>ERZ772955.2255-NODE-2255-length-10689-cov-3.020970_pt1 | contig 10689 bp, 8 predicted proteins | sample MGYA00511133_ERZ772955 | MGnify/ENA primary metagenome ERZ772955 (study PRJEB29015, sample SAMEA2737914) | human oral metagenome | biome: human oral; feature: human-associated habitat; material: dental | place: China | collected 2149 ... | reverse complement strand
CAGGTTCAAGAGTGTAAGGATCGTAGCCCGTATACCATGTTTCAGTGGATATGGTCATTGGGGTTGGTGTAAAATCCTGCACCTGTTCCAGGTGAAAGTCAAGGTCTTTTGTTATCACGGCAAGCTCGGCCATGTCTTCTTCGTGGCATCCTGGATGAGAACTGATAAAGTAAGGGATAATCTGTTGCTTGAGACCGGCTTCCTTGTTGATATGATCAAAGATACGCTTGAACTCATAGAATTGTGAGAAAGAGGGCTTACGCATCAATTTCAATACGCTCTCCTGGGTGTGCTCCGGAGCTATTTTCAAGCGCCCGCTGACATGATTTTCAATAAGCTCACGCGTATATTGGCGGGTAGAAGCATTGGCTTTTTCGTCTTTACCTTTATGTAAGAGCAGGTCATAACGCACACCGCTGCCAATGAAACTTTTCTTTATACCGGGCAAGGCGTCAACAGCGTGATAGATATCAAGCAGTTTTGTATGATCAGTATCAAGGTTAGGACAAATCTGCGGATTAATACATGAAGGACGCTTGCAGCGTTCACAGGCCTTAAGGTTGCGCCCATGCATGCCGTACATATTTGCAGAAGGGCCGCCTAAGTCAGAAAGATAGCCTTTGAAATCAGGCATTTGTGTTATTTTCTTGGCCTCATTGACGATGCTCTTCTTGCTTCTGCATGCCACGAATTTACCCTGGTGTGCAGATATTGTACAGAAAGCGCAGCCTCCAAAACAGCCTTGATGCATGTTGATGGAAAACTTAATCATCTCATAGGCAGGTAGTTTCTTTCCTTTGTATTTAGGATGTGGCAGTCGCGTATAAGGCAAATCAAAGATGGCATCCAATTCTTCTGTTGCCATGGTTGGGTAGGGGGGATTGACAACGGCATACATATTGCCGACTTGTTGCAATAGTCGCTGGGCATGTATCTTATTGGATTCTTCCTCTATATGACGATAATTTTCAGCTTCTGCTTTCTTGTTTTGCAGACATTGTTCGTGAGAATGAAGCACAATGTCGTCCTCCATGATATCGCCTTCAATATCTTGTTCTTTTGCAAGATATACTGTTTGAGGGATATTATGAATACATTTTATGGGGAGTCCAGCCTCCAATTCTTTACAAAGCTGAATGATAGACTTTGTCCCCGAGCCATATAAGATGATATCTGCCCCGCTGTCACAAAGAATACAACGACGCAGTTTATCCTGCCAATAGTCATAATGTGTCAGTCGACGCATAGAAGCTTCAATGCCTCCTAAAGCCACAGGTACATCGGGATAAAGTTTCTTTAGTATCTGAGAGTATACGATAGTTGGATATTCTGGACGGCAGTCATGTCGACCGTCTGGGCTGTATTCGTCGATAGAACGCAGGCGTCGGTTGGCTGTGTATTTATTAACCATGGAATCCATGCAGCCAGGAGAAATGCCAAAGAATAACCGTGGACGCCCCAACTTCTTGAAATCACGATAATCACCATGCCAATCCGGTTGTGGTACAATGGCCACACGATAGCCTGCTGCTTCGAGAGAACGTCCTACGACTGCAACTCCAAATGAAGGGTGATCGATATAGGCATCGCCCGAAAAGAGGATAACATCAAGTTCATCCCAACCTCTCAGTTCGCATTCTTTCTTGGTTGTCGGGAGGAAATCTGTCAGTTTGTATTGCTCTGAATTCAATCTTTTATAGCTTGTAGTGGTGGAAAAAACTGTATTTTCCACCACGATATATTAAACTTCTTCTGCCTGTTCTTCTTGCGTTTCACCTTGCTTGTTCTTCCACTCTGCATAGAGTAGGACAAGATTGTGAAGGCCGATAGCTTTCATGTTAGTATTGTAAATCACGTCTAAGCAAAGATCAAGAAGGTTCTTGTCATTGCCGGTCTCACTTTCCAAAAGTGAGCGGACATTGAATTTCAGCTTGTCAAGCACGGTCTCATCAATAATCCCATTGCTGTCTACGAGGTTACGCATGAGCTGATATTTGTCAATTGTCGCTAAATGTAGGTCGCTGATCTCTATTGAACGCGTACCGGATTGGTTGGCTTGGATTTTATACATGATTGTATATTTTAAGATATTACTATTTATTTCATAACATATTGAAGGATGCCACGCATGATTGCATTACGTGTTTCTCTTGACTTGATACATTCTAAAGGGAAACCTGTGGTGAAAACATGATAATCATTGCCTTGATATCCAACGGCAGCACTGGTGCCATCACTATATTGCATGGCGCAGATAGCACCCGTTATAGGATTTAATATATCTACAGACGTTGCTGCATAATGCTGGGGATTGGTCTGACGATAAATGTCAAATGATGCGCCAAGCCCGTTTATGAATTCTCCTGCCGTTGTTGAATCATTCTGCTGATAGCTGACTTTCAGCACATCGGTCAGGAATTGTTGTTCATTAATGTCTTGCATGTCACTTCCTATATAGCTGCCACTGACAATCAAGTTTCCATGCTTCTGCGTATAGCTACGTAGGTAATTTTGCAATGTTTTGGGCAGGACTTTATAATAGCCTAAGGCATGAGAAGCATATTTTTGTAGTCCCAAGATGAGATCAATGGCTTGATATGCAGAAAGATTTATGCTTTCTGTTTCCAAAACTTGAGCTGAACAACTGACAATGTTGTATTTTCTAGCACTTGCAATAGCTTCGGTATGTGCTTTTACCGCAGAGAAATCATTGCCCATGATGAAACGTCCTGCAAGTTCATCTCCACCATATCCAAGTCCCCCAGGCCCTTCTATACCCATTCGGGAAACGCTGAATTCTTGCTGTTTCCCGTTCCATCCGGCTGTCAGTCCATACGAAACGCCTGGATCTTTGTCCAATTCAAAGCCCTGTTGCTCACCATTATTTATCACGGCAGGGCCAGAAAGACGGTTAAAACCGTTAACAACAAGAATGTTTTTCGTTGCTCCTTCTTGTCTGTAGGCTGAGAGTTCTTCTGTTGGAAAGCTTTCTCCACCCCGGTTAATTGCCGAGACTTTGAAGTTATATTGAATGCCGGGAACTATTTGAAGATCATAAAACGGTTTCTTTACAATCGTTCCATTGTCATATCCAGAGGCCCCGATAGCGGTGTAAACCACATAAGCATTTGGGTAGGCCGAAGGTTCCAAGTTGTCTTCTGTGGCTTTCCATGCAAGTCTTATATGGCTGTTATCTGTAAATTCCACTTTGAAATTATGAGGGGCAAGAGGCTGTATGATTGTCGGTCGGCCATGTCCTTCATTGATAAATCGCGTAACTGTCTTGTACAAAGAGCGTGCCATTGCGAACTTAAAATTAGGGTCTTGTCCCAAAATCATATCCGGGAAGTTCTGATGGGAGAGTGTTTCAATAATTGCAGATGGCACTTCTGGATTACGGGTTTCAGAATAGTTGCGATCCCATAGATAGCGTCTTGCCCAGCGATTTGCAATGGCAGGAAGATCTCGGTCAAACCCATTTAACAGTCTGTTTGCAAAATCTTTTGATATCAAGCGAGAAATACCGGAGTTTAATTTGCCTTCATTAAAGTTAGTTGTACAAATCGCCAATGAACCAATAAGTCCTCCATTGCTGTCAAATCCGGCATCACTATGCACGGCAAGCGATAATTCTATAGGAACTTTTTTCCCTTCTATGCTTGGTTCATAGCAAGAACCTCCACCCAACCAGTTACTCATGTAAGAGCGTGCATTGATATCATCTGCATAGTCATTTTGCCCCAATCTGCCATTATATACAGTTGCCGGAGCGCCGGCCCATTGCGCATAATAGCGTGCTCCTTCCAAGCATCTTGGGTAGCCGCTGGTTGTTCCTCCACGCTCAATATTCCCCATACCACCACCAAACCTTACAGCATCAGCTGTTACAACACCGTGATGTTTAGAGCGGTTTGTAATCACTACGCGGTTCTCTTGGCTTGAACCTTTTGCAAAATCAAAGGTTCCCAAATAAACCCAAGTGCTGCCTCCCATGGTTTGATTAACCGTGAAACGTGTCGCTTCTCCTTTGTGATAAACGATGTATTCTGCATCGGGAATACTTTTGTCCAAAGTTTGATAGCTTACATAAACGGCATATTTTCCATCATTATTCAAATATGGTTGGTATGAAATGAGTGAATAGTTTTTGCTTTTTGTTGCTTTTGCCATTCGTGCAGTTCCTGCTGTAAAGGGATTTTCTGCATTCTCATACGTCCCCAAATGGAACGAAAAGCCTTTTTCTGGGGTAGTCTTCCAGTCTCCTTTTACATTTACTTCGAGGTATGACGGACTTTTCGAAACATCATTGTCTACAATCTGTTCATCTGTTTGCCAGTCTCTTTCACGCGGTGTAAAGACTACAGCACCAGCGTTCTGCAGCATTGGAATCAGATAAGGAACTACGATAGTTTGTGTAAACAAGTCTTCTGTTGTACCGAAAAGATTAGGGCGTTGCCACTTCCATACTCCTTTGTCAGCGTCATAATAGCGACCATGGCTTGCCCATAGGGTTATATGTCTGTTATACAATCCATGGGTTATGCCAAATGGACGCGAGGCATTCTCTGTCCAAGGCGCATCTTTATATTCAATATCACCCCAAAAACGATTTCCTTCATTGTCTGGAACAATTGCATCTTCAGGAAGATATTGCAGGGGCGTTCCACATGTCTGAACAGATAGCTGATATTTCCTACAGTATGATGGCAATACCTTTTTGATACCCTTAAATAACTTCTTTATATCTCTTGATGTAAGATCTTGATTAGCAAAGTTATTACTTATAGAGATAATAACAGTTTCTCTGCTATTGTCTATCTGTAATTTTTCAATACTTATAAGGTCGGAAGAATGTTTCTTCTCCGTACAATATCTTGTCAGATAGTTGCCTATGGTATTCTTTAATGATGCATCTTCCACCGGCATAAAACCATAGAGTGGGGAAGAAAGCGCCAAGATTAACCCAAAAGCAACTATTTTCTTTCTCATATAAAAATTGATTTAGTATGCAAAGTTTTCAGGCTTTTTGCCTTTAAACTCTTTGAAATAAGCTTTTATCTTCGGCATATCTTCATCAATATTGCCTGAAGGTATAAAGCTTTCTGTGCATGTTATTTTCTTCTTCTCATAGTCTACACCATATAAAAGAATAGGAATACCAGCTTTCAAGGCAATGAAATAGAACCCTTTTTTCCAGTCTGCATTAGGAGAACGGGTACCCTCTGGGGTGATGCATAGCTTGAAAGACGTTTTCTTTGCAGCTGTTTCAGCCAGATTGTCGGTCATACTTGTGTGTTTGGATCTCCATACAGGAATTCCCCCCAACCTCTTAAAGATAACTCCCAAAGGCCAGAAGAACCACTCTTTCTTCATCAGAAAGTTTGTCTTTAGGCCTTCCGCCTTTGTGTAAAGCTGCCCGATGAGGAAGTCCCAATTGCTCGTATGCGGTGCAAGGCAAATGATAAACTTGTCTGGATGAGCTACAGTAATCTCCTTAGTCCATCCCATTTTCTTATAAAGTAGCCAGTTGCAGAATGTTCTAATCATTTCCTTTTATAAATTCTGAATATGGTCTACAATCTCAGCAGCCTGTTTGTTGAAGTCTTCAATAATAGCTTTATAGTAGGTCTTTGCGGGAAATCCCGGTTCAGGATGAGACACACGGCGGATAAAATCACTGTGGACTCTGAGGATGGAAAGCAATAGTGCATCGACATTCTCCTGCCTTACTTCCTTGTTGTATAAAGCTGCTGCTACAGTTTCTGCAAACAGATCACTGCAAATGTAATTGATAGATTGTTTCAATGTGCGTTTATTTGCCATAATATTCCATATTTGATATTTCTACATGCCAAAGATAGAAAAAAATAAGAAAAGCAGTGCATATAAAGTGGAAAAAGTTTTCTTTAATCCTCGTTTTCTCTTTTTTTTATTTCCATATGTCATGGAAAAACCGTATTTTTGCAGCTGTTCTAAAGTCTGAAATTAGTTATTCTAAAATATATAAAGCTAACAAAATTATGGAAATTAGTGCATTGCAGAAAGAAAGAGCTGCTTATCAGCCAAAGCTGCCTAAGGCTCTTCAAGGTGCAGTAAAGATTGTAGAGGGTGCTCCCACAAAGAGTGTTGACAATCAAGAAGAAATCAAAAAGCTGTTCCCTAACACCTATGGTATGCCTCTGATAGAGTTCGTGCCGGGTGAGGAAAACAACACCAAGAGAATTAATATCGGTGTTATTCTCTCCGGAGGTCAGGCTCCCGGTGGACACAATGTCATCAGTGGTTTGTTTGATGCTGTCAAAAAGCTGAATTCAGAGAACCGTCTTTATGGTTTCCTGATGGGGCCAGGCGGTCTTGTTGACCATAAATATATTGAGATTACGGCCGATTTTATTGATCAATATCGCAACACCGGTGGCTTCGACATGATTGGTTCGGGGCGTACAAAGCTTGAGAAAGAAGATCAATTCGAAAAGGGTCTTGAGATTATCCGTAAGTTGGATATCTCGGCTATTGTTATCATCGGTGGTGATGATTCCAATACCAATGCCTGCGTTCTGGCTGAATATTATGCAGCTAAGAAGTATGGTGTTCAGGTTATCGGCTGCCCTAAGACCATTGATGGTGACTTGAAGAACGACCAGATTGAAACTTCTTTCGGTTTCGATACGGCAACAAAGACCTATTCTGAGCTTATCGGCAACATTGAGCGCGACTGTAATTCAGCCCGCAAATATTGGCACTTCGTCAAACTGATGGGCCGTTCTGCATCTCATATTGCACTTGAATGTGCACTCCAGACTCAACCGAACATCTGTCTCATTTCAGAGGAAATCGAAGCAAAGGACATGACACTCAATGCGGTTGTAGAGAATATAGCCAAGGCTGTTGCTCATCGCGCAGAGCAGGGAAACAACTTCGGTGTTGTCTTGATCCCTGAAGGTCTGATAGAGTTTATTCCTGCCATAGGTCGCCTGATTCAAGAACTGAACGATCTTCTTGCTGCACATGGTGCTGATTATAAAGACCTTGGCAAGGATGCTCAGCGTGAATATATCCTCTCACATCTGTCAAAAGAGAATGCCGCTACGTTTGAGACGCTGCCCGAAGGCGTTGCCCGCCAGTTGAGTCTTGACCGTGATCCTCACGGAAACGTACAGGTTTCACTGATTGAAACAGAGAAACTGCTCTCTGAAATGGTTGCTGCCAAGCTCGCAAAATGGGCCAAGGAGGGTAAGTACAACGGTACTTTTGCTGCTCAACATCACTTCTTCGGTTACGAAGGTCGTTGTGCTGCTCCATCCAACTTTGATGCAGACTACTGCTACGCTTTAGGTACAAGTGCGGCTCAGCTCGTTGCAAACGGCAAGACCGGTTACATGGCAATTGTCAAGAACACCACTGCCAAGACCGATGAATGGAGAGCCGGTGGTGTGCCTATCACAATGATGATGAACATGGAGAAGCGTAATGGTGAGATGAAACCTGTTATCCGCAAGGCACTTGTTGAGCTTGATGGCAAGCCATTCAAGACTTTTGCTGCCAAGCGTGATGAGTGGGCTATGAATACGGAATACGTTTACCCGGGCCCAATTCAGTATTGGGGACCTGCTGAGGTTTGCGACCAGCCTACCAAGACTTTGGTTCTCGAACAGGAATAATTTCATTCCTATTTTACCATAAATAAACCATATAGGGAGAGGAATTTGTCGCCAGACGGATTTCAATCCCTATATGTATTCTTATGCAATGATGAGTACGAAACGAACAACAGCCCGAAGAACCACACGCACTTCGCATGCGAAGGGTAGGCGAAAGGCTACCCGTTCGCGCCGTACTTTCCTGCATCGTTATCCCAAATGGGCTGTTGTTCTGGGTGCCGTTGGCATGATTGCACTCTACATCTGGTGTTTTTATTATTTCTTTGTCAGTCCGACAGGTTTCAGATGGCGTGCGCTTTATGGAGATGCCAAATACCCTGCAGGCTATGAAATCCATGGCATAGACATTTCCCATTATCAGGTAGATATTGATTGGGGACTGCTTTCCAATGCAATGGTTAATGGGTGTCCGGTGCGCTTTGTCATTATGAAGAGCACTGAAGGAACGGGCAAGCTCGACGAAACGTTTTATGAAAACTATCAGAGTGCCGGAGACTATGGCTTCATTCGCGGTGCCTACCACTTTTGGAGCACCAAATCGTCTGCACGCGATCAAGCCTATTATTTTCTTGATAAAGTTCATCTTAATGATGGTGATTTGCCACCCGTTTTAGACGTGGAGCACAAACGCCCCGATCAAAGCACCGAAGATTTTCAACGCGACGTGCTCACCTGGCTTCACATTGTGGAAGACAAATATCACGTGAAGCCCATACTCTACACCTACCACAAATTCAAGCAGCAATATCTTTCAGCACCCGTTTTCAACGACTATCCCTATTGGATAGCTCACTACTATGTAGACAAGGTGGAATATAAAGGTGCTTGGAAATTTTGGCAGCACACCGATGCGGGAAAAATTCCTGGTATTAAAGGTTATGTCGATTTTAATATCTATAACGGCAGCTACTACGATTTAAAGAAAATGACCATCGGCAGTAGCCGTTGGTGAGGGCGACCTCTACCCTCCTCTGCCTGCTACAACATTATATGCGAAGCTCTTTCAGGATAGCCGCCATCTTTTGCTTTGTCGTTATCGTTGTGGGAACTAATGGCAGGCGCAGCACATTCTCAATCATCCCCATATCATTCAACAATGCTTTGCACCCCGCAGGATTGCCGTCGATAAAGAGCAATGAATAGAGTTCAGTGAATTTGTGATGAATTTTCCGTGCGGGTTCATATTCTCCATTGAATTCTAAGCGAATCATACGGCTAAACTCTTTCGGCAGCGCATTGCCAATCACGGAAATAACGCCTGCTGCGCCACTGGCCACCATGGAGAATGTCAAAGCATCATCGCCACTAATCACGTCGAAACAATGGGGCTTATTCTTAATAATTTCATCCACCTGCTCCATGCTTCCGCTAGCTTCTTTCACGCCAACAATATTCGCAAAATCATTGGCCAGACGAACAATAGTTTCGGGCTTCATGTTGACCCCCGTCCGTCCTGGAACATTATAGAGCACAATGGGCAATGGGCTCACTTCGGCAATAGCTTTGAAATGCTGATAAATTCCTTCTTGAGAAGGTTTGTTGTAATAGGGACAGATGCTCAAAATGCCATCAATCCCCGTCCAATCGGTCGTCTTGATTTCTTCCACCACAGCGGCGGTATTGTTTCCACCACAATATTTAAGGATGGGCACACGCCCTGCCACACGCTCTCTGATAAATGCCGTGATGTCGTCGCGTTCTTGCTGCGTCAGGCAAGGTGCCTCGCCCGTCGTTGCCAAAATACACAAAAAGTCGGCGCCGTTCGCCAACTGATATTCTATGAGTCGTTTCAATGCATCATAGTCGACCCTCCCTTCGGATGTGAATGGAGTGATGAGCGCGATACCTAAACCTTTAAATATATTGTGTGCCATAAATACTTGTTTTTTCGTTCGTGCAGGCAAAGATACGATTATTCTTGCAAAGCGGTGCCATTTTGGCGGTATTATTTTGCTGTCCCACCCCGTCAATGCGAGCCGATGTAGAGGCAAATCATGCCCAGCAACACCAACAGCAAATCGATGGCTTTGGCTTTAACATTACGTTCCCGAAAAAAGAGCACTGCCGTGATGAAACTCACGATAACACTGCCGCGGCGCACCATGCTCACAACCGAAATCATGGCACCAGGGAGGCTTAGTGCATAAAAATAGACAAAGTCGGCAAGACTTAGGAATATCGAGATGAAAACAATCGCGCCATCCCACCGAAAAGGCGTTGTCTGCCGTCGCTTGGGAAACCAAATGGTGCACAAAATGATGCCCATTAAAACCATCTGATAAATGTTATACCAGCTCTGCACCACCATGCGATTCAGCCCCACGCCCCCATCCTGCACGGAGGCCATCAGATATTTGTCATACAAACCACTCGCGGCACCCAATAACGCTGCAATGATCAGGCAAAATATCCAGCGATTGTGCTTAAAGTCGATGCCCTCTTTACGCCCGCTTCGGCTCAACAAGAAGAACGACAAAATGGCCAGCAACACACCCGCCCACTGCCACTGATTGAGCCGCTCGCCATAAACCAGCAGTGCACCCACCAGCACCAACACGGGGCGCGTGGCATTGATGGGACCAACAATGCTTAGCGGAAGATGCTTCATGGCAAAATAGCCAAAAATCCAGCTCGACAGCACCAAAACGCTCTTCAGCAAAATGAAACGGTGCGCCGCCCACCCCATCTGCGGCACATAAAACATGCTGCCGTCCAAGATGTGCGACGAAGCGGACAGAACGATGAAGGGGAGGAAGATGAGCGTTGAAAACAGCGTGTTGAGAAACAAAACGGGGATGACCGCGTTGTTGCGCAACGATTTTTTCTTAAACGTGTCGTAAAAGCCCAGCAACGCCGCCGAAAGAAAAGCTAAGAGTAACCACATTGCAATATATTTTTAATTGTTAAGCCCGTCCAAGGGGGTGGAACATCCGTTTTTGAAAAAAATAGCCCGTCCAAGGGGTTGAAACATCCGTTTTTGAGAAAAACAGCTCGTCCAAGGGGTTGGAATATCTGTTTTTGAAAAAAA
>ERZ772955.2252-NODE-2252-length-10700-cov-7.992860_pt1 | contig 10700 bp, 13 predicted proteins | sample MGYA00511133_ERZ772955 | MGnify/ENA primary metagenome ERZ772955 (study PRJEB29015, sample SAMEA2737914) | human oral metagenome | biome: human oral; feature: human-associated habitat; material: dental | place: China | collected 2149 ... | reverse complement strand
ACACGGCGAGAACGGGCATCTTAGGCAAAAAGGGAAGCAGGCAGAACTGGCCTGTGGTTATGGCGGCTCCGTTGGTGCACTGAAGGCATTCGGCGCATTGGAGTCGGGGATGAAGGAAGAGGAACTAAAGCCGCTCGTGGATGCTTGGCGTTCGGCAAATCCGAATATCGTAGCGTTCTGGTGGGCGGTCGACCGAGTCGCAAAGGACTGTATCAAGGAGCGCAGCACAAAGGTTACCCATGGCATCCGGTTCATCTATCAGGGCAGCATGATGTTCATTGAGCTTCCGAGTGGTCGCAGACTTGCCTATGTGAAGCCCCGCATCGGAGAGAATCAGTTTGGTGGTGAGTCCATTACCTACATGGGGCTGGATCTCTCGAAAAAGTGGGCGCGGATCGAATCCTACGGTCCAAAACTCGTGGAGAATATCACGCAGGCGATCAGCCGCGACATTCTCTGCTATGCCATGCAGACACTGCGAACGATGGACATTGTCGCGCATGTCCATGACGAACTCATCATCGAATGCGACGAACGTGTCGCCTTCTCTGCAGTCTGTGAGCAGATGGAGAGAACCCCGCCGTGGGCAGAAGGACTGCTTCTCCATGCTGATGGTTTTGAGTGTTCGTTCTATCAGAAAGATTGACACTGTTCCTCCCTGAAAAATGGGAGGATTTTTTTGATCTTTTTCGGCCACTTTGCCCCAAAACGTCCAGTGGGTTAGTGAAGGGAGATTTTTCCCGGTACATAAAGGAGAAGATATTTATGGACGTACAGGTATTCACCCACGAGGATTTCGGCTCGGTGCGTGTGTTTGAACGCAGTGGTGCGCCGTGGTTCGTGGGCAAAGATGTGGCAAACGTTCTCGGGTACAGCAATCCCCGTGATGCGTTGGCAAAGCGTGTTGACACGGAAGATAAGGGGGTAGCAAAATGCGACACCCTTGGCGGCGAGCAGGAAGTTACAGTGATCAACGAATCCGGGCTTTACAGTCTCATCCTTTCCTCGAAGCTGCCGGCAGCGAAGAAGTTCAAGCGGTGGGTGACCTCGGAAGTCTTGCCCACGATTCGGAAGCATGGCGTCTATGCAATTGACGAAATGCTCAAGAACCCCGAGGCGCTGATCTGCGCATTGATGGCGTACAGGGAGGAACGCGAAAAGCGACTGTCTCTCATGGAAGAGAACGCTGTGCAGAAGCAACAGATCGCAGAGCTTCGGCCGAAGGCAAGCTACTACGACATCGTGCTGAACTGTCCCGACCTCGTTCCCCTTTCCGTTATCGCCAAGGACTACGGTTGGAGCGGTCGTAAAATGAATCGTTACCTTGCCGTCAGTGAGGTACAGTTCAAAATGGGAGATGTCTGGCTTCTGTATCAGGAATATGCGGACAAAGGGTACACGAGCACCAAGACGCATGTCTATTCCGACAAGGACGGCACGAATCACAGCAAGATTCATACCTATTGGACACAGGCGGGACGGCTTTTCATCTATGACCTCTTGAAAGCGGATGGGATTCTTCCCCTCATCGAGCAGTGATTTGAAAGTGGGGAGTCGCACTGTGCGGCTCCCTGCGGATTGGAGGAACTATGTGCATTCCAAGATACAACCACGAGGGCTATGCCAATCCTACAGCGCACGCAGCTCTCAGCAAGGTATTCCGACAGAATCTGCTCACCCTATCGGGACAATCCGCGCGTTAATGTCATGCGGGCGCGGCAGTACTGCAAGTTTGCCGTGAGCAAAGGGCGCATTCCACTTGCGCCGCATCTGTATTTTCCGCAGTTTCTGTCAGAAACCGATGAGCGGGAGAAAGTAATGGATATGAATTTCGAGCTTTTGAGGCTGTGCGGCGAGGTTTGGGTGTTTGGCGAGAGGATTACCGAGGGCATGGAAACGGAGATTGCTCATGCCGGGAGAATGCGCAAGAACACCCGCTATTTCACAACGAAGTGCGAGGAGGTATCTGTATGGAAATGACGCTCTATACGGCGGATTGCCGTGGCAACGAAGAAAATGTCCGCTATCCCCATAAGCACATCGTGAAGTCGGCAGAGGATTTTAGAACCACCGTTGCGTACGATCATGTGTGCGCGGCTTTTACAAGGAATCATCGGGGCAAGGATAACTTTATCGAGGCAGATTGCTCCGTGATGGATTGCGACAACGACCACTCGGAAAATCCCGACGATTGGATTACGCCGGAATCTTTGGCGGCCGCTTTGGATGGTGTCTGCTTTGCCATAGCACCTAGCAAGAGCAACATGAAGGCCAAAGGAAAGTATTCCCCTCGTCCCCGCTTTCACGCCTATTTCCCCCACGGAAAAATCACGGATCCCGAACAGTGCAGAAGACTCAAGGAAAATATCCATCGTCAGTTTCCGTTCTTCGACAAAGGAGCCTTGGATGCCGCACGGTTCATCTATGGCAATCCCGCCGATGAGATGATCTGGAACGCGGGGGATGTCACTATCGACTTCTGGTTCAAGGACAGAAGCATTCCCGAAGGAAGTCGCAACAACACACTCTCCCGCTTTGTCGGACGTGTGTTGAAGCGGTATGGCATCTCTGAAAAAGCCAATGAGATTTTCTTGGAGGAAGCCGCAAAATGCAGCCCGCCGCTCCCCGATGAGGAACTGTCAAAAATCTGGCGGAGTGCGTGTACCTTCGCCAATAAGGTGCAAAAGCAGGACGGATATGTGCCGCCCGAGGAATATGGGAACTCTTTGAAACCCGGCGATTACTCCGATATCGGACAGGCGAAGGTTCTGGCGCAGGAATATAAAAACGAGCTTCGCTTTACAACAGCCACGGACTATCTCCGCTACAACGGGCAATACTGGGAGGAGTCGCGGGAACTTGCCGTCGGTGCGGCAGAGGAGTTCTTGGATCTTCAGCTTGCCGACGCAAAGGATGCCGTGGAGCGCAGTTTCAAGGAATTGTGCGAGGTCGGCGTTTCGGAGGATACCATTTATGCAGGCGGTAAGACGCTCGAAAAGCAGATCAGTGTGGATCAACATGATACCTACACTGCATACATATCTGCCATGGCTTATAAAGCATTTGTCATGAAACGGCGGGACATGAAATACATTGTGTCCGCGCTGCAGGCGGCAAAGCCGCTTCTTCTTGCAAAGCCCTCCGATCTTGACTGTGACGAGTTCCTGCTGAATTGCCATGACGGGACATACGATCTGCGCACCGGCGCTCGCCAGGACTTCACACCCGACGATCTTATCACGAAAATTTGCAGTGCAGCTCCCGGCGATGAAGGTCGGGAACTGTGGGAGGATTTTTTGAACACCATCTTTCTCTGTGATGCGGAACTGATTGCATATGTCCAGAAAATCTGCGGTCTTGGTGCGATAGGAAAGGTGTATATGGAGGCGGTCATCATCTCCTATGGTGAGGGAGCAAATGGTAAATCGACCTTCTGGAACACGATCGCATGGGCACTTGGGAGTTATGCCGGCAGCATCTCTGCCGATGCACTGGCGGCGGGCTGCCGTCGCAACGTAAAACCCGAGATTGCCGAGGTGAAGGGCAAGCGTCTCTTGATTGCTGCAGAACTTGAGGAGGGGATGCGCCTCTCCACGGCGACCGTCAAGCAGCTCTGTTCTACCGATCCGATCAAGGGTGAGAAGAAGTATAAGGAACCGTTTGATTTCACACCGAGTCATACATTGGTGCTTTATACAAACCATCTCCCCAAAGTGGGCGCAATGGACAGGGGCATCTGGCGGCGGCTCATCGTCATTCCGTTCAACGCTGTCATCAGCGGGGCGGGAGATATTAAGAATTATGCCGAACATCTTCAAAAGCACGCAGGTCAGTATGTCCTACAGTGGATTATCGAGGGCGCACAGAAAGCCATCGTGGAGAACTACCATCTGAAACGTCCGAAATGCGTCGAGGATGCCATCAATAGGTACAGGAGCGACAGCGACTGGCTCGCGCACTTCCTTGAAGAGTGCTGTGAGATCGGCACAGATCATCACGAAAAATCTGGCGCGTTCTACAGCGCATATCGTGCTTACTGTGCACGAACCGGAGATTTTATCCGCAGCACGACGGATTTTTACAATGCACTGGAACAGCGCGGATTCAAGCGCGAAAAGCGGCGTGACGGACGGTTTGTTACAGGTGTTCGGTTGGCAGAGGAAGATGATGTGTGACAGTCGGTGACGGTCATACTATAACCCCCCTTTAGGGCTGTTTTATAGGAATAATTGTCTATAAGGGGAGTTTGGTAATAGACCGTCACCGACTGTCACAAAATGCCTACAAGTAGCGATATGACAGAGGTTTTGGCAGATATGAGAGAAAAAGTGATCGAACACGCACTCGTGATGGCGACGAGGAGCAAAGGCGGCATCGCCCCAAAGTTTACATCGCCGGGCTTTGCCGGGATGCCTGACCGTCTGGTGCTTCTGCCTGGCGGCAGGATGGGATTTGTGGAACTCAAAGTGCCGGGGAAGAAGCCGAGAGCTTTGCAACTTGCACGGCTCAGATTGCTTCGGCGGCTTGGATTCAAAGTGTATGTGATTGACGGCGTAGAGGAGATTGACAAGGTTTTAACTGAGATAGGAGGTGATGCCCCATGAAGTTCATCCCGCATGATTATCAGCAGTACGCCATCGACTTTATCGAAAGTCACCCGACTGCCGTCGTACTCCTGGATATGGGACTTGGAAAAACGGTGATTACCCTTACGGCTCTGAATGACCTGCTCTTTGACCGATTTGAGATTTCTCGTGTCCTTATCATTGCGCCGCTCCGTGTGGCGCGAAACACATGGCCGCAGGAGATCGGCAAGTGGGAGCATCTGCATCATATCCGCTATTCCGTAGTGGTTGGGACAGAGAAAGAGAGATTGGCAGCACTTCGTAAGCAAGCCTCCCTCTACATCATCAACCGTGAGAATGTTCCGTGGCTCGTGGAGAAAACCGACTTCACCTACGATGCCATCGTGATTGACGAACTCTCCTCGTTCAAGAATTGGAGCAGCAAGCGATTCAAGGCACTCATGAAAGTTCGTCCCATGGCAAAGAGAGTCATCGGACTGACGGGAACGCCATCTGGCAACGGCTTGATGGACTTGTTCGCAGAGTTCAAGGTTCTGGACATGGGCGTGCGTCTGGGACGGTTCATTACGAAGTATCGGCAGGATTACTTTGTGCCGGACAAGCGCAACGGGCAGGTGGTGTTCTCCTACGCTCCACTGCCAGGAGCAGAGACACAGATTTATGAGAAAATCTCCGACATCACCATCTCCATGAAAGCCGCCGATCATCTGAGGATGCCCGCGCTGATCGAGAGCGAATACTCGGTGACGATGAGTGATTCTGAGCGAAAGATGTATGCCGAGATGTGCGAGCAGCTTGTCCTCCAACTAAAAGGCGATGAGGTGACAGCGGCAAATGCAGGTGTCCTGTCGGGCAAGCTCGCACAGATGGCAAACGGTGCAGTCTATACGGACGATGGAACTACTCTGCATATACATGACCGCAAGCTCGATGCCTTGGAGGACATCGTAGAGAGCATGAATGGCAAGCCGCTTCTCGTGGCGTACTGGTTTCGGCATGACGCAGAGCGCATCGAAAAGCGCGTGCCGTGCATCCGACTGGATACGGATGACGCCATTTCTCGTTGGAATTGTGGCGAAATCCCCGTCGCTCTTATCCATCCTGCGCGTGCGGGACATGGGCTGAACCTTCAGAGCGGCGGTTCGACCCTCGTGTGGTTTGGTATCACATGGAGTTTGGAGCTGTACCAACAGACCGTGGCGCGGCTCTATCGGCAGGGTCAGAGTGCAAAGACCGTGGTGGTGCAGCACATCATTTCCGAGGGCACGATTGACGAGAGAATCCTCCGTGCCTTGAAACGGAAGGACAAGACACAGGCGGCACTGATTGCTGCCGTCAAAGCGGAGGTAACATCATGAACTATGAGATTCTGGCAAACGCCATCGTCGAACAGGCGGCAAAGGATTATCGGTGGGCTAGGGCGGCACTCGGTAAAGACCCGGAGAATGGTTCCGCAGCTCAGATGAGGAGCGATACGGAGCGGTTCTTCCGTTCCGCATGGTTCGGCCAGCTGACAAGTCTGGATGGAGAGTGGTTGCTTGAAAAGTTGGAGGGGGAATTTGCATGACGGCAAAAGAGTATCTGAGTCAGGCATGGAACATTGACCGACGCATCAATGATAAGGTCGCCCATGTGTCGCGGCTGCGTGACATGGCAACAAATGTGAGCGCCGTCATCAGCGATATGCCAAGGAGTCCGAGTCCGAACAATCAGCGGATGGAGACCATCATTGCTCGGCTGACTGACACGGAAGATGAGATCAATGCAGACATCGACCGCCTGATCAGTTTGAAACTCGAGATAATGAACACGATCTGGCAGGTCGTGGATGAGAATGCCCAGATGGTACTTGAGCGTCGCTACCACAGCTTCAAATCGTGGGAAGATATTGCAGCGGATATGAGTGTCAGCATTCGATGGGTACACAAGATTCATGGCAAGGCTCTGGATGAAGTTGAAAAAATTTTGGAAAAAAGACAGCAGAGTTCATCCGAGTTCATCTAAGTTCATAAAGGTTCACGTTGCGTTCATAGGGTTGACAGTGATATGATAGACTCAGCAAGAATAGGATATGGAATCAGCCTTCTCGGAGAAGCAATTCTCCGCGAGGGCTTTTTTGATGCCATCGAGGAGGTGTGCGATGCCGAGAAAGCCGAAGCGCCCCTGCCGCATGACAGGATGCCCGAATCTTACAGATCGAAAAAGCTGTTATTGCGAGGAGCACGAGAAAACGATGCAGCGGCACTATGACCACTTCACGCGTGGGTACGATCAGCACGAGAGATACGGCAGTGCATGGCGCAGGATTCGCGACCGTCACTTGTCAGCGCATCCGCTGTGTGAGTGTTGCAAGGAGCGGGGCAGATACATCCTCGCGACGCTTGTGCATCACATCCAACCGATTTCGGACGGTGGCACGCACGATGAGAGGAATTTGATGTCGCTCTGCGTATCCTGCCATGAGCGGATTCATCAAAGAAAAAAGCTGTCCTAAATGAACAGCTTATTCATCGAATATATCCGCATGAGTTCCGGTTTCGACAAGAGTTAAGGTCAGAATGTCATTTTCTACGAGGTATACGAGTAGCCAATCCGGTTGAATATGACACTCGCGAAAGCCCGCCCAATTCCCATGGAGTTCATGGTCACGGTACTTGGCATCAAGTTTGCGCCCTTTCCTTAACTCATCGACAACATCATCCAACAGCTTGAGGTTCAAGCCGCGTTTCTTGGCACGCTTGTAACTTTTCTTATAAGCAGTGGTGAATTTGATGCGATAGGTCATTCTTCCAACGCTCTCTTTAAATCATCCATATTGTCATAGCCGGGGACATTCGGGTCGCGGGAGATCCTTCTTGCTTCTTCCATCGCGGCTAAGGTGCTCTGCTTATAACGGGGCATTTCGATAGAAAACGGGATACCGCCGCGAAGGACACACTGATGCAGAAACATATTAACGGCACCGGACATATCAAGACCAAGCCCGGAAAACAAAGCGCCGGCCTGTTCTTTTATGTCTCGGTCAATTCTGATTTGAGTAGGGACAGTTGACATAATGAGTACGCTCCTTTCTTTTAGAAAAGTATAGCTTGTTTGATTTACGATGTAAAGCAAAATGTTTGACTATAAGTGGGGAGGGGGGCGGTCAAATCTCTAAAACCGCGCCATTGCTGGACCGGGGAGGGGGCGCACAGAAAAATTCGCATAACTTTTAGGCCAGTTAGAGAGATAAGTTTTGCCGGCGTAATTCTCGGTGGGAAGCCACGCACAGCGGGGGTCGACAGTATTTGAGTCGCTCGATAAAACAGCGTAAATGCTGAAACTTATGCTCAAAAAAGTTTTGAAAAGTTTTAAGGGGGGAAACGTATGGGGCTTAGAGGACCACAGCCCGGTACGGGAGGAAGACCGAGAAAATCCTTGGCAGAAAAAGTGACCGAGGGTAATCTCGGAAAACGAAAGCTGAAGGTATTGGACTTTGAGCAGATTGCCACAGAGCCGGAGGGCGTGGATATGCCGCCTCCCAAGGAGTTTTTATCGGCTGTTCAGCGTGACGGCTCAACGCTTTCGGCGCGTGAACTCTACGAAGAAGCGTGGGCGTGGCTCAAGCGGCGCGGATGTGCGGAACTGGTATCTCCTGCGCTGTTGGAGCGATATGCCGTGAGTGCGGCACGTTGGATTCACTGTGAGGAGGCGGTCAGCAAATACGGCTATCTGGGCAAGCATCCGATCAGCTCTCAGCCCATACAGTCTCCTTATGTCGCCATGAGCCAGAACTACATGAAGCAGACCAATCGGCTGTGGAACGAGATATTCGCTATCGTCCGCGATAACTGCTCAACGGAATATAAGGGCGTTTCGCCGCAGGATGACTTGATGGAGCGGCTTCTTCGTTCAAGGAGGGGATGAGATGAGCGGGAAGATTAGCTGAGACGCAGCTCAACAACATACAGATGGCGACGTAGGTCGCTTTTTTATTGCAGGAGGTGTACATCTTGGGAAAAACTACATCCGAAATGCAGCTCGTCCCCATCGGAAAGCTCGTGCCTTATGTAAACAATGCACGAACGCACTCGAAGGAGCAGATCACCAAGCTGCGCTCGTCTTTGCGGGAGTTCGGCTTTGTGAATCCTGTCATCATTGACCGGGAGTTCAACGTCATAGCGGGACATGGCAGAATCCTCGCCGCGAAGGAGGAGCATATCGAGCAAGTTCCGTGTGTTTTCGTGGATTACCTCACGGAAGCGCAGAAGAAAGCGTACATACTCGCAGACAACCGTTTCGCTCTTGACGCAGGCTGGGATGAAGATATGCTGCGCGTTGAGATGGAAGCCCTGCAAGGCATGGACTTCGACATCTCACTCACAGGCTTCGACGAAGCCGAGATTGCCGATCTGTTTTCCGCAGACGATAACGAGGCGCAGGAAGACGATTTCGACGAAGATGCCGCCCTGCAGGCAGAGCCTTTCGTAAAAGCCGGTGATTTGTGGATTTTGGGCAGGCACCATCTCCTTTGTGCAGATTCTACAAACACTGAAGATGTAAAACTTCTCATGGATGGCAAAAAGGCGAATGTGTGCATTACCGACCCGCCGTATGCGTGCAACTACACAGGCGGCACAGGCATGAAAATCATGAACGACAACCTAAAGGGCGAGGAATTCTATCAGTTCCTGCTTTCGGCATTCAAAAACGCCTATGAGAATCTTGCGGACGGAGCTGCCATTTACATTTTTCACTCGGATGCGGAAAAGGTCAATTTCTACAATGCCGTTATTGCTGCCGGATTTCACTACTCAACAACCTGTATCTGGGTAAAACAGTCTCTTGTTCTGGGACGCTTTGATTATCAAATGCGCCATGAGCCAGTCATCTATGCATTCAAGGACACCGTAAAGCACAAATTCTACGGAGACAGAAAGCAGACCACTGTTTGGGAATTTGACCGACCGAGCAAGTCGAAACTGCACCCGACAACGAAACCGCTCCCGCTCATTGCATACCCCATGAAAAACTCCTCGTTGGTCAACAGCATCGTCTTGGATTTGTTCGGGGGCAGCGGATCGACATTGATGGCAGCAGAGCAGATGGATCGCACGGCATATCTGATGGAACTTGATCCTGTTTATGCCTCGGCGATTGTGCGCCGTTTTGTGGCATATCGTGGAAATACAGAGGATGTGCATATCATCCGTGACGGGCAAAAGCTCCCCTGCTCCGAGGTATATATCCCCACAGCAGAAGAGCTTGGCATGAAGGATAGTGCGATAAACGACATTCAAAAAGGGCGGAAGAAAGGGGGATGAGGACGTGTGCAATGTGAAATATACGTTTTCCGAGGACGGGAGCATTGCCTACGGGCATCTTCCTGACGGCATCGTTTTTATGGTGGACACGTCATCTTTGGATAAGATCGCCGGAATCAGCTTTTATCGTAATTACCGTGATTTGACGGGCAAAATCCTTTACGTGATGGACAGATACAGAAAACAGCTGCATCGTCATCTGGTAGATGTCCCCAAAGGCTATGAAGTCGATCATATCAATCTGGACACGTTGGACAATCGCCTGTGCAATCTCAGAATTTGTACGCATCAGCAGAATCAATGCAACCAACCACGGCAAAGGAACAACACGTCCGGGGTGACGGGTGTCAGCTTCTACAAACCTCGTGGGAAATATCGTGCGAGAATCAAGATTTGTCAGCATGATATACACCTTGGTTATTATCAAACATTTGAAGAAGCTGTTCAGGCGCGGAATGTGGGAATGGCCTGTATGTTCGGGGATTACGGACGGTATGACGAGGTGGAAGAAATCCCTCCGTGGATAGAAGAAGATGTCATCAACCGATGTAAACGGTTCGTGGATTTATCAATCTGCGAATCGTTTATTGATTTTGTGAAGAATGCGGCGTAATGCCAAAGGAGGCAGCACAATGAAAGTTTTTCTAAACGCAGGACACGCCCCAGACGGAAATCCCGACCCCGGCGCCTGCGGATACGGGCTGCGGGAATGTGACGTTGCAAAGAACGTCGCAGACCTTGTGGCGGGCTATCTTACTGCCGCAGGTGTCGAGGTGGTCGGCTGTCTGCAATCTGATAGCCTCCATGAAGT
>ERZ772955.2251-NODE-2251-length-10700-cov-9.597933_pt1 | contig 10700 bp, 9 predicted proteins | sample MGYA00511133_ERZ772955 | MGnify/ENA primary metagenome ERZ772955 (study PRJEB29015, sample SAMEA2737914) | human oral metagenome | biome: human oral; feature: human-associated habitat; material: dental | place: China | collected 2149 ... | reverse complement strand
GGTCGGCGTCTGCTGGGACAGGGACGTGCGGGAAGTGCTCATGGCCGGAAGTGTGGGGCGGCCGGCCCGCGAGCGGCATCGCCCCGGCGGCTGAGCCTCGGTGCGCCCCTCAGACCCTGGTTCGTCAGACTCCGGGTTGACTCCTAAGCCTCGCTGAGCTGCCTGAGCGCACGTGCAGCCGGCTGTTGTGGGGTTGGAAGACTGCGCACTAAGTGTAAAAATAAGGGACAATTGTCAAGCAGTCGTACTTCAATTTCTACTTCCAGTAACTGTGAAAAATACGTGTATCAATCTGATTGCATTTTATGGCCGCGTGAGTTATTACTGCCCCTAGAGTGCTTCAATTCTATCGGCTAGCCGCCCATCATCCCTTCTCCTGACTCGAGGCTCTCGTGAATGTGCCCGTTTTGTCCCCTATTCCTCCCATATTTTCCCGTTCGTCTGTTTTATCAGTGTCTTCTTCGACGTCGAGGCGGCGGGGGCTGCTGAGGGCGTCGGCTCCTGTGCTCCTTGCTCTGGTTCTTGGCGTCGGGCTTGCCGGCTGTGACGACGTGTCCAGTACCAGCAGTGATGCTGCGTCGTCGGCTGCGCCGGCCGAGTCTCAGCAGGATGCCGGTGGTGGCTCCGCCGGCTCCGAGGAAGCGCCGGCCGAAGAGTCCAGTGGGGAGCCTGCTGCGGAGCCCACAGACGACTCGCGTGGGGGGAGCGGCTGGTTCAGTGGCTCGGATTCGGGGGAGGACTCCAAGTCAGGGGCGAACTCCGAGTCGGAGTCTCAGAAGAAGTCGGAGTCGACACCGGAGCCCCAGAAGGAGTTCTACGCTAACTGTGACGACGCCAAGGCTGCTGGTGCTGCGCCGATGTACAAGGGTGATCCTGGGTATCGGCCCGAGCTGGATCGGGATAAGGACGGCATCGCCTGCGACAAGAAGGGGTAAGGCCTGACTATTGCTGCGGAGAGCCGATGTCGGCTCTCGCTACTACGGATTTCATCTCCACGTGTCCTGTCATGTCGACTGCTATGCGCATGATGTGGCACAACACATTGTCTTTCACTTTTCCTATTCGAGGTTCTCATGAAGAATTCACTTGTTCGTCCTGGATCTTTGCTGTCGGCCCGCGCTGGTGCCAGCCGACTGGCCGCGCTGATGTCGGGTCGTCAGAGAACGGTGGTGAGGTCGGCATCTGCGGCCCTGGCCATCGCGGTCTGCGGCGGACTGGCCGGGTGCGGGGTCCCGTCCGTGGCTGACGATGCGGGCTCGCCGACACCGGCACCTTCGCCGACGGCGACTGCTTCGCCGTCACCTACTCCGACTCCGTCCCCCACTCCGTCCCCGACACCGCGTCCCACCCCTACGCCGACGCCGTCGCCGATTCCGACGACGCAGGCCCCGACGACGCAGCCTCCGTTACAGCCTCTCATGCAGGAGTCCGAGCCGACACAAGAGTCGGAGCCGACACAGGAGGCGGAGCCGCAGGCCGGCGGTGGTGGGGCGGCTCCTGCACCTGCGCCGGAGCAGAAGCAGGAGAGCACGTACTACCCCAACTGTAAGGCTGCGAGGGCAGCAGGCGCTGCTCCCTTGTACCAAGGTGAACCCGGCTATCGGTCTGGGCTGGATCGTGACGGGGATGGCATCGCCTGCGAGATCAAGTAAGGTCCCGTCGGTGCTCGCCGTCTAGAACGGTGGTGGTGCGAGAGTCTCCACCCACACCATGTGCGTCGCTCGCATCGTCCAGGCGTTGCGAGCGACGCACATCGGCTGGGAGCGGCCCGTGGGCTTAAGGCTTCGCTGACACTGCCTGAGGTGACTGGGCTGCCGACTGACTCTGGTCCGAGCCCTTGCCGTGAGGACAAGCAATATGCCGGGATTCCACACAAACAGCCTCGTCTGGAACCCTGCCACCGGGTACCCATCTACTCGGCCCGGGCTTCGGCGGATCTCTGGTGGTCCTTGGTCGCTGCGGTGACTGCGTGGGCTACGAGCCCTGCTGCATCGTCAGAGTCCTCGTGCTCCCAGATATGGATAACCGTCCATCCAAGGGCGTTGAGCTTCTCATCGGTGTCACGGTCGCGGGCCTGGTTCCTCGCGATCTTCCACCTCCACCACTCGGAGTTCCGGCCGGGCATGGTCCCGTGCTCAGGGCAGCCGTGCCAGAAGCAGCCGTCGACCTGCACCGCCACTTTCTTCCCGGGGAAGGCAATGTCGACCTTGCGACGTGGAATCCCCGGGACCTTGTACTGCACTCGATACCGCAGTCCTATCCGCCACAGTGCTCGCCGCAGTTCCATCTCTGGGGAGGTGTCACGCCGTGACAGGTTGGAGTAGCGAGCGCTCACCTTCGGATCGGCGGGCTTGTCGCGTGCTGGTTCGGGAGCGTGCAGCGGGTCGGACGAGTCATCATCCGATAGCGCAGGCTGCATACATCACCTCGTCAGTAGCTTGCGGACCGCCTCGTCAGGATTTGATGGAGCGGCATCTGCCGCGTTGAGGATACGACGGCCGGACACTGTCGACTCGAGGATGCGGCGGTCTCGTTCACAGTGCATCTTGAGCACGTTCCAGACAACGCCTACGTTGACGCCGTTCCCCAGCTGCTTGTAGGTCTTGGCGTCGGGTTGGCCGGCAAAGGAGAACTCATCGGGGAACCCCTGAAGGCGGGCGGCCTCCCGAGGTGCCAGCCGGCGATGTTTCTTCCCGACGATGCTGGTCTGTGTGATGGCGACAAGTGCGGGAACGTAGGTGGGAGGCTTCGCACGCAGACCTGACGGACGGAAGTGCATGAGGCAGTCCCATAGGGACTCGATGTCCTGCGCCTGCCACTCGAGCTTGCGGCGTGACGGCGGGAAGTCCTTCACGCCAGAGGTGGTCATCCAAGCCCGGCACCAGGCCGCGTTGTCGGTGAAGAGCTGCGCGTTCTTGCGCAGGAAGTTCATCTTCCAGGCGGGAACGTCGTCGAGATCTCCCGACTCGACCTGGATCTCCAGATCCTCGATCGTCTGCCAGGCATCGACCCAGATGGGGAACCCAGGTAGTTTCTTCCCCGGATTGTGGTGGCGAAACCGCTGTACCCAGTCGTCCCAGGCGTAGATCCAGTCCTTCTCGGCATCCGACAGGTCGTAGCCCTCGACGTCAGCGAGTAGGTAGTCGTCTATCTTCCAGTCGACTGGCCTGTCCGCGTACAGTTCTCTGGGTCTCGCCACAGGCTGGGGATCTGTGGGCCCAATGCCGTTAGGGTCGTACGTGGCGGTGATGAAGACTCGCTCCCTGACTTGTGGACGCCCTCCCCGCTCTGGTCCTAGCTGGTGTGGCGAGAGGATGGCGGGGGTGTCTGCGACGCGATAGCCCTCCTCCCTCAGGGAATCGACGATGACCTCCCATTCGTGGGCGTGGCGCGGTCCGGCGAGGTTCCGAACGTTCTCGAGGAGAAGCACCGTGGGGTGACGTTCCTGGACGATCTTGAGGATGTTGAAGTAGAGCGTGCCCCGCACCTCGTCCAGCATCCCGGCCTGGGCGCCGGACTTGGAGAAAGGCTGGCACGGGAACCCGGCGGCGAGGATGTCATGCGGCTGGATCCTGTCGGACACACCGTGTTCACCGGCGTCAACTGTGATGTCACCAAGGGCGCTGATGCCCCAGTTCTGCTCGTAGACGCTGGCGGCGTCCTTGTCGATCTCGACCGCGTAGGTGCATTGGCCGCCCATCCCAGACAGAGCGGCGTGGAAACCCCCGATACCCGCGAACAGGTCAACGTAGTAGAAGGGGATGGTAGGCACGGAATAAGCTTAGCCGGTTGAGAGCCAAAAGCCGGCCCGACCTCACGAAGCTGCAGAAGATCACAAAGTCGCTATTGAAAGGTGTCGCCTATATGTCGAGTGTTGCGTCGTCGAGCAAGGCGACGGTTCGGACCGGATTGTCGGAGTGCAACAGATGGGTGCTGCCCAGATGAACACTGAAAAAAACATGACCACTGATGTAACTCGCCGTGAGAGCAACGGCGTAGTTGCTGACGGCCATCCTGTACCGATCGCACTTATCGTAAGATCTGTCCCCACTGCCAGAACGGACCGCTCATGGGGCTCGCAGCTACGTTCTAGTCAACATCCGGTGGAGCGGGCTCAGCAGGACTACGATCCAGGCTGAAGCATCTGCAACGCAACGCTCAAGAGCCCAGGAGGCAGAATCAGTGTAGGCGTAGCTTGACCCACCATGGTTCAGCAGAACGAATCGAAATCGACCGGTTGAAGGAATTTATGAGATCACCCACCCCCTAGTACCAGTTTCATGGGCGAAACCAATCGTGCTAGCCATGCCGTTCTAACCATACCCCTCCCTATAAACTAAGGTAATCAACAATGAATGTTGATGAGTCTATGGGCCGGTCTCAGCTTTCCGGCTACCAAAGTGCGACGAGTAAAGCCAATGCTGTAGCGAGGATGTACTTCCTTGGGAATCAGCCGGCTGAGCCGCTAGGTCCTGGAAGCAAGGAAAAAAAATCGGCGCTAGTGTCGATGGGGCGATTCGTTGGCCTTGAACTCGACGATGTTTCCGGAAAAGGTGAATGTGGACGGCTCATCGCTGAACGACTACAAGTTACCTGGGGCGCTGACTGTGTGTCCTCGGGCGACACAGTGACATTAAAAGGACTGAATCTACTAATTGATTCTGCTGTGAAGCTACAGTTGAAATCGGGTAAGCGACCATGGCGGGCCTTTGTGCGCGACATCATGGCCTTAAATCCGGCACCAAAATGGAACGACATAGAGGAGACGAGCATGCAAGAAGCAATCTCAGAATTGGAAGTAGACATTCTCGAACAAATTAAGGGGTTGATGCAAGCTGGGCCAACCCCTAAGGGAGTGGAGGTAGCCAACGCCACAAACTCCGTTTCCGTCGCTGAAATGACAGAAGGATCTTGGCGCAGTCTCCTTGTCGACGTGCAGGGGTGGCTACATCTTCCTGAAGAGATCGACACAACTTCGCCAGAGGCTGCGGATCGGTCATTGTCAAGACTGCTTGGACTGAAAAATCCAGACAACGCGGCTACTGAAGAACTTTTGACGACACTGCTGAATAGACTAGAGAAGGCAAATGAGTTACGTGACGAATTCATCGACGCCCTAGAAGATGAGACCGAGGGTACCGTTACGTTAGCGACAGCTTCGGCTGAATGGGCTGAAAAATGGGAAGAAGTCGAGGACTCACAAGAAGTAGAGACTAGCGGACCTATCATAGCTGAAGCCAGCGTCTGGCCTATTACCGAATTTCGTGAGCATGCAAATGAAGAAGACCTCAACCTATCCCCCTCCTACCAAAGAGCAGATGTTTGGCCAACAGGAGACGCACAACTACTTATCGAGTCTATACTCAGAGGAATCCCACTTCCTTCTGTAATCCTGTTGAAGACAAATGACAGTGAGGGGGATCATTTCGAGATCATTGATGGAAAGCAGCGCCTGACCTCCATCCTTAGATTCACGGCTTCACACCCACGAGCCCTGGACAACGTTAGAGCCAAAGCCAAGAAGTGGGGAATCGACGAAGATGATCTCATCGATTGTTTCCAAAATGATTACGCCAACAGTTTTAAAAAACTATGGCGTTCTCATGAAACAACGAGACTTACTACGGCGGTTGAGCGGGCGATGTACTTCCCATTTCCCCTCAGAAAGGGAAGCAGGTCCACGTTGATGGGCGACCTAGAGCAGGTTCAGGGGAGATACTACTCAGAAATTCGAATGCTGACAATTCCGGTCGCGGACGAAACTAAGAAGGTTAGAGACCTTTTCGAAAGGCAGTCCAAGTACCGCATCCCCGTAATTATCTACAGCGAAGCATCCAGCAAGCAAATCCATGAGGTGTTCAGTCTTTACAATCGGCAGGGTAAACGCCTCAATGCCGAAGAGATTCGGAATGCAGCTTATCATGAGCTAGATTTCATGCGAGCGCTCCTGGTGACGAGCGGAGATGCTGATGAACCTGAAAAAGTTGCCCCCTTCCTTATGGAGTCATGGGAACAAATTTCTTCGACAGGTGAAGCGTTGGGAGACGCCAACGGAACTTATGCGATGAAAACCGCGGGATACAAACGTACCAAAGCGCTCTCCTGGGTAGTTGCTGCGCTCCTTGTCGAAGACGGAGGCATAGGACGGAGATCGACGGCTAACCAAATTAACGCGCTTCTTAAGCGAATTCAGGAAAATCCAAGTGATCCTCTGAGGGACCGTCACCGTATTCTTAAGGTCATGGAGATGCTCGACGGCGCGATTGATGCACACCAGATCCTTCCCGACGAATCGTGGAGTGCCCCGTTCAAAACGAGCAGCAGATGGCAAGAGTTGCAACTGGTTTCTTCATTTATCGCTCTAGCTGCCGCCTATAGTGTGCGTAAAAACAAGTTGGAGGATGACGTCGATGATGCTGTTTACGCAATTCAGGAGGCTTCTAAATCATGGAAGCGACCGAGCAAAACTCAGTCTCGGCAGCAGTGGCAGTTCATCGGGAAGGTTGTAAAAGAATTCCTTGAGGTTCTAAACATCTCTGTGGAAGAGGCAGACGAGACTTTAAGACGAACCTTTGGAACGTCTGGACTGGCGGAACTGGCATACTTGAGTTGCGAAGAGAATCGGTGAGTAAATGGTTCTTCCGGCAGTCTCGGCAGAAGAAAACTATACACGTATCAGCATAGGATGGCAGGAGCGCTATAATCAGGTGCTCGAAAACTATGCGTACCCCAGCGGGCAGGTCATTAAGGATGATTCTGCCTACATATGCGACAGAGCCATTTTGCCTGCGGGCGATCCTCGTTGGCCCAGCACGCGCTATCGAAGCGGAATCGTCATCGGCGCTATTCAATCTGGGAAAACGGCGTCCATGATTGGATTCATGGCGCGCGCGCTCGACAAGGGCGTGAATGTTATTGTTCTACTTGCTGGTAGGCAGACAGCATTATGGCGTCAGACTATGGATCGAGTGCGCTCTCAACTACTAGGGGGCAGTTCGTCGCTCGGGGAATGCGTGTTTATCCCCTCTATGCGCTCAGAAAATGAACGCTACGCTGTTAAGGGCGCCTACGCCATTAATGAAAAAAGGGCAGAGCGAGCATTTCGGAAAAGAACTCCCCTCGTGTTTGTTGCGATGAAGGAGGTCAATCACCTTGCCTCGGTAAGTCGTATTCTCAGCAACAATGTATTCCCTGCTGCTGCCAAGTGCGGTGTAGACGTCAATCTGCTCGTTATTGACGACGAGGCGGATGACGCTTCCATAGCCGACGACCAGGTGAAACCTGATGGTGACTCGTTTCAAGAAATCAAGAGAATTCCTTTCGGGATTCTCGATCTATGGGCAGATAGTGCGGTGCCAACGAGAACCAAGGCAGAGCATGTCTATTCTACGTACATTGCCTACACAGCGACGCCCCAGGCAAACTTTCTTCAGAACAGCGAAAACCCGTTGGTTCCGAGAGACTTTGTTGCGGCGCTACGCACACCCGGTGCGTCCGGAATGCTGTATCCCCGGGAGATCACATACGATGGAGGAAAAGTAGGGAACTGGTATATTGGGGCAGATGTCTTCTATGGTCCTCTCGCAGACTGTTTCTGCAGACTGATTGATGAATCTATTATGCCCGATGATAACGAGAATGCGGCTGCGGACGTAGGTAAAACAAATGGATCAGCGTCTATCACCGTGAACTGCGTTGACGAAGAGCTACTCAAACAGGGACTGCGGGCCTACATCATAGCCGCAGCAATGTCGACGATTCGGTCAGGAAAGTTGGGCCCGAGTACTGCCGCCCGTATGACATTCAGATCGGTCAATGAAATTAAAAGTAAAGTGGCCCCTGTTACGTCCATGCTGATCCACCCCTCAGCCGACCTAGACGATCACTTCAGCGTAAAAGACGCAATCACCTACTGGTGGGATGGGGAAGCAGGAAAGACCGGCGAAGGAGTGATTAGTGATCTTGAATCTCTGCGACAGGTTTGGATTCATCAGTATGAGGATTATCGTATCTCGGCGACGAGAATCGCGAAAGAGTATGCCGATAGGTTCGATATTGTTGATGCACCAACTTGGAGCGAAGTCGAAGAGGTGATAAGACGAGAAATCGTTCCGTGCACTAGGATTGATGTCATCAATAGTCGTCCCGATTCAGATGAACGACCACAGTTCGATCCACGATCCGACAGCTGTGGAGCCTGGCATCTTCCGGTCAACCAGTCATCTATCTTTATTTCTGGTAATGTGATGTCTCGCGGTCTGACTTTGGAAGGTCTGCTTACGACGGTGTTTCTCCGGTCATCGAATAGCCCGGTAGCCGACACCCAGATGCAGATGCAGAGGTGGTTCGGGTATCGGGGAAGGACATTAGATCTTTGTCGCGTATACCTTACCGCAGAACAATTGAATTTGTTCTCGGAGTATGCTGAGGCTGATCGAGTTCTCCGTCAACAGGTAATTTTAGCGATGCGTGCCGATGAATCTCGGCTCCCGGGTGTGGTGGTCCTTCAAGGACGAAGTTTTCGTCCCACCAGCAAGGTGTCGTCCTTGACGACCAATACGCTCTCGCCGGGACGCAGACCCGTCGTGCGGTATATGAATCATCCAACCGACGACATTGAGAATCAGTGCCTTGTGAGAGATTTATTCCTGGCGGAAGACGCAGGTGTTGTGGGTGTCCCAGGTGGGTTGGTGACATCTGCGAGTTATTCGCTCATGACCGTGGCTGATGTACTTGACAACTTGAGATACAAATTTCACGGCCAGGAGGCAGATGAAGTCGGAAAATGGAGTGCTGCTGCGAGACTAGTCGGTATCCATCCAACTGAATCCTGCTACCTCCCCCTGTATCGTGCTCCGGCAGTTAATGAAACTAAGGTTTACCTAGGAGGTAGGTCGCCATACTCGTTGGCTGCCTACCTAAGACTGTGGGCTGCCAGCATTGGACGGAAAGTAGACGGACTCATGACTGACGAAACTCCGCCTCAGCGATGGAACCTTAAGTACTCTGCGTCAAGGGAAATGCAACAGCCTAGATTTCGGTTTGGCCTGAGGTATGGCTCGGGTGCGTCTATACATGTGGGTCCGCTCTTCAAGTTGTCGACACGCTATGGCGTACCGGTCAAACCGATGCGAAGGAAGGTCTCTGGCTGCGAATTGGAAGCAGAGTGGGGGGCTAGGCGTGCAGTCGAGTATGGATATGCCGGAGACGATGTATTTGATGCAATCGTATTGGATCAGCCTGTCAGAAGGCTCGAAGATGGGACTCGTTGCGAGGGAGAACTAGGCCTTGTACTTTTCCAGTTGATTGATCGAGGGAAGGGTGAGGTTTCGTTGTCGGTAGGTATGAGCATTCCGGCGGGCGGACCCGACTATGTGCGTGCGACTAACAATAGAAATCGGAGATAGGTGTGTGTGGCGATATTCATGGCGATGCTACGTTTGAGGTGTTAAGGAAAGCAGTTTCCGAGGCTCGGCGTGCTCAAGGGAGAGATCAGCGTTTCCTGCATTGGGTTGGTGATAGCCGCAAGCTTGCATATGCTCGAGATCACCGCGGCCGATTGGAACTGTTCATTTCTGAAGATCCGTTGGAATCTCACGTAGACTCTGTTGCTCGACGACTGGACTTGAATGTCTGGAGAAGTGATGGCGGTGGGGTTTTGCGTGCGAATCGAATCGTGTTTCCAGCTGGGGGCCACGTAGACGCGCTGTTTACCGCAATTTTGGTCGAACTTTTAATACAGGGTATTCATGTAGATGCCCAGAAGGCATTTTCAGCCACGGAGCGCCTTATCGCATTAGCATTTAAAAGCGGGGACAGAAGGGTGAACGCCCTCACAGGTCTTGCCGCTGAGCTTTCGTTGCTGGAATGCCTGGTCAGGTCGCGGCGTTTTTCGGATGATGAGATTGATCATTTGTGGACAGGCCACTCTCAATCCAGCAGAGATTTTGTGCTCGGTGACGTTGGCGTGGAAGTTAAGGCCACGACGCAAGGGGTCAGTCGGCACCACATCCAGGGGTGGTATCAAGTAGAGTCAGGCGTCTCTGTGGGCGATGATGCGTTCGAGTCGCGTCTTTTCCTGCTTTCCGTGGGTATTCACTGGTTGCCGGTTGGTGTGGAGGGGCGAACGGTCGAGGGTGTCCTGATGGGAATGCGAGGCGAACTTTCTGACCATGTCTGGCAGGGGTTAGTTCAGTCGGCTTGCCGATATTGTGGTGAGAACTATGTTTTCGATGTGAGCGGATTGAAGTCAGAGGAAGCGTTTCGACGTCCGTTTCAAGTAGGGTTTGTGAGAATGTATGATATGAGTCATGATCGAATTGATCTTCTTCGTAGTGCGGATGTTCACAAACACGCGCATGTAGTGGGGGATAGTGTGTCGTTCGATATTGTTTTACCGGAATTTATTGATGGTACCAATCCAATTTCTGGGTGGTCGGCGGTTCTGGGTGCTCTTACGGATTCCCGCGAGTAGGGGAGATAGCGCCGTTACCCGCTTCGGCTCGGACTTTGATGGGAGGTGTCCGGCTCGTATTCGTGGCGTCCCGATCCTCACGCATCCGCCCGCACCAGCCGGACGATGCCGGCCGTCTGGGCGGCCGTCGTCCAGGCCAGGATGATGAGCCCGGCAGAGGTGACGTCCGCCTGCGATGCGCCCGCCGCCAGCCAGATCTGGGCCGCCTGGCCCGGGAACCAGCGGG
>ERZ772955.2249-NODE-2249-length-10704-cov-4.952108_pt1 | contig 10704 bp, 7 predicted proteins | sample MGYA00511133_ERZ772955 | MGnify/ENA primary metagenome ERZ772955 (study PRJEB29015, sample SAMEA2737914) | human oral metagenome | biome: human oral; feature: human-associated habitat; material: dental | place: China | collected 2149 ... | reverse complement strand
TTCGAAACACTATTGCTCGCTGAAAGAGAACGGCTGGCACTCAGCGAAACTGAGATACTCTTGCTCAATGACACTGATTGGCTGCCACTCAATGAAGTCGAAGCACTCTTACTCAATGAAATGGATTGACTGGCACTCACTGAGGCTGCACTTTGGCTAGTTGACACAGACTGGCTCGCACTCACCGAGTTCGAAACACTATTGCTCGCTGAAAGAGAACGGCTGGCACTCAGCGAAACTGAGACACTCTTGCTCAAGGACACTGATTGGCTACCACTCAATGACGTTGAAGCGCTCTTACTCAATGAAACGGATTGACTGGCGCTCAATGAAGCGGTGCTCTGACTCACTGAGACAGACTGGCTACCGCTAACCGAGCCAGAAACACTATTGCTCGCTGAAACCGAGCGGCTGGCGCTCATCGATGCCGATTGGCTATTGCGCAAGGAAGTAGACAAGCTCTGGCTAGCAGAAACTGAACGGCTGGCGCTCGTTGAAGCCGACGCACTCGCTGATGTACTAGCACTTACTGAGGCACTGGTTGACTGTCTTTGACTTAGACTAGTTGAAGCACTGCTACTCTTATACTCACTATCAGAAAGTTTTACAGTGAACGTATCCGTGGTCTTATCTTTATAGATAATGGTAACTGTTCCATTGTTACTAATAGTAAAGGAATCAATACGTTTTTCCTGCTTATTGTTTAGTTTCTCAACAGCCGCCAATATACGAGTTTTTTCTTGAGGTTTTAATTGAGAAACACTCTCTACCTGGAAGGTTTCAGTCGGTGCTACCCCTTCCATAATATCTGTCAGCCTACCTTGCACAATACGGACATTGCCCGGTGAATCATTTCCTGCACTATTACTATTACCAGCCTTATCCGTTGCTACTGCATTGCGTTGCCAACTATTTCTACCATTTTTATCGTACTCTAGATTATCATTCAAATGAGCTCTTACTGTAATGCGAGCTGGACTAGCAGTAGTCGCTGTGATATTCCCCGTTAAATGATCTACTGTTCCCGTCCCATATTTATTATCTTCAAAGAAATTATTTTTAAGGGCTGAGCCATTTGCATCTGCATTTGAAACGATCTTAAATTCTGATAATTGCCCGCTATTATCTGTAGCAGTGAAATTAATTTGAATATCATCTCCTGCGTACACAATATAGTTACCATTTACAGGGGTCAGGGCTTGACCATTACGAGTCACCGTCGCACTTGGAACTGGAACAGCATCCACATTAGCTGGGATAACAGCTGTAGTATTATCACGGTAGGTAATGGTAATATTCCCATTTTCAGCTACCGAAATCTTTCCGGTTACGCCATCTTTCGTAAAATCACTACCAGATAAAAGCGACTGGTTTTTTTCTTTAAATTTTTCAAGTACTTGATCGCGTTCACTTACAGTCAAAGAAGATGGATTCTTAACAATAACGGTATCCCCACTAACTGGGTTGTTTCGTTCATTAAATCCCTTAATATGGAAATTCGTACGTGCTGTAGCAGTCTGACCATGAATATCTGTTACTGTATATTCCAGAACATAGGTACCAGGCTTATAGGGTTTCCAAGTTCCGTTTTCACGACCCACTGTCCCTATTATGTCAATGGTGTATGACCTTTGGGCACCTATTTGTCTCCCCGATTGATCATAGATATATAGATCTCCAAATACCCCTTTCTTGTTAGTTGGATAGTTCGGTGCATTTAAACCTGTAATAATAGCATTGGATGGGGAGGGCGTGATTTTAGCCATCCCTTGATCATCATTCAGCCTTATCTGAAAATTATTGACTGCTTCATCATTATAAATTGTGATAGTGGATGGCATAGAAATCGTAGGTGGTTTAGAGGCTGCACGTGAGTGTGCCCCTCTAGCAATTTCTGCCCCATTTCGTGCATCACGCACACCAGAATTAGCCGCCAACACAGCATTGACAATCGAATTACGCGCTGAAGTAGCTTTTTGCAATACTGTTGTTAAATCACTAGTTGGATCAGTCAGGGCTTTTTCAATTTCTGTTACTGCAGCATTGGCCTTAGCAAGAGCTGAATCCGTATTTGGTAAATCAACCGCTTTTGCTAGATAGTCACCTATTTCAGCTGAAAGATTGGTCAACTTCCTACGGTTTTCTTCTTGTTGTTTAGCAGTGACTTCTGAAGATTCTATTGCAACCGCAGCAGCTTCAATTAAGCTAGTTGTGACAGAAGTTGATTGAACTCCACTAACACTATTCTTACCAGTAATTTCAGTTATTTTTAATTCAGCAGAAGCACTGACAGACTCTTTTGGTGAAGTGGTCACGATCTTATCTACCGTTTGACTCTTCTCAGCTTGTTTGAGCGCATCCTTGCCTTGGGCTTGATTCTTATCAGCGATCACACCAGCGGCCAAGTTGTTGCTGGTTGCTAGGGCTTGGCTATTGCTCAAAGTAGTGCTAGCTAAACTTTGTCCTGCACCAGATGAAATAAAGCTGTCGGCAACATTGACTTTGATATCCAGCGATGCAGAAGTAGAAGCTGAGGCAGAGGTATCAGCTGATGCACTGGCTAAGGCTTTGTCCTGCTCTAAAGAACCTGCGTTGTTAACACTTTCTAGCTTAGCAGGTGCTTTGCTCTCGGATACCTTTGTAGCAGACTCAGCACTCACTGACTTACTAGTCAAGCTTGAATTGCTAGTCAAGACTGAACTACTAGCAGATACAGACTGGCTGACAGAAGCTGAGCTACTAGCTGAAACTGATTGGCTGATTGATTGACTGACAGACTGGCTAATCGAGAGGCTAAAAGACACTGACTCACTTGTAGAGATAGAAGTGCTGACTGATTGTTCAACCGAAATAGAAGCTGATTCAGAGGCTTGTTCTGCTTTTGCTTTTTGCATTTCTGCTTGCGCCTGAGCAATGATCGAATTGGTACTTGCTTCTGCCGTTTCCTCACTGTCCTTGACTTCAGCTGAAATAATAGCTTTGTCTGTATATTCAGATGTTTCATCCGCATAGACAGACTGCTCCTGAGTCACCATCAAACCTGCCGCTCCAGCAGCTAATATTCCCCCTAAACCTGCAAGAGTGTTGAGGCTCAGATGATCGTGATCAAGCTCTTCTGTATCTGACAAGCTGTTTGAGACAACTTCTCCCATTCCACCGATACGAAAGAGATCGAGTTGAGAATTTGAAGCTTTTACCCAATTTTTCCCAGACTTATAGAGCTTGTACCGCTTTTTTTCGTCAATAATCTCGAAATCCTTGTTATATTTCTTACTTCGAAACATCCTTTTCCTTTCCTTTTTCAACATGCCAGCCTTTGTTAATCTCATGACCATTAGCAAAGAAACCGACTTATTGCGTGCTATAGTTTATAAGCAAAAATACACACTTTTAACATTTTTATGCTAGGTGTCCTAATGCTCCAGATAGTATTTTAACAAAAATAAGACAAGAATTCAATCTATTGGAATCTTTATTTATTGACAATAAGCTTGATAAATCAAGCTATCTTGAGTTATCTATATTAACCTAGAGATTTAAACTATAGATTATTATAAGAAATAACAATACGTAACTATTTATACAAATTATACAAAAAAGTTAGACAGCCTGTCCGAGATACATGACCTCAGACCCGTCTAACTTTTTTATTATATGTTGTTATGAATTAGCCAGAAAGATGCTTAGTAATCCAAATCATCCGCATAACCAGCTCCATTTCCTACAAAGTAGCCTGTCTTACAGTTCATACTAAATAGGTAAGTACCGTCTGGCTTAAAGAGATTGTAGTAGCCATTTCCATTGATAATATTAACTTTTTCAAGGATAAACTGGTCTCCTGTGATATAACCACGCTCGCGAGACACCTTGAGGATTGTTTCCAAGACATCTGGATTGAAGGTCCAAGCAGGATTGTTCACATCATCAATCGCAGCTTGATTGTAAGGCACACGGCTAAGGTGGCGCTGGAGGTTAACTCCTGCACTTGGCAGTCCGATACCAGTTTCTGCATTTCTAATACCACTAGGGTCACTAGGCGCAGGATTAACAGCTGGCGGCGTTGATGGTGCGGCTGGTGCTGTTGATGGTGCTGACGGTTCCACTGTTGGACTAGGCGCCGGTGCTGGTAACTGTTGACTGCGTCCTTGAGCAATAGCTGCTTTCAAGACTTCATCTAACTTGTTATTGCCTGTCGATACATCTGGAAGATTAGCATTTTCTTTCACTTGGGCATCCGTCTTCAGTAGACCATCAACGATAGCACCTGTGTTGAATTGTGAATTGACACTTTGGATCGCAGAAATTTGCTTGACAAGGTCATCATATTTCTTCTTAGCAGCTGTATATTCTGAGCTGCCAGTCAAGACATCCAACTTAGCCTTCAACTTGTCCAAATCACCAAATTTGTCATTTTTGATAGCTGTCTGACTGTCGTCAGTAAAGAAGCTAGCATAAAGCTCTTCAAATTCTTTAGCAGCCTCTTTCTTAGCTTCGCTAGAGCTTGTAGATTTCTTTTTGCTAGAAGAAACTGTCGAGCTGGTGTTATCTGTCGACTTATGGCCGCCTCGTCCCTGATAAAAATACAGGGTGGTTCCAGCAGCAAGCGCTACAAGTCCCAAAGCTGAATAAAGGAAGCCCTTCTTCTTGTAGAAAGGCGCTGACTCGTCCTCATCTTCGTCCTCGAATACTGTTGGAGCTGGTTTTGATACTGGCTTGGTTGCTGGGATGATTGGCGCTTCCGCTGCAACTGTTAGCGTTGGCTGTGCGGCCACTTTGTCCTCTTTATTTTCAACTTTAGCTGGTCCTACTGAAGGCAAGGCCACATTTGCAGGCTTTTCCTTCGCCTTAGCCTGACTTTGAAGCTGTTTGATTGTCTCCTGTATCAAAGCTTCTTTTTGTTGCGCCAGCTCTTCCATGATCCGCAGCTTTTTGGTTTCAAATTTCCCTGCCTCGATTTCGTCTCGGTGCTGCTTGATGTATTTATCAAGGATATTGTCTCCTTCTGTCACACCCGCTTCGACTTCCTCATTTTTTCGAGCAACTTGACCGACCGTCATCTCTTTAGCATCTTCTAAGTCAAGAATTGTTTCTTTTGGCTCTTGCTCTGTTGCCATCTTTTCTTCTTTACTCACAGTATGTCCTTTCTAATCCAGTTGTCTTTTGACCCTTTGGCCAAAGTATTGATATAAGTCTACTTTTAAAGTACCATTGTAGAGTTTCCGTTTTTTATCTGCCAGACTGCCATATTTGGCTTCAAAGGCCTCGTCGCTAGTCAGGATAAATTTACTCCAGGTCTTCAAGGGAGCAAAGGTTTCTCCCATTTCTTGATAGAGCTTGGTCACCGCATCATCGTCCAACAAACGCTCGCCATAAGGCGGATTGGAGATAATCACTCCATTGATTTTTTCCGTATGAAGGTCTTGCAACCGCATTTGCTTAAAGTGAATCTGGTCAGCAACGCCGGCTTCTTCCGCATTTTTCTTGGCAATCTCTACCAGACGAGCATCCAAGTCCGAACCTGAAATATCCAGTTGGATGTCTTGGTCAATCTGAGCCAGAGCTTCTGCCCGAAGCTGACGTACCAAATCCTTATCTACCCAATTCCAGTCTTCAAAAGCAAAGGAACGGTGCAAACCTGGGGCCATCTTCATCCCAATCATAGCCGCTTCGATACAGAAGGTTCCTGATCCGCAAGTTGGGTCAATCAAGGGTTTGTCCGGATACCAATTTGACAAAAGTAAAATAGCAGCTGCCATATTTTCCTTGATTGGCGCTCCGCCCTTCTCAGTCCGATAACCACGTTTGAACAAGCTAGAACCGCTGGTATCAATCATGACTGTCACAAGGTCTTTTAAAATGGAAACTTCAATCTTAAACTCTGCTCCATTTTCCTGCAGGGGAACGCCCTCTGGACGAGCATAATGCTTTTGCAGTTTTTTCACAACTGCTTTTTTTGAAATGGCTTGAACGCTGGGCTCATTATGCAATTTTGACTTGACACACTTAGCTTTAGAAATGGGAAATCTGGCGCCTAAAGGTAGATAATTTTCCCAGTCCAAAGCAAAGACGCCTTGAAAAAGTTCTTCAAATGTTTTAGCTGGAAATGTGCCCACAACAATCTTGATCCGATCTGCCGAGCGTAGCCAGAGATTGGTTTGAATAATGGTTTTGACATCGCCACTAAAGCGGACACGACCATTTTCAACCTGACAATCTATACCCAAATCCCGAATTTCACGACCGACCACGGCTTCTAGACCTGCCGCCGCTGTAGCAATTAAATTAAATTTTTCTTTCATTCTTTCTTACTCTATCACTATCCGCTGAGCCAAGCCGTTAAAAACTGGCCTCAGCTAGAAAGCAGAATGTTCTTGCTTGGCTCCTCTTTTTGAGAAAAACCTTGCTTTCCTATTTTGTCCCTTGCAGCAATCTTCTGTCTAAGGGGCTCTATATCTTAATCAAAAAGCTAGCATACGCTAGCTAACCTATGTGCAATTTTCTATAAGCCATGTTTTGTTCCAGAAATGACTAGGTACCATCTCCTTCGATAATCATCTGTCTACTGTTTCCAGTCAGAATGCTATGTTCGTTTCCACGCATTCCGTGCCCCGACCAAAGTTTGGGTTGCTAGCTTGAGGGGTTTACCGCGTTCCACTTCTTCTGTTTCCAGAAGAACTACGTCACTGTGGCACTTTCAGACCTATTCAGACCTATCTAAAGACTTAGCCTTTTCAGTCGCCGTAACGGATTGCTCCGTCCCTAGGCTTATTGTTTCGCCTAGCACAAACACTACCAGCATCACAGCCGGTGCTAGCATGGACTTTCCTCATGAAAATATCAAATCTTCACGCGATTATCCAAAAATTGCACTCTGCAACATTATTGCTCTTCGTTGTCCAGAATTTGCTTGCCAAAAACTTCCTTTTCCAAACGGCTTAAGCGTTTCAAAATATCGAAGTTAGTCGCTGTTCCCATCTGTGGCATCTCAATCGTTGGTTGAGCTGGCTGACTAGGCGCCGAAGGAGTATCAGTCGCTTGATTAGATACTTGTTCTTTGAGAATATTAATCTCCTCACGCAACTCCTTTACCAAAGCTGCATAAGTTTCATAATCCTTGATCACATCATCCAAAAATTCATCCACTTCAGCTTTGCTATATCCTCGCACTTCGCGCTTAAAATCTTGATCAAAAATATCTTTTGCTGTATAAATAATACTCGCCATGCTCTCGCTCCAATCTAGTTTATCATATCCAATTATATACGAAAGCACCTATAAAAAGCAAGATTTATACCCTACTTTTCCGAAAAAATTTCTGCAACCTCATTCAGGTCATCAAATGTTAATTTTTTGATAAAATACTGTTCTTGATTCTTCATCTTCCTGTAAAGATATTTAAGATTGGTCTCATTTTCTTCATCGTAAAATAGATAAGCCCCATCTGTATTTTGAAGCAGAAATTGGTTGTACTCGCGAAATTGACTGGGATTTTGATAGCTAGGATAGGCGTATTTAACGAAATCTACTTGTTTAAAATCCGCTAGTTTAGCCTGATTTCCTTCGTTCCAATTTTTTCCCTGATCCTCAAAAAGAAAAATCGTAGCAAGCTTAAAATTGTAATCTTTTCTCAATTCCTGAGCGACTTCTAAAACCCAAGTTTCAAAACCTAGATTTCCCGTAAAGATGAGCCACTCCAATCCTTCATCCAGCAGGCGCTGTAAATCCCGTCTGACCGCCTCTTTGATGATTTTGATTCGCATGTCTTTTTCATTCATAATGCCAAGTTCAAAAGCCTTGTAACCTACAATTAATAGACTTGTCATTTATTCTCCCTCAAATAATATTTTTATGATATAATAGAGTGATGTTATTGTACCAATAAGGAGTTTTATGGTCAACTACCCTCACAAGCTAAAAATAAAAAGTAAATTAGCCCATCCAAGTTCAAAGACGGCTGTTAACTTTGCCAATCGTGGGATGTCTTTTGAGAAGATGATCAACGAATCCAACAACTACTACTTGAGTAGGGGACTCGCTGTCATTCATAAGAAGCCAACACCCGTTCAGATTGTCAAAGTGGACTATCCCCAACGCAGTCGCGCAAAGATTGTGGAAGCCTACTTTCGACAGGCATCCACGACTGATTATTCTGGTGTTTTTAAGGGACATTATATTGATTTTGAAGCCAAGGAAACACGGCAAAAAACAGCCATGCCCTTGAAAAACTTCCATCCACACCAGATTGAACATATGGAAGCTGTCCTTCAGCAAAAAGGAATTTGCTTTGTCTTACTTCATTTCTCCAGCTTGCGGGAGACCTATCTACTTCCGGCATCTTATTTGATTAGATTTTATAAGATGGATAAAGGCGGAAAATCCCTCCCTTTATCTTACATTCAAGAACATGGATTTTCAATCGAAACAAAGCAATTTCCAAGCATTCCTTACCTTGAAATTATCGAACAAAAACTACTAGGTGGTATCACAAATGAATAAACAAACCCTTTTGCAAGCCTTAAAATATCTTGCAACTGCCCTCTTATCTCTCTTTATCATTGGAGCTGTAACTGGCGTTCTTGTCTTTGCTTTTTATGCTGCCAAGGCTCCAACCCTCTCTGAGAAGGATCTTGTCGCAACTACCTCAAGTAAAATTTACGACAGCGATAATAATCTGATTGCTGACCTTGGTTCTGAAAAGCGGGTCAATACATCAACAGACCAGATCCCCACACAGCTGGTAGATGCTATCGTTGCGATTGAGGACCACCGCTTCTTTAATCACCGTGGGGTCGATTTTATTCGGATAGGCGGAGCCCTCCTGAGCAATCTTCGAGGAGGCGGACGTCAAGGGGGATCTACCTTAACCCAGCAGTTGATCAAGCTGACTTATTTCTCTACTTCCTCAGCAGATGCTACCCTTTCTCGGAAAATTCAGGAAGCATGGTTGGCGACCCAACTCGAGCGTAAGGCTACCAAGCAAGAGATTCTGACCTACTACGTCAACAAAGTCTACATGTCCAACGGGAATTACGGGATGCAGACAGCTTCCCAAAGTTACTATGGCAAAGATTTGAAAGATTTGACCCTTCCTCAGATTGCCCTGCTTGCAGGAATGCCTCAGGCTCCCAACCAATACGACCCTTACACAAATCCAGAAGCGGCCACTGAACGCCGTAATCTCGTATTATCTGAAATGTATGAACTCAAGTACATTTCCCCAGAACAATACGAACAAGCTATCAATACACCAGTCACAGACGGCTTACAAAGTCTGAAAAGCTCAGCTAGCTATCCTGCCTATATGGATAACTACTTAAAAGAAGTTATTGAGCAAGTCGAAGAAGAAACTGGCTACAATGTCCTTACGACTGGTATGGAAGTTTATACCAACGTTAATACCGAAGCACAGAAGAAATTGTGGGATATTTACAACACGGAAGAATATGTTGCTTATCCAGATGATGAACTGCAAGTGGCATCAACCGTTATGGATGTTACCAACGGGAAAGTCATTGCTCAACTGGGTGCTCGCCATCAGTCTTCCAACGTTTCTTTTGGTACTAACCAAGCAGTCGAAACAAATCGCGACTGGGGTTCTACCATGAAACCAATCACTGACTATGCCCCAGCTTTGGAATACAATGTTTTCACTTCTACCGCTGCCTCAATTCAAGACGCTCCTTACTATTTCCCTGGAACATCTACTCCAGTCTATAACTGGGATAAACGCTATTTTGGCTGGATTACCATCCAATATGCGATCCAAGAATCTCGTAACGTCCCTGCCGTCAAATCGTTGGAAGAAGTCGGATTGGATAATTCCTTGAAATTCCTCAACGGTCTTGGCATCAATTATCCTGAAATGCACTATTCTAATGCCATTTCAAGTAATACAAGCAAGGCTGGCAACCAATACGGAGCAAGTAGTGAAAAGATGGCTGCTGCTTACGCTGCCTTTGCTAATGGCGGAACTTATTACAAACCACAATATGTCAACCGAGTTGTCTTTAGCGATGGAACAGAAAAAGTCTTTTCAAATGGTGGTTCAAAAGCCATGAAGGAAACGACAGCCTACATGATGACAGACATGATGAAGACCGTTCTTCAGTCTGGAACTGGTACTAATGCTGCCATTCCAGGTGTCTATCAAGCAGGTAAAACTGGTACTTCCAATTATGCAGATGATGAGCTTGATAAGCTAACCAAACCTTACTACTATTCTAGCATTGTCACACCAGATGAGCTGTTTGTCGGCTACACACCACAATACTCTATGGCTGTTTGGACCGGTTATTCAAACCGCCTCACTCCCGTTCTAGACGATGGAGTTAAGGTGGCAACCGATGTTTATCGTTCTATGATGCACTATTTGACTGGCTACAGCAATGAAGACTGGACACCACCTAGTGGACTTTTCCGTAGCGGATCTTACCTCTATCTCAATGGTACTTCAACCTACAACCGCGCTTATACCCAGCAGTATTCCAGCTCGACTTCTGAATCAAGTTCAGAATCTTCAAGTCAAAGCTCAAGCGAATCCAGCGAAGAAGACAGTACTAGCAATTCTAATTCCCAAACAAGTTCAACTAGTTCTGGAACAACCAACAGCTCATCTAGTTCTAACCAAGGAGCTGAACATCGCTAAAGCAAAAAAGAGAGTGGGACAGAAATCGGTAATTCGTTAGAATTCGATTTCGTCGTCCC
>ERZ772955.2247-NODE-2247-length-10707-cov-8.515584_pt1 | contig 10707 bp, 7 predicted proteins | sample MGYA00511133_ERZ772955 | MGnify/ENA primary metagenome ERZ772955 (study PRJEB29015, sample SAMEA2737914) | human oral metagenome | biome: human oral; feature: human-associated habitat; material: dental | place: China | collected 2149 ... | reverse complement strand
ACAGGTGGACGAGGACATCCTCGAACTCATCGAAAAGGACCGCGTCTGGCTCAACGCCGAGCTGCGTGCGGCGGACTATGCAGTGAAGGACATCTACATCGGCGAGTACAAGGACGGTGCGCTGATTATCCATCCGTATGAGAAAAATTGAATGCAGCACACAAAAATCTCCCGACTGCGGAAGCGGTCGGGAGATTTTCTATGCCGCCGCCCACGCGGCGTTTTTCTTGATGCGTTCGAGGATGCTGCGGATCTTCTCGGTGTGTTCCAGTCCCTGAAAGACTTCCCAAATCTTCGCTCCGCCAAAATTCTTGGCATTGCCAAGCTCCGCGATCTCCATCGTGCCATTCTTCATGACCCACTCCATGATATTGTGGATGAGGGCGATCTGCTCCTCGTTGTAGAGCGCGGTGTCGAGAAACTCGGAGAACGCAGCGCGTGCGGCCTCCTCCGAGAGACCTGTGAGCGAGCGGACGAATGTGCCAAGCGTATCCTGCGGCGGGCGGGCAGCATCCGCCGTCTGTTCGCGGCGCATCATCGTGTTGTACTCGTCCACCGTGCCAATCTCGTTCCAGAAGATATGTTCGAGTGCTGTCCACTCCTCCGCTGACAGCGGGATATTGTTGCGCAGCTTCGTGAGAAGTGGATGGTACTCGTTCTCCCGCACATAGCGGTTTGCGCGTTCATAGTATCCCTCAAGGGCTGTGTTCTTCGTGAGACGTGCGCCAATCTCTGCGGAGATGATTTCATCCGAAATGTTGATCTCTCGCGTTCGTATATCCTCGTGCAGATACTGCATCAGTCCGCGCAGATCGCGGCGGATGCGGTCAATCTGCGGGAGAGTGGCACACGTCCAGAATGCGGGTGTGCGAATCTCCGCGAGCATCGCCGCCTGCGTCTTCACAGGAGGGATCGACATCTTACGCTCCAGACGCACGGCGATCTTCTGCACCATCTTCGCCGCACGCTCGTAGGCGGCCGTTTCGTGCGCTGCGTGTGCGAGCATCATCCGATAGACGATGACATCGAGCCGCCGCGCACTCTCATCGTCGCCCGTGGCGGGAATGAGCGGCGCGAGACGCGTGATAATCTCCTCGGACGCAGCCGTATCGAGCGCGTCCAGAGCCGCAAGGGCGGCATATTTATCGACCGCCGCAAGCTGCGCCCGCACCTCGAACCGCTCCTTGTTCAGTGCAGCAATTGCGGCGTGTACCTCGGCGGCGATCTCCGCACGGAAGGCAGACAGCTCCTTTGTCTGATACGCCGCATTTTGCAGCTCCTGTAGAATGCGAACTTTTAGCCCGAATGCCTTTTCCGCGAGCGATACCGTTCCCGCACTCTCGATGCTCTTCGGATTCTGCGCGAAGAATGCGAAATTCCCCATATAGTCAAAGATGTAGAACTGCGTCTTATCCGCGCCCGCACCGAACAGATCCTTACACAGCCGCGTCCCACGCCCGAACATCTGCCAAAACTTCGCCTTGGAAAAGACCTGCTTGTAAAAGACGAGATTCAGAATCTCGTGGATGTCAATCCCCGTGTCGAGCATATCGACCGATATTGCCACCTGCGGCAGCTTCGCGGGATCGCGGAAATCGTTCAGTAGCTTCTCATGGTTTTTGACCGCGTGGTCAATGACCCGTGCAAACTCCCCGCGATACTGCGGATAGAGGAGATCGAACTCCTTTGCGATGTGCTCCGCATGGCTGTGACTGCGGGCGAATATGATCGTCTTGCCGAGCTTGTCGCCGCCCTCGATCTTCAGCCCCTTCTCCATCAGATCCGAGATCACGCGGCGCGTCGTATCCACATTGAAGTAGAGGCGATTGATCTCGCCGCTCGTAATCACGTCGGGCAGTTCCTCGCCCTCGTCGAATGCGTCCTCGTATTGCTCCCTCTCTTCGGGCGTGAGCTCCTCGTAGGTGATACCCTTCGTCGGGATGCGCAGCACCGTCGCCATGCAGTGATAGTCCGCGAGATACCCCTCGCGGAGCGCCGTCTCGTACTCGTAGGCGAACGTCGGCATATCGTTTTCCATATCAAAGAAATCGTAGGTATTGTGATCCACGTCCGTCTTCGGCGTCGCCGTTAGCCCCACGATCAGCGCGTCGAAATAGCGGAAAATTGCGCGGTACTTCTTGAAAATGCTGCGGTGCGCCTCGTCGATCACGATGAGGTCGAAATGCCCCGGGGTAAAGAGCCGTGCACCGTCCTTCGTCCGCATCTCGTCAATCGCGTTCAGGATCGTCGGATAGGTCGAAAAGATGGCGCGTGCCGTGGGACTGCCGCTGCCCCGATCAAGGAGACTGCACGTCGAGAGATTCGGCAGATGCTCCGTGAACGCCTGCTTTGCCTGACGCACTAGCTCCGTGCGGTCGGCGAGAAAGAGGACATTCGTTATCCAGCCTTGCGAGAGCAGCACATCCACGAGCGAGATCACCGTACGCGTCTTGCCTGTGCCCGTCGCCATGACGAGGAGAGCCTTGCGCCTTCGTGCGGCGTATGCCGAACAGACGCTGTGAATCGCCTCCTTTTGATAGGCGCGGTCGGTGATGGCGGCATTGATCTGCAGCGTGTCAAATCCCCGTGCCTGTGTGCGTCGGCGGATGATACGCACGAGATCGTCCTGCGAAAAGACAGAGTACACCTGACGCGGCGGATAGGAGAGATCATCCCAGAAATACGTATCATAGCCGTTCGTGTAGAAAATGAGCGGTCGTTGCCCCGTCATCTGCTCAAGACAGTCTGCATAGAGCCGTGCCTGCTCGCGTCCCGCCTCGGGACTGACTGACGTTTTCTTTGCCTCGACGACCGCGAGCGGCTTGTGATCCCTGCCATAGAGCACATAGTCGGCGAACCCCTTGCCCGAGCCGTTCGGCAGTCCAATCACGGGCACCTCACGCATACAGTCCACATCGAACGTCCAACCCATCGCGCGGAGGTCGATGTCGATGATCGTGCGGCGCGTCTCCTCCTCCGTCCTCGTGTGCGGGACATAGTTGTGCGCGGCGGCGTTCTGTGCACGCAGAGCCGCCAGCTCCTCCTGCAATGCCTTCATCGCGCTCGCAAGAGCCGCACGCTCGGCGGAGCGCATCTCAAGTTCCTCCCGCAGACGGTCAAACTCCGCAGCAGATACGGCTTGCTTTGCCTCGCTTGCGAGCAGTGTCTCGTCAAAGTCGCGCTCCTCGTAGGACGACCCATAGCAATAGTCGATAAAGAGGACGAATTCGAACAGATTTTGAAGTGAGAGCACCGCCTCGCGGTAGGCGACCTTTTTGTTCGTGTGCGCCGAGAAATTGCCGAGCTTGATGATGAAGCGCAGATTGTTGACAATACTCTGGTCGACAAAGGCGGTAAAGGACGGATTGTAGACGAGCGCAGAGAAATTGTCCTTGTACGGCAGACGTAGGGAGCTGTCCACGGAGTAGAGCCACTTTACCGCGAGCTCCGCACTTTTCCGTACGCCGAGCGCACAGAGCGCGGGGCTGATCCCGATGGACTTCTCCGCCTCGATGCACGCATCCGCGAACGTAGCAAAGTTCTTTTCGGCACGCAGAAAGTCAAAATTCGTCACAGCTAACTCCTTTCATATAGACGTATAAAGCCCCTGTTGATAAATCGCTCCATCCCGTGCTATACTTTTCATACGAACAAGCGATTCAAGCGTAAAGGGGGACTGATGATGTCCGGCGGAAAATTATTAAAACCAATCGAGCAGATCGAACACTTGAAAGAGCGAGGCATATCTTTTCGTCTTTATTCAGAGGAGGATGCACTTGTTTTTCTTCAGAAGAACAGCTACCTGACCAAAGTTTCCGCATACCGAAAGAACTATCAAAAACATCCCGCAGGTCCGAATAAAGACAAATACATCAATTTGGACTTTGCCTATCTCGTCGAACTTTCAGAAATCGACATGCACCTGCGGCGGCTTGTGATGCGGCTTTGCCTCGATCTCGAACACGCGATCAAAGTCATTTTGATGAATGACATTCTGGACAACCCCGATGAGGACGGCTATAACATTGTGTCCATCTTTATACGGGGAGAAGCTTCCTTTTTAGCGCAAACGGAGCGCAAAATGCAGCGAAGTTACTGCCGCGATTTTTATTATCACAATGAAGAGCATCTTCCCATATGGGTGCTTCTGGAAATTCTGTCATTTGGCGACCTTATAAAGCTCTACCGTGTCTATTTCGACCTCTACCACAAGCAATGTACGCCACCGTTCGATCATCGTCTATTGGAGCATATACGAAACATCCGAAACGCCGCGGCACACAACAATTGTCTGATTGCACACATCAATCGCAAGACACAGGAAAACAACCGTCTCTCCAATATATTGGCATCGTATCCTCGGATTACAAAATCTCAACGAAAGAAGTACCTGCGCAAACAATTCACACAGGATTTCACCGTGCTGATATTGGCATACACAGCGTTTGTCAAAAGCGACCGTATGCGCATATCAGCAAAACAAGCACTGGATGATTTGTTTCTTAACAGGATGTGCCGCCATTCGGAATACTTTACCCAAAATGACATTCTTATGGATGCACATAGATATTGTATCGAACTCCTGCGCTGTTGCCTTTGAAAAATGAGTATTGACAAATCACATCTGTCACGATATGATGATTTTAGATTGAAAACCCATTCTCATGGGTTTTGGATGGCGTGTATTCTCATTGGAGGATATGCGCCTTATTTTTATGGATTCTTCGCTCCGACAGGGGGAGCTTTTATTTTGCGGCAAAATACTCCTGCATCAGCGCGGCTTTCAGTATGCGCTGCTTTTCGAGGAGCTGACGGAGCACCAGTTTCGATTTGTCGGTCTGTTCGACAAAGGCAGCAAATTCGTTTTGGAGCGAGAGGGGAGGGACAAGCATACTTATCCTGTTCATTGTCGATATAGGAAGTTGTGGTTGTGCCGTACCGCTCGCTATTTTGTTGATGATACTGCTAATTTGCATGCGAAATTGTTGTATAAAGAATGACGCATTTACAATGTCTTGGTTCAGCCGCAGAATTACCATACCAGAATTGATTCTAACATTGCCATAAGGTATATCATTGGTATAATTTGCCAGATTTCCTATCGTCCCTCTCGTTGTCAATACAATATCGCCACGCTCTAATTTTCCTTTACGCATCGCATTATCTTTTTCTTTGGAAATGAACATACAGTTATCAAATCGAAAACCAGCAAAAGTGACATTTTTGGTGTTTAGGAATAGACAATAACCATTGCTGTGTAACTCCTCTGCTTTAGGGTAATTTTTCCCTCTGTCACCGTCTATGATGCGGCATATCTCGGGCATTGACTTCGTAACGACGCCTTTTGGATTCGCCACAGGATCGCCAAACAACTCTACAAACCGTGATTTGACAAGTTCGTCGAAAAGGAAAATTTTCGTTTTGCACAAAGTTATTAGCGTGCTGAGTGTATCTAAAGTATCGGCAATATGTGTCTGTTCATTCAGTGTTGGAACATGATATAGGCTTTCTTTCAGCCACTTGAAGTGACGATTATACCCTGTATCAGGAATACGCTGAGATTTCAGTGCATAGTAAAAAAACCGTGGATTTGCCTGTATTCCTTCTCGTAATTTAAGCAGTTTAACCCCATCTGCTCCCAAATAGAACGGCTCATCTGTATATTTGATGATGCGTGTGTGGTCGCCAAATATATAGGCAGGGACATCTTGGAATAGACCGTCCTCACGATCGGTATATCCTGCACACCACTCTTGTCCTTGGTCGATGATGGGGTAGGGTCCCGTAGGTAGGTAATCTTTCTTTTGGATTTTCACGGCTTGTTTCGTCACATCTTCAAAGATGTCGGCAAAGGATTTTTGCTCCATGTTACATCTGCTTTCCAAGCAAGGTTTTTAATCTTTGAATGGAATCTTTGTACTCCTCGTTTAGTGCGTCAATTTGCTCCATAAGCTCTGTTGTGCTCGGATACTCCACTGGCGTATATTCGATCTCCTTATATTTATTGATCGAGAGATCATAGCCGTTTGCGCGGATCTCGTCCACAGGCACGAGGAAACTCTGCTCTGTGCGTGCGCGTCCTGCCTCGTCCTCCATGCGGGAGAAACGCGCTACGATGTCCTCGATGTCGCCCGCTCCCTCAAGCGGCTCGCGCTTATCGTCGAGGGAGAAGCCGTCGGACTTCATATCGTAGAACCAGACGCGCTCTGTGCCGCCCGTGCCCGTCTTCGTGAATATGAGGATGGCGGTGGAGACGCCCGCATAGGGCTTGAACACGCCCGAGGGCATGGAGATGACCGCCTGCAGCAGGTTGTGATCGACGAGTTCCTTGCGCAGATCCTTGTGCGCTCGCGACGAGCCAAAGAGCACACCGTCAGGAACGATGCACGCACAGCGTCCACCTGCGTCGAGCATCCGCAAAAAGAGTGCGACAAAGAGCAGCTCGGTCTTCGTGGTCTTGACCTTCGCCGTGAGACTGCCCGCGACATTTTGCCCGTCGAGCGAGCCTTTGAACGGCGGGTTTGCGAGGACGAGGGTGTATCTGTCCGTGTCCGTGTTGTTCTTTGAGAGGGCGTCGCTGAACTGAATGTCCGCGCCGTCCATGCCGTGCAGGATCGTGTTCATTGCCGTGATGCGGAGCATGGTCTGATCGGTGTCGTAGCCCGTGAACATCTCGTTTTCAAAATGCTCCTGCACACTCCTATCCGTACGTAGTTCTCTGTCGTAGTGCTCGCGCACGAACGAGCCCGCACCGACGAGGAAGCCGCCCGTCTCGCAGGCGGGGTCGACGATGCGGTCGCTCGGCTGCGGACGCATGAGCCGCACCATCATACGGATGATGTGGCGCGGCGTGCGAAACTGTCCGACGCGCCCTGCTGTCTGGAGTTTTGAGATCATGTACTCGTAGAGGTCGCCCTTGAGGTCACGGTCACTGAGCGGCAGGGCGGAGACTGCCGTGACGACCTTCTCCGTGATGAGCGGATTCGGCAGGGAGAAGACGGCGTTCTCCATATAGCGGGCATAGGCACACGCATCTGCGCCCCTGGCACTGCCCTTTAGTTCTTTGATAAAGGGAAAGACCTTGTCGCGCAGGATGGTGTGGATGTCCTCGGCTTTCCGATTCTGAAAGACGCTCCAACGCATCTCCTGCCCCGCTGCGTCCGCAGGGAAGATGCGCGTGAAGTCGGTGCCGAAGAGTGCCGCCGCCTTTTCGTTATCCGTCTCCATATCGTCGAGCGACTTGATGAAGAACAGATAGGTGAGCTGCTCGATCACAACGAGCGGATTCGACATACCGTAGGAATACATGTCGTTCCAGATTTGGTCGATTTTGCTTTTGAGTTCGCCAGTTATCAATGGAGGTCTCCTCTATAGAGTTTATGTTCATAATCAATTCTGGATATTTCACACACTTTTGTTTCGGTGCATTTGAAAACATCCGGCTCGAATACTGCTAAGTTTACTCCGCCCTCGTGCATGGTACTGTTGTATTCGATTCCGTCATATCCCCTGCTGCGTATGAAATCACAAATATACTGCGTTGGCAGATACTCTAATACGTTGGCGTTTCGCAGCGGTTTTGCAATTTCAAGCGCGATTCTTTTCAAGTGGGGAAGATTGATTGCATACTCCGTTAAATCAAATTCATTAGGAGTAAGCAAGGAGGGGCTGATTTTGTCGAGCCTGCTTAGATTTATGATCCGGATGTCTTTCTGAAGCTCGAAAGTTCCTATGGTAATGAAGTCATATAAAGTTGCACGGACTTCGTGGAGTGTTGTCTTCTCAGCATTGGCGAGATATAGAACGCTGATACCGACAGGATTCACTCTGCCGTCTTTTGCCATATGTTTTGGTGGAGCACCCATTTCTGAAGGATTGAAGCCCTTTTTATTGGGACAAATTCGTGAACGGTACATTTGCTTTGGAGGCTTTTGTTCCTTGCGATAGGTTTCTACTACATATTGTAGAAAGAAATCCAATTCATCTGTGTTGATGAAGTCACTGTGAAAACGATTTTTTGTTTTGATTCCAATATCAAAATCAGCCCATTCATACCCCTTTAGAATAGAATGGGCTTCCATATACTCCGAGCTTTGAATCTCGGGAATTCCTATGGGGGTGTCGAACAGTTCTGGCTGATCACTATATCTATCTACACATAGTGATGTGATGAGTTTTATGGCATCTACGTCTGGACTAAAAATATTCCAATCATCATGCAGGATACTCTTGAGTTGTTTTGTGTGTTTGCGATGGAAGTTATGAGGTAGACGTGATATGGGTGTATATATATCCAATAGAGGCTCAAAGAGTTCTGTGATAGTGGTGTTCTTTTCGATATCATAAACGAAGGTATCATGACATCCACAGAAATCACAAGTGCCCTTCTTGTTGTGGGACTCTATAATAGACTTTATGTCTTCGTCCACAAAGCAGTTACTGCAGCAAAACATATGAATTACACTCCGTTAAGATAATTGCCCATCAGCTCGATGTGGTGCATGATGGCTAGTTTCTTGACTGTGCCGAGTCCTGGATATGTTTGATCTTGGTAGTGTTGTAAAAAGGCTTGGAGACCTAATGTCTTTTCGGGGGGCGTGTCTATCCTGCCATACCAATCGAATAATTTTGATACAGCTTCGTAGAATTTTTGTGCTGGATTTTTAATATCCTCATTTGAGTCGGATACGAAATGGTGGATGCGAAGATTTTTTTCGGCATCAAAATATACGATATGGATGGCTACGGCATAGGGAGCGAACCCTGATTCCATGTATTCATCGCCGACGATGGAGTAATCGGAAAATCCAACAAAATTATCGTCTCTGTAATATAAATGGTCGTCTGAAAAAAATTCATCAGGAGTTTTTCTATAGTCTGCATTCCTCACTTGTTTTTCAAATTTATCATCCAGTAAAATCTTATTACGGCGGATTTTCCTCCGAAAAATGCTTTCATCTGGAACTAATACATAGCGAGGAGGAGATGAATTAAATTCTGTCTCGTATAGCTTCAGATAATCACGGTTTGTATTGACGACGAGAAGGTTTTCTTTTTCAATATTTAGTTCCTCTAAACTATCCAACCATGATGCTGCGTTTTCTTGCATGATAAGGGATTTAATAATACTGGGGCTTTCCAACAAATCTAAAAATCGTTTCTGATATACGGATTTTTTTTCGTCTTTTGGGAGATCTTCAAAATCAGATATGAAATTTCCAACAGTAGGATTGAGAATAACAGCGACGGACTGTTTGTTTTTTGTAAATGTATCCAGTGTGTTTACGAGGGTTGATGAGAGTTTTACCGGCTCGATCACGGGGGTGATATGCGCACCGAGAAGGTTATTGACTGCCAGCTCTCGCAATGCAAGCAACTCGTATTGACGCCCGCGCAGATATGAGAAATACATAGTGCTATCCTCCGTATTTTTGATTGAGAAAATGGTGCATAGTTTTCCAATCGGATTTCAGACCTTTGGAAAAATAGATCAAAGACTTTAGCTCGTATGGGACTTCGTTGAAGTTTGACAGGTGGCACTGATTTCGCTTTTTTAATTGAGCCAGCATCATCGTATATGCTTCATGTAGGGGGATATTGGAAAATTGACGCAAACAGGCTTCATAGTAGAAGACCTGCGAGGAGATCGGAAGTTTTCCATAGTATTTGATGAGTATGTTTTCGTACTCATATTTTCGCAAGACCTTGAAGATCGTTGTGTGATCCAGATGACTATTGTCTTCGGCTGGTTCTTGGCGAAATTTAAGACTGATGGTGTCTTTTTTCGTGAGAACGTAAATTCCTACAGGGCTGTTTGAGAAGAGCTGTTTTGCGCGTTCGTAGTGGTTTTCGGATGTTACAAGACATACATGATTGAATGCCTTGTAATAGTCTTGCAGCTGGTGTTCCAATCTCTCAAATGTATCAAGCTCCGTTTTTATTTCGTATACGACAGCTTTACCGTTGATCAGAATAAAATCGGCTTTGGATTTAGCGATAGGAATTTGAGACAGGGCGGTTGTGGTCTTTAGACTGTGCTTTCCGAGGAGTAATTTGTTCAACAGGGTATTTTGATAGAAATATTCGTTGCGATATGATTTTGACATAAAATGGTATATTTCACTTATCAAAGCACCATTATTTTTGTTTTCTGAATAGGGGAGAAAGCGCCGTACTACGGCATCGAATGTAGACGGTTCTTCGTTCTTTGCAATCATATCTAGGAAGACAGATTGAGAAAAAAAACGATTCAGGATATGGTTTTGTGATGCCAACGGTACACCTCCTCTTTACTAGGATATATGCTTATTGTAGCATATATGAGTCTAAGATTGAACCTTTATTATATATGTGAAAAAGCCTCTTTCCAGATCAATTTGTCCGGAAAGAGGCTTTTCGTTTTACAAAGTGGGGGCTATTCTTTCCCCCGATACGCGACGGCATACATGACGGGCAGTACCAAGAGTGTCAGCACCGTTGCCACAATCAGTCCTCCCGCGATGGCGACCGCCATCGGCCCCCAGAAGATGCTGCGCATGAGTGGGAGCATACCGAGGATGGCGGCGGCGGCAGTGAGCATGATGGGGCGAAAGCGCAGGACGGCCGAGTCGATGATGGCATCCATGGGCTGCTCGCCCGCTTCCTCATGTTTTTTGATCTGGTCGATGAGGATGACGGAGTTGCGGATGATCATGCCGAAGAGGGCGA
>ERZ772955.2245-NODE-2245-length-10710-cov-11.394181_pt1 | contig 10710 bp, 14 predicted proteins | sample MGYA00511133_ERZ772955 | MGnify/ENA primary metagenome ERZ772955 (study PRJEB29015, sample SAMEA2737914) | human oral metagenome | biome: human oral; feature: human-associated habitat; material: dental | place: China | collected 2149 ... | reverse complement strand
TCTTGATCTTCCCGGAGGAACTTTCCAGAGCCACAAAATACGGCGGGTCCGTACATACGAGATTTACCTTCTCACTGCCGAGCAGACATTCATACGTCTCCGGCAGTGTGGAATCTCCGCAGATGACACGGTGCTTGCCGAGATGCCACACATCTCCTGTTTTGGCGACACAGGGCTTTGCGAGTTCTGCATCCACGTCGAAGTCGTCTTCCTGCACTTCCCCATCATCCAGTGAGAGCAGATCGGCAATCTCGGCTTCGTCAAAGCCCGTGAGCGAGATGTCGAAGTCCATGCCTTGCAGGGCTTCCATCTCAACGCGCAGCATATCCTCGTCCCATCCTGCGTCAAGTGCGAAACGGTTGTCCGCGAGGATATACGCTTTCTTCTGTGCCTCCGTCAGATGGTCGACGAATACGCACGGCACATTCTCCATGCTCTCCGCCCGTGCAGCCATAACGCGCCCGTGTCCTGCAAGAATGCCGTAGTCCTTGTCGATAATGACGGGACTGACGAATCCGAACTCGCGCAGACTTCCGCGCAGCTTGTTGATCTGCTCCGGTGAGTGCGTCCGTGCATTGTTGGCATAAGGCACTAGCCTTTCGATTGGAACGAGCTTCATCTCCGATGTTGTTTTATTCAAATGACTTCCCTCCTTACTTCCTCGAACGCAGCAGCCGTTCCATCCGATCCTCCTGCGGAGAACCGACGAATGTGGTGGTGCAGTTCTGCTTTACGATGTCGAATATCTCATACCAGAGCAGATTGGACTGCTTCTGAAACGCCTGTCCCATCTGGACGAAGGGGCTTGCAATCGCACCTCCTGTCGTCGGATGCTTGCCAATGAGCCCATATTGACTCATTGCTTCCTCACACTGAATGAAGCGGGCAAATGCCTGCGCGTAGCTTTCAATCAGGCGAGGATTCACGAGACGCTCACAGCCGCGCTCCTTGAGCCACAGCCACGTCTCGCGGAAAATCTCGTCTGCACCGAGCGGTTTTCCGTTCCGCTGTCGCGCAGACAGGAACTCGCTCGGTGTCGGCATTTCCTCGCCGTAGAGATCGGCGGCATCCACAAGATCTGTGCCGTCCAGTTCCGTCATGGGGAACTCCATGATGTGCGCCGTGCGCCCGCCCGCAATTTTATCTGCGAGTGCTTCAGGTTTGTCTCCCGCCCGGATGCGCCGTCCTCCGCGATTTGTTCCGTCCCGCGCCATCTTCTCGCCCCCTTTCCCTTAATACCCCGTTTGAACCGATGTTTTTGTGCGTGCGCCCCCTCCCCGGTCCACTAACGGCGCGGTTTTAGAGATTTGACCGCCCCCTCCCTATTCATTAGTATTCTTTTTGCTTTACATCGTAAATCAAACAAGCTATACTATTTCTAAAAGAAAGGAGCGTGCTCATTATGTCAACTGTCCCTACTCAAATAAGAATTGACCGAAACATAAAAGAACAGGCTGGTGCATTGTTTTCCGGGCTTGGTCTGGATATGTCCGGTGCCGTTAATATGTTTCTCCATCAGTGCGTCCTTCGTGGAGGCATCCCGTTTTCTATCGAAATGCCACGTTATAAGCAAAGCACCTTGACCGCTATGGAAGAAGCAAGAAGAATCTCTCGCGATCCGAACGTCCCTAGCTATGACAACATGGACGACTTGAAGAGGGCATTGGAAGAATGACCTATCACATCAAGTTCACCACCGCTTATAAGAAAAGTTACAAGCGTGCCAAGAAACGCGGCTTGAACCTCAAGCTGCTGGATGACGTTGTCGATGAGTTAAGGAAAGGGCGCAAACTTGATGCCAAGCACCGCGACCACGAACTCCATGGGAATTGGGCAGGCTTTCGCGAGTGCCATATTCAACCGGATTGGTTGCTCGTATACCTCGTGGAAAATGACATTCTGACCTTGACCCTTGTCGAAACCGGAACTCATGCAGATATATTCGATGAATAAGCTGTTCATTTAGGACAGCTTTTTTCTTTGGTGAATCCGCTCATGACAAGACACGCAGAGCGACATCAAATTGCTCTCTTCATGTGTGCCGCCGTCCGAGAGTGGACGTATGTGATGCACGAGTGTCGCAAGGACGTATCTGCCCTGCTCTTTGCATTGCTCGCAGAGCGGATGCCCCGCCAAGTGTCGGTCGCGAATCCTGCGCCATGCACTGCCGTATCTCTCGTGCTGATCGTAGCCACGGGAAAAATGCTCGTAATGTCGCTGCACGACTTTCTCGTGCGTCTCACAGTAACAGCTTTTTCGATCCGTAAGGTTCGGACAGCCCGTCATGCGGCAGGGACGCTTCGGCTTTCTCGGCATTGCACTTCTCCATCAAAAAAGCCCTCGCGGAGAATTGCTTCTCCGAGAAGGCTGATTCCATAACCTATTCTTGCTGAGTGTATCATATCACTGTCAAGGTAGTGACATCAAGACGACATCGACTGTCATTTAGTGACATTTAGTGACATCGGAAAAATATTTTTTAGTCCGACGCCATGAAGTCGATAGATTTGTCGCAGTCCAAGCTTCATCTCTGTCGCAATCTCCGCCCACGAACGGTAGCCCATGTAACGGAGGTAAAGAACACGCCGTGCTTCTTTGTCCTCCACCTGCTGTATCGCTTCGTAAATCTCGGAACGCAGGTCAACGAGCCGATCAATATCAGCGTCTATCTTCTCTTCCCGTTCGATGATTTTTGCAATGGTATCGGAAAGCTGGGACGTATTCCTCGTTGCATTGCTCGGCATTCCCGTAATGACGGCAGTAGTCTTTTCTGCCATGCTGCGGAGAACCGCGACCTCCTCCAACATGCTCTGGATTTCATTGTCAATGTTCCGTGCCTGACTGAGATATTCTTTCGCTGTCATGCAAATTCCCCCTCTAACTGTTGAAGAAGCCACTCTCCGTTTATACTCGTCAACTGACCAAACCATGCGGAATGAAAGAACCGCTCTGTCTCAGAGCGCATCGCTGCCGCCGCAACATTCTCCGGGTCTTTGCCGAGAGCCGTCCGCGCCCACCGATAGTCTTTCGCCGTCTGTTCGATGATTGTATTGCCAAGAACCTCACAGTTCATCATGGGAAGCCACCTCCAGATTTGCTTTGACGGCATCAATGAGTGCCGTCTGCGTTTTGTTCTTTCGCCCGAGAGCCTGCATGACATTCTCATCAATTGTTCCCACCGTTATGATGTGGTGGATGACCACAGTTCCTTTTTGTCCCTGCCGGTAAAGCCGTGCATTGGTCTGCTGATAGAGTTCCAGACTCCATGTAAGCCCGAACCAGATGAGCGTCGAGCCGCCGAATTGAAGATTCAGTCCGTGTCCCGCCGATGCGGGATGAATCACGGCGACCGAAATTTTGCCCGTATTCCAGTCCGCAATGTCTGCACTCGACCGAATATCACGAACAGGAATCCGCGCTTTGATCCTCTCAAGATCATGCCGATACCAATATGCAACGAGTACGGGCTTTCCGTTCGCACTCTCGATAAGATCCTCAAGTGCATCCAGTTTGCGGTCATGCAAATGCACGGACTTCCCGTTCTCCGTATAAACCGCTCCGTTCGCCATCTGCAGGAGTTTTCCCGAAAGGGCAGCCGCGCTTACAGCATCAATCTCCGCGCCACCAAGGGAAGCGACCATATCCCGTTTCATTCCGTCATAGATATCCTGCTCATCCCCATCCATCGCAACACGCACATTGTTCGAGATTAGTTTTGGCATTTTGAGATAGTCCTCACAGCGCATCGAGATAGTGATATCCTCAATCCGACGGTAGATTTCATCCTCCGCACCCTCGCGTGGCTTATAGCTGAACACCATCTGTTGATTCCGTTTGTCGGGAAGGAAAAAGTCATTGCGGTAATGGGAGATGAATCTGCCAAGCCGCTTGCCCATATCCAGAAGACGAAACTCAGCCCAGAGATCCATAAGCCCATTTGCCGACGGTGTTCCCGTAAGCCCTACGATCCGCTTGACCGTGGGACGCAGCTTCAAGAGTGCACGGAACCTTTTCGCCTGATGAGATTTGAACGATGAGAGTTCATCAATGACGATCATATCAAAATTCATTGGTGCGCCGCTTTCTTCGATGAGCCACTTTACATTTTCTCGGTTGATAATATACACATCCGCACGCTGCACGAGTGCCGCCGTCCGTTCCCTCGGTGTTCCCATAACCACAGAGACGCAGATATTTCTCGTATGCTCCCACTTTGCGATCTCCGACGGCCATGTGTCACGCGCTACGCGCAGCGGAGCGATAACGAGCACTTTACCTATCTCAAAGAAGTCATGCAGGAGTTCTTCGATTGCCGTAAGAGTGATGACTGTCTTGCCAAGCCCACAATCCAAGAAAATCGCGACTTCCTTGTGATGAAGGATAAACTCTTTGGCGTATGTCTGGTAGAAATGCGGTTCATAGTGCATTGATAATTCCTCCGATTTCTTCTTTCCCGTCGACCACATAGACCTTGAACCCGAGCGCACGCAGCTGCTCAATGCGCCGCATCTGCAAGGGGCGCGGCTTCCCGCCCGGAGCCTTGAGTTCCACGAAGCACATCTTACCGCCCGGCATAAGTACAAGCCGATCCGGCACACCCGCAAATCCCGGAGATATGAACTTCAGTGCAAGCCCTCTGCGAGATTTTATGAACATCGTGGTGAATCTTTCCAAATCACGCTCTCGCATGGATATTCCTCACTTTCAAGTCATGAAGTGATGGTAGTGATGGTTGCCGCCCATATCTTTATATATATAAATATTTTTATCTTTTCTTTCTTCCTAAGTTTTATTTTTCCCTATATATAAAAGATGAAAGAACTGTCACTACTGTCACTCATATTCCGTAATCCCAATAATGATGAGGGGTTGAGCCGGTGACAGTTCTTTACTTTTACTGTCACTAAACGCTCACTGCTGTCACAAAAAATCTTCTTCTGGGTCATTGTAGGGCATTGTGTATTCTCGGACGGCTTCCTCGTTCAGAATCAAATCCTTATACACGCTTCCGTAACTTCGACGTATGGTCATTGAGTTGAAATCTGTATGATAATACCGAGCCAGAGTGGTTCTGAACTCCCGCGCCGTCTTGGCATAGCCGTTGTTGTTGAGTCTGCACCATGTCTGATAGATACGGTAGACCTTGCCCGTTGTGACCTCACTGCATTTTGCGCCCTCGGGACGTTTCATCATGCACTCTGCATGGAAAGCAAGCACCGAGTTGTTCTCGACCATGTATTCCTCTCTTGCTGCCAAAACGGACTGAGGCTCCGTGAATCGGTAGCCGTTTTGGATGACCGCACGCAGGGCGTGGACTGCCTTACGGACAATCCCGTCACGCTCGGCATAGAGCTTTTCTCCGAGAAGCCTATCCTGCTTTTCAAGCGGGATAGCATTCTTGCAATGTACCTGCATGATACGGTCATGTACCCACTGCCCGTCATCACCGCCAAACCTCGGTAGCTGATTCATGCAGAACCAGAACAGTCCGTTGAAAGTGAACTCGAATCCGTTCTGCCCCTTGAACTCCGCGAAGATGCTGTCCCCGCCCGTGCATTTCTTGAAGGTCTTAAGTTCATCCACGGTGATGAAGCTCATATCCGAGCTGCCCGCAAGGCGCATTCCGTAGATCAGCCCCGTACCAAACCGCGCCTCAATCTCACGCAGATCAATGCCGACGTAATTCCCTCTGCCGAGCAGCTGCTCCACGAGACATTTGAGACGGGATTTCCCCGTATCCCCCGCACCGTACATAAAGAGAGCCTTCTTCATGCGCCATCCTTTGACGTTGGAAAGACACGCTCCGATGAACTCGAGCAAAAGTTGCTGAATCTCCGAATCCCCGTCCGTGAGGGTTTGCATGAAACGATCGAATACCGGAGTCACAAGCTCCTCTGGCGACCACACGCAAGGAATCTGTATGGTGGATAACAGGTCGGAAGCATGCTCGGTCAGTTCCATCGTGGAGAGGTGCAGAATTCCGTTTTGGAAGTTGATGATGTCCTCATTTGCATTGAGGTCGGAGTCCCTGATGTAGTTCAGATCCGTTGTGAGGATGCGAAACGTCTCATCCACCTTCCGCATCTCAATCATCTCCGAATCGTAGGATGCAATGCAGTTTTTGATGAGACCTTTCAGCATATCGTCCGCATAGAGACGGTACACTCCGCCCTCGTAGACGTAGCGCAGCACGCCATGCCGTGCACTGTCCCGAACGAAGATGTAACTTAGATGCTGACGAATGTAATCTGCAAGTGCCGGACAGCTGATGACAGGATTTCCCTTTGCGTTGAAGTGAATGAAATCCGGGTGATCCATTACCGATGCATGGAACACGCCGTGACAGGCTTCCACGCCGACGCGAATGGTCGCTGCCTTGTAGTCCTCGCGCTCCCATTTCTTGCGGTAAAGGGCAGACATGCGAAAGACCGCATCAATCATCTCCGCATTGTCCCCTGTCCGAAAGGCGATAAGGGCACAGAGCGCGGCATCCGCTTCCGAGGCACTGCCGTACTCTGAGATGTCGCCGCGATCAAAGAGTCTCTGGAACTTCCCGCCGTTCTTTGCTTTCCGCAGCGCACATACGATGTCGAATACGGCGCGGTCACCATCCTCCTGCGGACGATAGTTGACGGGTTGCTTTCGCAGCATATCTTTCCGCAGTGTGGTCAGCACGGCTTCCGTCCCGTCGGCAAACGGTACGTCGTGCAACACATCTCCCGTGAAGACGGCAAATCGATTAGTCAGTCCGCCGACGTAAAGCTCCATTCCATTGTGCGGATTCTTGACGTAGAATTTCGGGTCGAGTTTCTCCTTGCCGTCTGCGTCCTTCTTTTTCGGAATGCGGTCATAATCGCAACAGCCGTAAAGATGTATGCCGTTTCCGCTGACGGATTTCTCGGCGTAGGTGTCATGTCTGCGGATCTGCAGCTGCACCATCGCATCCGCTTCGTCCCTGTGGTCGATGTCCAAGAAGTACATTCCCTTGGGGATAATGAAGCCGACTCCACCGTAGGACGATGCCTCTGCCGCATTCCTAGCTTCCTCGAACGTCACCCAACTTGCACGAAACGCATGATTCACGCCGGTGATACCTCCGGCTTCTTCGTGGACTTTCCATCCTTTTGGACATACTTCCAACAGACCCAGATTTTCTCTTTCTTGAGTTCATCGACGGTCATCCCCATACGACCTCCTCGCATTTCGTGTTGAAATACCGAATCGGGATGCAAAGAGAACGCGCTTTGGCGATCTCTGCCTCCATCCCTTCGGTGATTTCCGTACCGAATACCCAGAGTTCCCTGCACTTGCGCAGGAGAACAAAATTCATGCGAATCGCAAGAGCGCGATCCTGCTCCTCGGACATGAACTGTGGGAACAGCAGATGAGGTGCCAGAGGAATGCACCCACGCCGAACGGCAAAGCGGCAATACTCTCGCGCCCGCATGATATTGACGCGTGGATTATTGCGATACGCCGAACAGATGTAGATGATCGGAAAAGATGCATTCATCTCCCTCTCGAGAGTCCTCATCGCTGCTCCTGTCGTCGGGTCCGGGTAGTGTGATTCATTGAAATGCTTCATGATACTACGCTCCCTGTCTACTTGGACGTTTGCTCAAAACCGAGCGAACGTCCGTACAAACTGCTCAATGCGTCCACGAAACATTACCTCCTGAAAACTTCCTGCAGCACATCCACATGATAGGTATTCACCATGCCGTACTTGGCATCGTACTCCTTGCCGATGTGGTAGCCCTGCTTTCTGGACATTGCTGACGCTCTGCGCCCAAGCCCGGCGGCAATATCCCGACTAACTCCACGAATTCCCATGAGATTGGCGTAGCCGATGATGGTGTAGTGGTGCTGATCGATGGTCATCTGCTTGGACTCCACATCGAGAAGCCGCTCGTCAACCTTGTCAATGCGGACATTGGTGGCTTTGATTGCCTTTGCCTGTTCCACCAGACGCTGTGCGGTGTACAGAAGAAATTCCTCGGGCGTCATGTTCCTCATGGGGTTGAAATAGCTTTCTTCCAGTTCCTCAAACACATCCCATGCACGATTCGTCCCGAGCATCTTGCAATGGCGCGCCGCACCTCGTTTCGTCCAGAGATAAATCGTGGATGCAAACTTGCTCACAGGCAGGTCGAAATTTTCGACTTGCCTCTTGAATCCCTTGAGATCAGCACCTTCGAGTCGGAAGTAATGTTTTCCCTCCGCAAACCGATCTTTGTTGTTGTTGAAATTCTGTTTGATGTGTTGGACATCACAGCCATACACCTCGGCAAGCTGCTCCGTGGTCATGACTCGGATGCCGCTGTGTTCCAAAATCTGCAAATCTTTCATGGCAAATTCCTCCAATACGCTGTAAATACTCCGATGACGGGGAAAAGTCGTCCCCTTCTCAAAAGACAGCGGACAGAAAGAGGCATATTGGTCACCCGTTGCAGGAAAATTTATTTGTTCAATCGAATATTTCTAAAGCAAAGGAGGATAAGGCAGATGGTACGATCTATCGTCAAGGATGCAATGTTTCTCGGGCAGCCATCGGAGGAAGCCGTGAAATCCGACCTCCCGATTGCCAACGACCTGCTCGATACGCTCAAAGCCCATGTTGGACACTGTGTCGGACTTGCCGCCAACATGATTGGCGAAAAGAAGCGCATCATCGCCGTATGCGTGGGGAAATCTCATCTTGTCATGCTGAATCCGGAGATTATAAAAGCATCCTCCGAGCAGTACGAGGCCGAGGAGGGATGTCTCTCCCTACCCGGACAGAGAAAAACAATGCGGCATGAATGGGTCGAAGTCGTATACCGCGACATAAAATTTCGCAAGCAGAAAAACAAGTTCTCCGGCTTTACGGCACAGATCATTCAACATGAGATGGATCACTGCAACGGAGTCTTGATATGAAAACCTCGGGCTGCACATGAACGCAGTCCGAGGTTTTCATATAATGGTAATTCGTATTTTATTGACTTTCTTGCTTGTTTATTTATATAATACAAGCAAGAAAGTTTATAGGAGGTGATTCACATGACACAACAAGCTGCTATCATGAACCTCATCCATAAAAATAACGGTATGCTGACAACAGCCAAAGCAGTATCATCCGGTATTTCCCGCAGTATGTTGGCACATCTCGTCAAACGCGGGCATCTGCTCCGTCCTGCCCGCGGCGTATACACGCTGCCCGAAATATGGGAAGATGAATTTCTCAATCTGCAAACACGATTCAAACGTGGCATTTTCTCACACGAAACAGCTCTCTTTCTCTGGAATCTGACGGATCGAACGCCGATTGCCTACCATATGACTTTCCCCACAAACTACAATCTGGCAAATCCGCAAAAGGAAGGAATCCGCTGTGCTCAGGTAAAGCCTGAGCGATATGAACTTGGCATAACAGAGATAAAATCTCCTGCAGGGAATTCGATACGCTGTTACTCTATGGAGCGTACGCTCTGTGATATCCTGCGGCCGCAACACGCTGCAGATATTCAAGTTGTCTCAGAAGCATTCAAACGCTATACGAACAGTCCACAAAAAAACATTCCTCTGCTCTCTGAGTACGCACAGCATCTCGGTGTAGAGAAAAAGATACGGCCGTATCTGGAGGTACTGCTTTGAAGAATGCCATGCAATTAAAGGCTGCCATCAGCAAAATGGCAAAGGAAAAGCACATTCCTGCCCAACTCGTGATGCAAAACTATATGTTGGAGCGACTCCTGAAACGCATCGCCCATTCAAGATATCAAGGAAACTTCATCCTAAAGGGCGGACTGCTGATTGCCTCGATGGTTGGTCTTCATTCACGTGCCACGATGGATATGGACGCCACCATCCGAAATCATCCCGTAAACGAGAACAGCATAAAGACAATGTTCGAGGAGATTGTCTCTATTCCCATTGATGACAATATAACCTTCCGTTTTCAGGAGGTTGGAGAAATCCGAAAGAACGACGCATACGGCGGCTATCGTGTATCGCTGACGGCAAACTTCCTCCCTATGAAGGTTCCTCTGAAGCTGGATATTACAACAGGTGACAAGATTACCCCGAAGGCAGTCGAATACAAATATCCCATGATGTTCAATGACGGCACATTGGAAATCTTTGCTTACAACCTTGAGACAATCCTTGCCGAGAAGTTGGAAACTGTAATTTCCCGTGGAGATCAAAATACGCGGCCAAGGGATTTTTACGATATTTTTATCCTGAGCAAGCTGAAAGGCGATCAGATCAATTGGACAATTTTGCGTCAGGCTGTATCCGAAACTGCACAAAAGCGCAATTCCGGTATGCTAATGCCGCAGTATCAGAGTATTTTGGAGCAGATTGTAAGCAGTCCGGTGATGCAGAATCACTGGACAATATATCAGCGAGATTATGAATATGCCAGAGAAGTGGACTTCTCTGCCACCTGTGAAACAATCCTCCAACTCATGGATTCAATACAATAAACAATTCAAGCGGCATCTGTCAGAGAGGCAGATGCCGTTTTTCAGTCCTTCCGATAAAACTCGCACTCATACCCATCCGCCTTAAGCGGCAACCCCTTCGCCCACGGTGGATTCTCAGCCATGATGGAGCATATCTCCTCCACCGATGAAACTCCGTATGGGACTTCGAGTACGATTTCGTCATGGACGTGCATGACGATATGGAATCCCTTGTCCCGCAGCCCTTTCATTGCACAGACGA
>ERZ772955.2237-NODE-2237-length-10735-cov-61.226030_pt1 | contig 10735 bp, 9 predicted proteins | sample MGYA00511133_ERZ772955 | MGnify/ENA primary metagenome ERZ772955 (study PRJEB29015, sample SAMEA2737914) | human oral metagenome | biome: human oral; feature: human-associated habitat; material: dental | place: China | collected 2149 ... | reverse complement strand
TCGGCGTCATCGAGCGCTCGGGGCTTCGCATGCGCGAGGAGTTCGCCGCGTTCGATGCCGAGCGCCGCCTGCCCGTCGAAGTTGAGCGCGTGGAGAAGAAGACGGCGTGCCGCTGCGGCGAGGTTCTGCGCGGCGCGGTGCGCCCGACGGACTGCACGCTCTTCGCGAAGGCGTGCGTGCCGATGCACGCCGTAGGGCCGTGCATGGTGTCGGTCGAGGGCGTGTGCGCCGCCTGGTACAAGTACGGCCGAGGGAGGTTTCACTTTGGAAAATGAGAAGATCACGCTCGCGCACGGCGCGGGCGGCAGCCTGAGCCAGGCGCTGATGGAGAGCGTCATCCTGCCTGCCTTCGGCAATGAGTTCCTGCAGAAAATGCACGACGGCGCGGCGCTCGACCTCGGCGGCAAGACCGCCTTCACGACGGATTCCTTCGTCGTCGCGCCGCGCTTCTTCCCCGGCGGCGACATCGGCAAGCTCGCCGTCTGCGGCACGGTCAACGACCTCGCGATGACGGGCGCCGTGCCGCGCTACATCTCGTGCGCCTTGATTTTGGAAGAGGGGCTGCCCATCGAGGAGCTCAGGCGTATTTTGCACTCGATGAAGGAGGCTGCGGCAGAAGCGAAGGTCGCCATCGTCACGGGCGACACGAAGGTCGTCGGCAAGGGTGCGGCGGACGGCATCTACATCAACACGGCGGGACTCGGCGAGATCGAACGCGCGATGGAGCCGCAGAATGTCAAGGCGGGCATGGACGTCATCCTCTCGGGTACGCTCGGTGACCATGCAGCGACCGTCATGGCGGAGCGCCACGGCATCGAGATCCCCGCGACGCTTCATAGCGACTGTGCGCCCTTAGGCGACCTCGCCGCGCTCATGCGCCGCGCCGCGCCCTCAATCGCCTGCATGAGAGATCCGACGAGAGGCGGCGCGGCGGCGGTCTTGAACGAGATCGCATGTGCGGCACAAGTCGGCGTCATCCTGGACGAGGAGGCGCTTCCCGTGCGCGAGGAGGTCGAGGGCATCGCCGCATTTCTCGGCTTCGATCCGCTGGAATTGGCGAACGAGGGCAAGGCGATCGCCTTCTGCGCGCCCGAGGAAACGGCGGTGCTTCTCGCCGCCATGCGCGAGCATCCTTACGGCAGGAACGCCTGCTGCATCGGCCGCACGACGGCGGAGGAGTCGGGCATCGTCGCACTCAGGACGGCGCTCGGCGGCCTGCGCATCGTCGACATGCCGCTCGGCAATCTCGTGCCGCGCATCTGCTAGGGCGGCTGAGGCTCAGACCCGCGCGTCCGCTGTGCGGCGGAGGCGCGCGATGCGGTCGAGGATTTTTACGAGAAGCGGTGCAGCCAAGAGCGTGAAGACCATGCCGGGAAGAGCCGCCGCGACGAGCGCCCATGCGCCCTTGCCGACGACGAAACTCAGCGTGATGCGGGCGGTGAAGGTGCCGAGCGGCCCTGCGAGCGCTACCGTCCAATAATGGCGGCCGAAAAGTACGAAGACGAGCCCGACGACGAGGCGGAACTGCATGGCGATGGCGACATTGAAGAGGTTCTGCGTGCCGAGCAGGAGGCCGACGAGACTCGACAGGACGCCCGCCAGAATGTAGCGCTTGAAGCCGAAGACGGCGCAGATCGCGACGGCCAGCGGGGCGGAGAGCTGAAATTCCAGCCCTGGGGCTAGGCTCGGCAGCTTGATGGCTCCCGTGACGGTGATCAGGGCGGCGAGCAAGGCGATTTCGGTCACGTCGGAGGTGGAAACGGCAAGTTTTTTCATGGGAAACGCTCCTTTTTTTACGGAATCACGGGTGAGTCGAACGGCTTTATCGCACCTGTGATTCCTTTTTATTGTTTCAGCGTACACGTTTTGCGCAGTATTGTCAACTGGGAAATAAATAAAGTTGACAATAAAATAAACAAGGTCTATTCTATAGAAAGGTTTCTGATGGAAGGAGTGTTTCTGCATGGCGCTTTACAGTCTGAAGATGCGGGCGGAAAAGAGCGCGGGAAAGCGCGAGCACGTGTCGGGCGCGGAGAAAATCTTGCAGGAGGAGGAACTGCCGGAATATTTGGCGGCGCTTCTTTCGCGCGCCCTGCACCACGCCAAGGGCAGGGCAGATTTCGTGAACTTCAAGGTGGAGTCGATCGCGCCCGAGGCGGTGGAGCATCTGCCCGCGCTTCCCGTCTCGACGGTCGAGGTTGAGACGCCTGCCGAGGGGCGGCGCGTGATTATCGACGCTTTGGGAAAACTTGGTTTGAAAAACGGCGAAGCCATCTTGGCGAAGTTTTCCGAGACGTACGGGATGCGCGGCGCAATGCTGCTCGATGCGGACACGCTCGAACGCTTGGAGCCGGACGCCGAACGCGGCCTGCGTGCGACGTACATGGACGCCGAACGTACTGCAAAAGGGGCGTCCGACTGCAAGAACCACTTCGCCGAAGCCGTCGTCCTCGCGACGAAGGTCGTCCATGCGCCGCACATCGTCGCGGAGATCTGCGTGTCCGACGATCCCGACTATGTGACGGGCTATGTGGCGGCGCCGTCGCTTGGCTATCGCCGCATCACGAAGCTCAAGGAGGCAGGCTCGCCCGACGGCGGACGCATCTTCCTCTATCGCGGTCCGCGCGACGGCGTCGCCGAGACGATTCGCTATCTGGAAAAGCAATGCGTGCTCGTGAGCGGCGTGCCGGACAGCCCGGCGGGGAATGTGCGCCCACATGGTATGGAGGAAATGCTCGCCGAAGAGCTGGCGGCGAAAAAGGCGCACCATCTTTGCCGCGAGATGCACGAGATCGACTCGGCGCAGGGCGCGCACGTCACGGTCGGCGGTGCGGAAAAGCTGCTCCTGGCGTCGAACAACTATCTTGGACTCGTCGATCATCCGCGCCTCAAGCGGGCGGCGCAGGAGGCCGTCGAGCGCTACGGCTGCGGCTCCGGCGGCTCGCGGCTGACGACGGGCACGCTTCCTCTGCACACGAAGCTGGAAGAGGAGCTGGCGGCGTTCAAGGGGACGGAGTCGGCGCTCCTCTTCAATACGGGCTACATGGCGAATGTCGGTATCCTTTCCGCGCTTGGTCAGAAAGGCACAGTTTTTTTCAGCGATGAACTCAACCATGCGAGCATCATCGACGGCTGTCGCTTAAGCCGCGCCAAGACCGTCGTCTATCGCCACAGCGACATGCAGGATTTGGAGGAGAAGCTCGCCGCCCATGCCGATTGTTCGGGCGTCATCGTCTCCGATGCGGTGTTCAGCATGGACGGCGACATCGCCGATCTGCCGCGCATCTTGGAGCTTGCGCGAAAGTACCATGTCTGGAGCATGGTGGACGAAGCGCACTCGACCGGCGTGATCGGCAGGACGGGGCGCGGTATATGCGAGCATTTTCACTTAAGGGAGAAGCCCGACGTCCTGATGGGGACGCTGTCGAAGGCTTTGGCGAGCGAGGGCGGCTACGTCTGCGGCAGCCGGCTCTTGATCGACTATTTGAAGAATACAGCTCGCAGTTTCATCTTCTCGACAAGCCAATCGCCCGCCAATCTCGCCGCCGCGTCCGCGGCGCTGCAGCTCCTGCAGGAAGAGCCGGGGCGCTGCGCCCGCCTGCAGGAAAATGTCCGCGTGTTCTGCGCGGCGCTTGCCGAGCATGGCGTTGAAGCCCGGAGCGAGACGGCGATCGTGCCGCTCATCGTCGGCGAAGAGTCCCTGGCGGTGAAGATAGCGAAGGATTTGGAGCGGCAGGGCGTCCTCGTATCCGCCATCCGCTACCCGACAGTGGCAAAGGGGGCGGCTCGCCTGCGCGTCGCCTTGGCCGCGACGCATACGGAGGAGGAGCTGAAAAGCGCGGCGGCGCGAATTGCAGCGTGCATGAGGGGAGCTTGCTGAAAGACGGGTGGATGTCCGCCTTTCCGAGGTGCAGCATTTAGCATGAAGAGACATTGAGCCTGCTTGCCGCACAACGTCGCGCTTGTTGTTGCCACGATGTACGATTTGGCATATAATACTTTCATGATGAAAGGGGCTACAGACGATGATGGCAGTGCAGCAGCAATGAATCTCAAACCTTTTTTGAAGTGGGCCGGAGGTAAGGGGCAGCTCATCCATGAAATCGCCCCATACTATCCCTTTGAAGACAGCCGCATAAAAAAATACGCCGAACCTTTCGTTGGAGGCGGCGCGATCCTCTTCGATATATTGAGCAAGTATGATCTGGAAGCTGTTTATATCAGTGATGTAAACAGCGAACTCATCAATACCTACTGTACGATTCGAGATCGTGCGGACGAATTGATTCACTTGCTCCTTCTTATGCAAAACGAATTTACGGCACTCTCCGCAGAGGAGCGGAAGATCTACTATACCGAGAAACGCGCACGTTTCAACGATCTGAAAATGCACGAGAACAAAGCAGACAGCAAGGAACGTGCCGCACTAATGATTTTCCTCAACCGAACCTGTTTCAATGGCTTGTTCCGTGTCAACAAAAAAGGATTCTTCAACGTCCCCATGGGCGCTTACAAAAATCCGACCATCTGCGATGAAGCTAATCTTCGAGCTGTGGCGGAAAAATTAAGAAACGTGACGATTGTATGTGCGGACTATCGAAGAGCTGCCGATTTTATCGACAAGCATACTTTCGTTTATTTTGATCCTCCTTATCGACCGCTCACGGAAACCGCACGCTTTACATCTTATACAAAAGACTCCTTCGACGATGCGGCGCAGATTGCTTTGGCAAAGTTTGTGGATGACATGAGTGCGAAAGGCGCAAAAATTGTCGCCAGCAACTCCGATCCCAAGAATGTAAACAGCGAAGATAACTTTTTTGAAGACATCTATCGCGCGCACAAGATTCATCGAGTGAATGCCGTGCGCATGATCAACAGCAACGCCGATGCACGCGGCAAGATACAGGAACTTCTCATATCAAACCTTTAAGGAAGGTATATGTCCTGAAAGTTTTAGCGTGAGAGTTCAAGAGGTCAAGCCCGAAGGCGCAGACCGATTGGCCGGGCTTCTGTAAGGGCAGCGCACTTTTGTTCGTAAAGTGGACGTTTGTGCGTGGACGTTTGTGCGCGTAGTTTCCCATTGACGAATCTCCGCCTTTTTTCTATAATAGGAAGGTATTTGGCTATTGGCAGACTTAGAAAAGAGACGATTTGATGCGGAAATTTGCCTGGATGTTGAGCATGACAGCGCTTCTCCTTTTCCTCGCGAGCACCGTTTGCTTTGCTGAGGACGAGGGGCGGCGTTTTGTGGATGCTCGCGGCGATACGGGATATTTCGTGGACGTCACGACGATTTCCATCGACAGCAATCATGAATATACGGCGGATGTCGCCATCATCAAGGCAAAGGAGAACCGCCTCTTTTCCTATCGCATGCACTTCGACTTCGCTGCGCGCACCTACCAGATTCTTCGCTCTGCGACGATGACGTACGATACGCGCGAGGTGTCCCAGAGCGTGAAGACGCCCCTGCCTGCAGCGCCCTATGTGCCTGGCTCGCCGATTGCAGCCATCGTCGACTATCTCTACGCATGGCAGCGAGGTTTTGAAAAATGAGCGGTGCGTCCAAAAACGCCTGCCTCTTTTCTGCGGCGAACGAAAGATGTTTCATCCGAGCGCATTCCATTCAGCGCAGGTGAAAATTTTCAATTAAGCGACATAAGAAATAATAAATATTTGTTCATTTTTATTGAAAAAGGGGTTGCAAAGTCTTTTTAGATATGTTATCCTTATGTTGCTAGGAAATAGAACCCATTAAGCACCCGGAATCCATGCTCGTCCCGACGAGCGTTGCGGAAGAGTTGGCGGTTGAGGTCGGGAAGTCCCACCGCTTTCAGGACTCTTTCCGCGAACATGGGAAATTTCGGCTGTAGGCGGCAGCGATTTTTCGTCGTCGTGCCCGGAGGTCAGTCCTCACAAGGGTCTTTGAAGAGCGATGCATTTGAAGCTCTCGGGCAGATTTCCTACGTTCATTTCGGTGATGTCGAAACTGTTGCGAGGGGGATGCGAAGCAAATTCGCGCTCCCGCGGACATTGCCGTATGAATCCGTGTCGCCTTTCGCGAGGAGGTTGTTCGTGCATCGTGCGCGGGCTGCTGCATCCGCCTTGCGGCGAGGCTGATAGGGTGCAGTTGGGATCAGAGAGAGTTCTGTCGGGGCGGGTCGGCTATTCGCCCCGTGGCTGCATGAAGGAGAATGGGACGGTGGGCAACCACCGTCTTTTTTCGTTGCCACGGAAAATAATCTGTATTATAATGAAGGACATAATTGCCAATGGAAGGGAAGGGATTTTATGGCAGAAACGGCATGGGCTGTTCTTCCGCCCGTCATCACCATCGTGCTGGCGCTCGCGACGAAGGAAGTCTATATGTCGCTGATCATCGGCATTTTCTCAGGAGCTATGCTCTACGCGAATTTCAATGTCCTCGAAGCGATCCTCACGATGTTCGCAGTCATGGAGGCGAAGGTCGGGGCAAATGTCAACATCCTCGTCTTTCTTGTCATCCTCGGCATCCTCGTCGCCGCCATCACGCGCTCGGGCGCGACGAAGGCTTACGGCGACTGGGCGGTGCGCACGATTCAGGGCAGGCGCAGTGCTCTCGCGATCACGGCGCTCCTCGGCATCGTCATCTTCATCGACGATTACTTCAACTGCCTGACAGTCGGCACGGTCATGCGCCCCGTGACGGACAAGTTTAAGATCGCGCGCACGAAGCTCGCCTACATCATCGATGCGACGGCAGCGCCCGTGTGCATCCTCGCGCCCATATCGAGCTGGGCGGCAGCCGTCGGCTCGTCGCTGCCTGAAGGCAGCAGCATCGACGGGTTCGGCCTCTTCCTGCAGACGATTCCGATCAATCTCTACGCATGGCTGACGCTCATTTTCATGTGCTTCCTCGTGTGGTCGGAGAAAGATTTTTCCGAGATGGGCGCATCGATCCGCAAGAATGAGCGAGAGTTCTACGTTCCGCCCGAGTACGCTGACGTCAAGGAGGAGAAGATCGAGGGCAGGGGCAAGATCTACGACCTCCTGCTTCCCTTAGCAGTGCTCATCGCTGCGTGCATCTACGGCATGCTCTATACGGGCGGCATCCACGATGGGCTGAGCGTCGCCGAGGCTTTCGCGAACTGCGATTCGTCGAAGTCGCTCGTGCTCGGCTCCTTCATCGCCTTCGTCTTTACGGGACTTCTCTACCTGCCGCGCCGCGTCGTTTCCTTCAATGATTTCTGCACGAGCTTCATCCTTGGCTTCAAGGCGATGTCGCCCGCGCTCTTCATCCTGTGCCTCGCGTGGACGCTCTCGGGCATCTGCAGCGACAAGTACCTCGACCTTGGCGGCTATGTCGGCCAGCTTGTCAGCGCCAATGCGGGCGTCATCACGTTCCTGCCCGTCATCTTCTTCCTCGTCGGCACAGGCCTCGCCTTTGCTACGGGAACGTCGTGGGGCACGTTTGGCATCTTGATTCCGATTGCCATCGCCATCGTCGGTACGGACAGCCCCGTGCTCGCGCTTTGCGTCGCGGCGATCCTCTCGGGCGCTGTCGCAGGCGATCATGCGTCACCGATTTCGGATACGACGATCCTCGCGTCTGCGGGCGCGCAGTGCCACCATATCGACCATGTATCGACGCAGATTCCCTATGTGCTCGTCGTCGTTGGCGTCTGCGTCGTCGGCTACATCGTCGACGGCCTCACGATGAACGGCTGGCTGGGACTTGCTGTCGCGCTGGCGATCCTCGCCGTCGTCATGGCCGTCGTCTATTGGAAAGTCCCCGTGCCGCTCAAAGACCGCAGCGCGGACTGAGAAAGCTGCAAAGCAAACAGCTGCCGTACGTTTGCGGCAGCTGTTTACTTTACGGAGTAGAATTCACCCACACTTTTGGAAAGGAAAATATCTATGCTTGTCTACATGGTCGATCACGGCAAGTACCTCTTGCCCGAAGAAAGCCTCAAGCGCCGCCCTGAAGGGAAGCGCGGCCTTTACGTCAATATCACGAACGAATGTCCGTGCGCGTGTACCTTCTGCCTGCGCACGATGAAGGATATGCCCGAGGACATGAGCCTGTGGCTCGGCGGCAAAGAGCCGACGGTCGAAGAGGTCAAGACGGCTCTCCTCGCCGCGCCTTGGGATTATGTGAAGGAAGTTGTCTTCTGCGGCTTCGGCGAGCCGACGATGCGCCTTGCCGACCTCATCGAACTGCTGCGCTTCGTCAAGGCGCAGCATCCCAACTTGCCGACGCGCGTCAATACGAACGGCCTCTCGGATCTCGTCTACGGCCGCGACACGGCGGCAGACTTCGCGGGCGGAATCCTTGATACCGTCTCCATCAGTCTCAACGCGTCGAACGCCGAGCGCTATCTGGCGCTGACGAGGAGCGAGTTCGGCATCGAATCCTTCGAAGCGATGCTCGCTTTCGCTGAGAAGATGAAGGCTTATGCGGGGCACGTCGTCCTGACGATCGTCGAAAAGGTCGAAGGCGCGGAAGAAATTGCAAAGTGTCGTGCACTGTGTGAGGCGCGGGGGCTTGATTTGCGCGTGCGCACGTATGAGGGAAGCTGACGACGGCTATGCGGCGAGGTATATGCTTTCGCGGCAGACGATTTGACGAATGGCGCATGGTGTCGTATAATGGACGTAGAAAGGGCGCTACTGGTAAACGGTCAGCCCCGCTCGAAAATGGTGAGAAACCCCGCCTAATCGTTGCTGGAGCAGGCGGGGTTTCTTATGCCTTCAGAAGAACGACGAGGATAAAAAGCGTTACCAAAAGCAATGCGATTAAATCGTTTATCGTCATGGGCAACGCCCCCTTGCTGACCTATCCAAGAGGCAAGCCCGAAGGGCGTAACCGATTGGCTAATAGGTCGTATGCGAAAACGTCCCGCAAATCAAGCTCGAAGAGCGCAGACGCGCGGATGACGTTGACCGCTCAGGGGCTGAGAATCGACCGCCTACCGTTTTAGTAGCACCCATGCATAATTATACCACAAGAAGCAGGAGGACGTTATATAAATTTTGTATTCATCTATCATTTCGTATGAAGAAATTGAGAATATAGACAGCAATAAACCCGCCGCAGGAGTCTCGCGGGACTTCTGCCGGCGGGTTTATCTTTTGATCGTCATATACCCTTTTTCCTTCGTATTCAATTGTCTTGCATGGCGCTCCGCGATGAAGCCTCCATGCTGTATGAAGCGGTTCGATCGAACGGTTGTGATGGAATATCACAGCTTGATGCATCACTTGTCATCGTTCAAAATCCCGGGCTCGGCAGGTATCTCGGTTCCGATCTGGGGACTGCGCAATCTACTGAATGACTCTCGCGTACGCATCGACAAGGTGAAAGTTGCCACGGTCTTCTCCACGCTGTTTCCGACGTTGTGCCTTTTTCCGCAATGCCTTCGGAGCTGCCGGGCCGCTGCCCGTTCGTCAGTCCGCCGCTGCGGGATTCGTATGCAAAGTGTGCACTTCCTAGCCGGAAACCCTCAGGTGGAGAAGGAAAAGCTTATTCCTCAATAAACCTCACACCTTTCGTGTAACCATATTGAGAAGAGCCTGTTTCGGCTGACTGGCACTTGCCCTGCCCGCGGAGTCCGACCTGCATGCAGGCTTGTCCTCGTCGCTGGCGTTGCCCGTCCTTTCTCCTCTTTACGGCTTCATTATATCATGAGAGGAGACAAAATACAATATCGGTTTTGAATTTTCTAAAATATTTTTTGCAGGAACGGGAAGAAGTCTGTCGTATATAGGAAGCAGGAAAGGGGAAATGATCGTGAAACTCTTGAATTTCTATGCCGAGGACGGCGTCGTGCATATCGGTGTGAGCGACGGAGAGAAGACTGTCGATGTCAGCGCCGTCGGCTATAGCTGGGGTTGGCAGGAAATCTTTGCCGATTGGGAGAAGATCCGGCCGCAGATCGAAAGCGTCCTGCAGCACGCGAAGCCTTTGGCGCACGGCCTGCGCTTTGCGCCCGCCGTGACGGCGCCGGGCAAGATCCTCTGCGTCGGGCTGAACTACGCGAGCCACCGTGCGGAGGTTCCCTTCGGAGCGCCCAAATATCCGGCGCTCTTCAGCAAGTTCAACAACGCGCTCAACGCTTCAGGCGGCGAGGTGCGCCTGCCCACGGGCGCGAAGGAGCTTGACTACGAGGCGGAGCTTGTCGTCATCGTCGGGAAAACGGTCAAGGATGCAGCTGAGGAAGAGGCCGCTGCCGCCATCTTCGGCTATACGGCGGGCAACGACTTCACGGCGCGGGATTTGCAGCGCCGCACCTCGCAGTGGCTGCTCGGCAAGACGCCCGACGGCTTCGCGCCGCTCGGCCCCTATATCGTGCCCGCCGCTGAGATCGATGTCTCGCATCTCGCTGTTCAGACGTTTGTCAACGGCGAGATGCGTCAGGACGGGCGGACAACGGACATGATCTTCTCGCCCGCCGCCATCGTCAGCTATATCTCGAAGTGCATGACGCTCGATCCCGGCGACGTCATCTTCACGGGCACGCCGCACGGCGTGATCTTCGGTCTGCCCGAGAAGGAGCGGCGCTGGCTCAAGGCGGGCGACGAGGTCGTCGTGAAGATCGAGGGCATCGGCGAGCTTCGGAATCGAATCGCCTAGAAGGAGCGCCGTTTTATCCTTGCGTCCTCCCAAGCGAGAGGCGAGAGGCGGCATGCGCTCGCTTGGGAACGCGGGCGTGTCGGTGAGCTTTGCGCAATGCAGTCGCTTGTAAATGCTGCG
>ERZ772955.2232-NODE-2232-length-10750-cov-5.243198_pt1 | contig 10750 bp, 7 predicted proteins | sample MGYA00511133_ERZ772955 | MGnify/ENA primary metagenome ERZ772955 (study PRJEB29015, sample SAMEA2737914) | human oral metagenome | biome: human oral; feature: human-associated habitat; material: dental | place: China | collected 2149 ... | reverse complement strand
AATCGGCATCTCAACCGGCTGCGCCTGTGTGGTCTGGTGGAGCGCTTGCCACGGCGCATCGGTGGGGTGCGGCGCGGCTCGGCAGGCATGGTCTGGTACCTGCGCCCGGCAGGCTGGCGGCTGAGCAACCCGGCGGCCAGACCACGACGAATCAACCAACCCTCACCCCTGTTCGTACTGCACACCCTGGCCATCACCGAGACGCGGGTGCTGATCCATGAAGCCATGCGGGCCATTGGCGGCTGGCTGAGCTGGGTACGCACCGAGCCGGCCTGCTGGCGTTCCTGGACACTGGTCTCCGGCGCGCGGCGCTGGCTCAAGCCCGACCTGGAAGCCGTCACTACCACGGCGCAGGGCGATGAGGACCATTGGCTGCTGGAAATCGACCTGGGCAGCGAGCATCCGGCCCGACTGCTGGCCACCTGCCACGACTACCAAGACCACCTGGACAGCGGCATCGAGCAAGCCGCCACGGGTGGCTACTACCCGCAAGTCGTCTGGGCCATGGACGACGCCGGGCGGGCCCACCAGCTGCGCCAGGCCATCGCCGCCGACCCCGGACTGAACACCGCCCTGTTCCGCGTCGTCACCGTGGAAGAGCTGGCTGGGCTTATACAGCAGGGCGCAGGGTAAGCGTAGAAGTGTTTTGGAGGTGGCTCGAGGATACCCACGTTCGCGGGATCCTACACAATTCCTCAACTAAAAGCGCATCCGACTCTCTAGCCAAACAGGTGTCCGAGCTGCGGAACCAACTTCCTGAATCTCAAAAATAGACGCGGCGCTATGTTCAGCCGCCCAACAAACAGCTGACAGTGTTCGTCAATAATGCGGATATGAAATCCAAACGTCCACTGCATGCATTTTTCCTGACCTGCACGCAGAAGCAGGCTCTATCTTTGGTGTGGCAGTCGAAGCGATGGAGCAGCATGAAGAAAGTAGCTCGGCCTTGTTTTGATCGTGGCAGCATGGTTAAATAGAGGCGTGACGAAAAATATAAAGTTGGACGATATAGCAGCAATGATGCGCGATGGATTTGCGCAGGTTAATGAGCGGTTTGACAAGAACGAATCACGGCTGACGGATTTCAAAGAGGAAGTCGGCCAACGGTTCGACGAGATGAACAAAAGATTTAATGAGGTCGATCAGCGCTTTGACGCTGTTGAAGGGCGACTCGACAAGGTAGAAGACCGATTGGATGGTGTCGAGGATCATCTGGTGAAGGTGGACAAACGGTTAGATAAAACAGATCAGCAGTTGACGTCCCTCCGCGCCGAGGTGGACAACGGCTTTGTGGCGATCGCCAAGGAGTTCACACGGATCGATGAGCGGTTTGCCACCATTGCGTATCGCTTGGACCAGCATGATGAGCGGTTCGATCAATTCGAGAAGCGGATGGATCAGCGGTTCGATCAAATGGTCAGCCACATCGATCACTTGGCGAATAGTCAAGACACACAGGACACCGAGGCGGCCATGGCGACCAACCGGCTGCGTCGTCACGAGCAGTGGATCGAAAAGGCAGCCGTAGCCATCGACATACCATACCAGCCAGTGGCCTGAGCAGCTAGTTGGCATCCCTGCCCGCTACAAGGGTCACCGACTGCCCGGTAGAGCATCGGCGCCGGATCCTTCCCACCAACTCCCGCTCCCACCACTACCCTCACCTTTCCCCGCCATTCCAACGAATAATGCCCTTGACTGTTCTGGTGAAGAGAGCGTTAATGGACGTAGGAGCAGGCAAACCTGCTTCTACCAGCTAAAACACCCACCCAAGCACCCGGGTCGCATCGACACCGGAGCAAGCTCGGCGCGGCCCAGAGCGAGCCCGCCGCCAGCCGCGGCGAAACCACAGCCCGAGAACCAAGCGCCGAAATCCAGGTGCCTCGGGGCCGGGCCCATGCCGCGTGGGTCATATGGAGGAGGACGCCATGAACCAGCAGCCATACCAATCAAGCAGCGGCCTACCAGCCGACCCGCTGACCGTCATGGCAGCCTCCCTGGAGCCCAAGCGGGCGGTGTCCTACATCCGCGTGTCCACTCGCGGCCAGGCCGAGCGCGGTGGGGCCGAGGAGGGTTTCTCCATCCCCGCCCAGCGCGAGGCCAACAAGCGCAAGGCCGCTTCCCTCGGAGCACTGATCGTCAAGGAGTTCGTGGACCGCGGCGAGTCGGCTCGCTCCGCCAACCGGCCCGAGCTGCAGAAGATGCTCCGCTATCTGCGCGAGACGCCCGAGATCGACTTCTGCATCGTCCACAAACCGGACCGCCTAGCAAGAAACCGCGCCGACGACGTCGAGATCAACAAGGCCTTCGACCAGGCCGGTGTGCGCCTGATCTCCACATCCGAGAACATCGACCAGACCCCCGGCGGCATGCTGCTGCACGGCATCATGAGCTCCATCGCCGAGTTCTACTCCCGCAACCTTGCCAATGAGGCTATCAAGGGCATGAGCCAGAAGGTCAAGAACGGCGGCACCATCAGCAAAGCGCCCCTGGGCTACCGCAACGTCCGAACACGGGATGAGCAGGGCCGCGAGGTCCGCACCGTTGAGCTCGACCCCGAGCGAGCACCCCTGATGCGCCTGGCCTTCAGCGAGTACGCCACCGGCAGGTGGACCGTCCGCCAGCTCGCTGAGCACCTCAGCGGCCTGGGCCTGGATGTCCCGGCTACCCCCAGCAAAGCCGCCAGGCCTCTGAGCGCCAACCGCCTGCAGAACCTGCTGCGCCACCCCTACTACCGCGGCGTGGTCACCTTCCAGGGCGTGGAGTACCCCGGAAACCACGAGGCACTGGTGGATGCAGAGACCTGGCAGACGGTACAGACCATCCTGACCACCCACCGCAACGGCGAGCGCCAGCGCCTGCACAACCACTACCTCAAAAGCACCGCCGTCTGCGGACACTGCGGATCACGCCTGATGGTCCAGAACGCCAAAAGTCGCGCCGGCCTCATCTACCCCTATCTGGTATGCACCCGGCGCCACCGCCTCCACACCTGCGACTTTAGCGCCGTCCTGATCGACCAAGTCGAACAGCGCGTAGCCGAGCTCTACCGCTCCCTCGTCCTCAGCCCCCAGGACCGCCACATGATCCAGGCCTACCTGGACGAAGAACTAGACCACATCCAAGCCAGCTCCCAAAAAGACATCCGCGCCCTGCGCATGCGACGAACCAAACTGGAAGACCAGCGCCGCAGCCTACTCCACGCCCACTACGCCGGAGCCATCCCCCTGGAATTGCTCAAAGAAGAACAAGACCGCCTGGCCCGCCAACTCACCGACATCGAGCGCAGCCTCAAGGAATACCAAGCAGACGCCACCCTGGTCAGAGCCCACCTCGACCAAGCCCTCGACCTACTCGAAGACTGCCACCGCATGTACACCGCCGCCCCCGACCACCTCAAGAAGCTACTCAACCAAGTCTTCTTCAGCCGCATACTGATCAACCCCAAAACAGACCACCGCGGCAACGTCATCTTCCCGCCAGACAGGCTCAACCCCACAGCCACGCAGCCACCGACGGCACCAGACGCAGCAGACGACCCAGACCCGGCCCACGACACTGCACCCGCGGCCATCATGACCAAGCTGCCCCTCACCAAAGACGCAGCCAACACCACCAGCGCCCTCGGACTGCTCAACCCGCTGTTCGACCAGCTAGCTAGCCCTGCCCTGCGCGCCGCCGCCCAACAGACACCCACTGACCAAGGCGCGTCCATGAGCGACCGGCCATCACCGGGCACAGACCAAGACGCACCGGGCATCGGCCAGCAGGAGCCAGGTGCAGACCACGAGACGAAGATCACCGGCATGCGAGCGCCAGATCCAGGACGAGAGACATGGGATGAGGCAGACCAAGAGACATCTGCCACCGACCACAACATGTGGGACGCCAGCCAGCAGGCGCTAGGCACCGACCGAGAGACGTGTCTCGCCGACCAGGGACCTGATCCGGAACACAGGCCCCACGGACCTAGCAGCGGCAATGGCCAGTCTCCACAACGCAAAGCACCTGCCCTGAAGGGCAGGTGCTTGCAGACCCCCGACACAGACCCCAACCATGCGCTGCATGACGAGGGTTTGAGTAGGGGGGTTGTGGTGCCCCCGGCGGGACTCGAACCCGCACGCCCGCAGGCAGCGACTTTTAAGGTCGCGGTGTCTACCAGTTCCACCACGGAGGCCGGGCGCGCCCTGAGGCTCTCCCGCCACCGCAACCTAGCACTCCGGTCGCCGGCTTGAAGGACGACGTCGGAGGCTCACGCAGTGTCCGCGCGCCCGCGGGCGACGCGACGCCCCGTCTATGATGGTCGCCATCATGTTCGACATCAACGCCATGCGCGAGGTCCCGCCACAGCATCGACTGATGGGGACGACCGGATACAGGGAGAAGCTGAGCGATGCCGGCGAGCGTGTTGTTCTGACGTCGGACGGCCGTCTGGATGAAGACTTCTTCGATGCTCTCAAGTCGGCAGGCCTGACCGCCGCGTCACGCCGGGCCGAGGACGGGCAACGCATGGTGGTATACCCTCGGAATACGTGGCTGCAATCATTTCGCGGTGTTCTCAGCGCGACCGCGGTCGACAACCAGGGCCACCTCAAGATACTGCTCTCCCTGTTGATCGACTACGCCGATCGGGCACAGCGCGAAACCGGTTACGCAATTGAGATCCCGTCCCTGACCGGAGTCGTCATCGACAGGACCAATCGTAGAGCGGAGGTCGTACCGATGGCCATGAAGGCTCGGCCTCACGTCGATGCCAATCACGGCAATCAAGGGGCGCGTCCTGCCGCCATCATTGTTGAGCAGGCCCTTGAGGGCGAGCGGCAGACCATTACAACGGCGACGACCTACAGACAGAAGATAGATGCGCTCATAAGGGGCGCTCGATGAAACCACCGGCACCCTGCGGCAGGAGGCGCCGCCTTGAGATCTTCCACGTTCCTGTCATCTCCGGCAACGGGCAGGGCAACCATGAGGGAGCGCCGGCTGGCCGCTCGCGAGCTGTCGCTCAGGCTCAGGTGCCGGCTGACCGAGGACCCCGTCGACCAGCTCGCCATCGGCGACAGCGCCCATGGCGTCTTCTTCCTGAGCGACGCCATGAGGAACATATCCGTGGCGGTCAAGATTCACCGCGCCCCGGAGAAGGGACAGCGAGAGCTCGAGGCGCTGCAACGAGCCCGGGGGTATGGGTTAACAGCGCTGATACCGGCGTTCGATGAGATGATAGACGCGCCCGGCGTCGACGGCGCCTTTCTGGTGACGACCACGATGCCCGGCCTGGATCCTTTGACCACCACCGACTGGGGAGGCTCCGGGGACTGGAACGGGTATGTCGTCGAAAACGCCTACCTCGGGCGCATCGCACTGACGCTGGAGAGCACGAGCCGTCATATCGCGCGGATGCATCGGCACCTGACACACGGCGATCTACAGCTGAAGAACATCGGCACCGCCCTCGACGCCCCGGACGACGGCTATGTCACCTACGACCTCGAAGGCAGCACCTTCAAGAGGGACTGCCGTGGTGACCAGGATGAGCACGACTACCTCACGCGCTGCGCCGAGGACCTCCTGACATATGTCAGGTCGCTGATATCCAAGGGATTTCTCGCCCACAGCAGCACCGAGATATTCGAGGGCGAGCTCCTCGACAGGATTATCGAGCCCTACCTGGAGGCCGGTGGCGACCCGGCAGTGCTTGATGGCAATATTCTCGAGTCCTGCGTCGACGCGCACCGCTTTCGCGACGGGCGTCTGCAGGGAGCAGCAGGCCATGGGCGGCTCCGGATCTAAATGGCGAGGCGAGTGCAAGCGCCTGCCCGCCGCACACAGCTTCGGCTGCGGACCGTACAAGACCGCGCCGCGACCACAACCGTCTCATGACGCCGGGCCGCGCGACGGCACCGTGGTACAACTCCGCACCATTGACCCTAACAACCTAATGGTGCTGCTGGACTTCCGAAGGAAGCTGGCCGCCGGTGAGGGCGGCCAGGTGTGTACCGGCCCCAATGTAGCGCATCTGCTGGCTACTGACGGGTCGGATGGCACGGTGGGCGATGCCGACGAGTCTGGAGCCTCTCCCGAGCTAGATGCGGCAGAGTCAGAAGGTGAGCCCCTGCAACGACGATGCACCGCACCGGCCACTAGCGTAGGGGAGTGGCCGAACGGTGAGAGTGATGCGCCCGACACGGCATCACGGTCGCCGCGCGTGGTCGACCGCATCAAGCAGACGAAGCTCCGACCCCTCACGCCCGAGCAGCGCCAGCAGGTGGTCGACCTGTACCGCGCTGGCGTCCCCGTCAAGGAGATCGTCCGGCAGACGGGCGTCAACCGCTCGACGGTCTACCGGCTACGTGGGCAGGTAGGGCTAGAACGTAACCACCGCTTCACTGACGAAGACCGTGCCCAGGCGATCCTCCTCCGCCAGCAGGGCCTGACCATCGCTGAGATCGCCAAGCGGCTGGGTTTCAGTGGCATGACCATCGGGCGTCACCTGGCGGCTGCTCGCGAGGAGTGACGGTAGCGGCGGTGAGCGCGGTGCCTCCATCGTCGAAGAGTGCCCAGAGCAATCTGGGGCGCCGGATAGCCTTCGCCACTGGCCGGATGAAGGTTGTTATACGGTGGCTGGCATCCCACGCCGATGAGAAGGCCACCAACGCCGCCATTTTCCAAAGAAGACAACTTCGATGGTTATGAGTCTGAATCTTGCAACGGCCGCTCCTCTGTAAACTCTCTGAGGTCATTCAGCATTTGCGCCGCTTCGGTCATGAGGCGTGCGATGTACTCCTGTGGCGTATCACTTCCGAGCTCTTCCTCTAGATAGGCCTGCCCACTGCTGCCTGATGAGTGTGCCGCAATGCGTGAACGCATCCTCTGGATTCTTTGCAGAAGGCGAATGTCGCGTTCAGTATGTTGGTATGACTGAGCCTCGAGGAATTTCTTGAATTTGGCGATGCCTTTGTCGCCCTTGGCATCTGAAAGGTACGAGGCCAAGTTTTTCTCGTTGAGATAGTCTACCAAGACGAGTGCGAGGTTGATCGACTGCATGCGCAGTTCTGCATCGGTGTCGTTGACGGGGATGCGCAGACGCTGAAGCACACCAGCGTCTTGCCCCTCTGCTTTGCGGTGGAGCCGCCATCCCCAGTGCTCTTCCCATGAGTTCTGTAGTTGGTTGTACGCCAGTTTGAAGCGGTGTTCTGGGTTCTCACTGTCTGCGAACTGACCGAAAAAGGCCCTGCGCACGCCTACGTCGCTCATGCGTTGTGTCGGTGGTACGTTGTGTGAGAGCCAGTGAGCCCAGTGGCTTTCAGGAATGTCGCGGCCGATATCGCCAAGAAACACGACGACGCAATTTGGGTCGCCATTGTCGATCTTAACGCCCCACATGGAAGCGCAGGACAAATGTCCATCACTCACCGTGTACAAGTTAGAGTCGTCATAGTACTTCTGGAGCACCTCTGGCTTGAAGAATACTGGCGTGAGATAATGTGGCGCGTCCGGATTCTTGCCGAAGTAGTTGGCAAGACAATCTGGATCGCATGTGTACTTGACTGGCTTGCCGTACTCGTCTTCGCCAATGATGAACTCTGGGTAGTCCGCCGGATCGGCCTCGTCCCAAGGCCAGATTCCGCAGGTTTCCTGAGGCGGAGCGGGAAGGATGCGCTTGGCAAATACTAGTGAGTCAACACGTGCATCACTAATCGGTAACCTGCCAATACTTCGCGAGAGATACATGAGCTCATCGCCAATTTGTCCCTCAAACTCGAGATCCGAAAAATCTGCGACATCACCAGCATACTCAACAGACACCCTCGTGTCGATGAACAGCACGGCATCGAGTTGCCGTGCTGCCATATACCGTTTCAATAGCGGCGTCCGCACTTCGATTCGCTTGTCTTTGTATCTAATGGCAAGATCTTTTGAACCATCATCTTTGATCTCAAAGTAGTCACCAGACTTCGGATCTTGCCACAGGTTCATCAGGAGCCTGAACTCTTCGGAAATATGCAGCACGTCAGGAACAACGCCGTAAAAGTGTTGACAGATCACGAGTGGTTCAAACTCGGGGGCCTTGTAGCTGCAAGTGTACTGTGCGTTCTGCTCGTGACAAGAAAATGCCGGATGTCCGTCTCCTTTCTGAAAATCCCAACCGCCGTGTGAGAGGATCTTATCTCGCATCTGCGGTTGTGCGAACGCCATGTATCGACCGCCGTTGTCACCATTGTCGAAACGCCAGTCGTCATGCACAATCGTCCATGGGCCATCGCCGTTCGTGAAGGCGGATTCGATCATCCGCTCTTGCTCGAGTCGATCCCGGATCTGCTCGCGTTCGTGGTCATCAAGTTCATTGTGTTCTGTCATTGTGACTCCTTTAGATCAGTTGTGTCAATTTTGTGCTCCCATACTGGCGCCCATACTTGTTCCCACTTTTGTATAAGTTCGGCTTGGTTGGCCGCCCAGCGTATTGGGTCGCGGAGGTTCGTCTCAATTTCCTCTTTGTCTTTTTCGGAAGAGTTACTCGACGTCAAGACAACGAGCAACGCGGCGGTACGCAGCAACACGGCCGCCTCATAGTCTGCTAGTTCAAGCCGATGACCATGAGCGAGAGCATTGCGCCACTTGGCGACAGGATTGCGGATGCACCGAAGCCAATCGATGTCGAAGTTATGCTGCTCAAGTTTCTCGGCGTACTTTTCGAGTGACGGGAAGTGCCCTCCGGCGTTGCCTGTTTGAATCCGATACAGGGGGTCACCAAGCAATAGCAGAACGCCTCGAGCCCCTGCCTCGACGAGAGGAAAAGCTGCACGTCCAACATCGGTGTAGCGCTCGTCCCAGAAACTAACGATGGCTTGCCCGAGCGCAAGAGCAAGTTGTGAGTCGCATCGATAGGTCTGTACCAGATGAGCTGCAATTTCTTCGGGTGAGACGACATGGTGCTGATGCTTGATCGCTGTAAGTTCATGTGCAAGCGTCTGCCCATAAATTCCGGCGTTGATCCGTTCCTGCTGCTCAGTCGCTTCGACAACCGCGCTTTCTGCGCCTGCACTTGTACTTACTGGCATATTCCCATTGAACGTTGTTCTGGTTATCGCAGCAAGAATAGAGCCATCCATTCTTTCCTTGGCAAAGTTGATGTTACTTTCGTAAGATCCGGTGGGGCATGTGCCAGCTAGCCAGACGTCAAGCGCGGAAAGCACGTCTCGCGCATGTCTATAGCGAGCCAGCGTCGCATCAATGGCATAACAGGGGATTCGTAAATCAATTGGAAGTGTTTGCATGCCGAGGTCTTCATACGGCACGGCCTGCAACAACTGTACTGCACGGTCTCTTAAGTCGATGAACCCATGCTTATTGGCTTTTCCGGCCGCTTCCTCAAAATATGAGGAAGCGATCATCCCTTTCGCACTTTCGCCTAAAGCAAGGTAGCTCTCTATCAGCGAGCGGCGTGCCTCGTCGCGCTCAGAGTCTGTACTCGCCACTCTGACAAGCAATTCGGACACACCTTCAAGGGTCGACACGTTAGTTGCCGATCGGAAGCGAATCTGCTTCAGCAGATCCCGCACTTCTTGACGACTAGGGTCGCTAAATTCGCCACAGCGTGGATTAACAGTAATTATTTCAAACGGCTGCAGCAGGATTCCTGTAGGGATTTCAGGCAGTTTGAACAAGAGTTGCGCCATCTGGTAGGACGCACTCCTTGCCTGCGCTTCTAATGTATGCAAGCCATATGAACGAGCAATACTCCAACAACGACGTAGGCAGCCGCCTCGATAGTATATTTCTATGTTGACATCTTGAGCAACGGTGAGATAGAGCTCAGCGATCTCCTTAGCGGCGTCGCGCCCACGGATTATGCCAGACGATAGTGCTACATCCAGCATGTGTGCCTTCGCTAGATGATGTGTGCACTGGTTTGCAATTTCGCACCAAGCCTGCTTCTCGATTGAAGAAGCATCTTTAAATGCCAGCGGCCACTCATCGCTTGCGCTGGATAGACGTACGTCAAGCGTCACGGAACCAGGATTCTTTTTGTCCTCAGTAAAACTATAGGCAAGCGATCTCTCAGCGTATGGAAGCACCGGATTGTCTTTGAGATTTGGTGCAGCATGAGCTCGTTCGCCGAGTTTCTGAAGAATCACCCACGGCTGGTTCGCTTCGGCGGCCACGATATCAATGACATCGGCAATCCGTGCAATATCGCTCTTTGAATACTGATCGAGTTCGATATCTTCCATGTTTCTCCAATTTACGGTAATACAGATGGGGTGGATGAGCAATCCAATGGCCCACCTAGAGTATACAGTAGAACCATATTGGGCGGTATGGGGGATGGCTTTGTTCTGGGGCCAATCTTTTAGGTTGAGATACTTAATGGTAAAATTAATTACGTAATGCCCAATATCGATCCATCCCTCCACCACCGCCTCCGTCGGCTCAAAGCCGCCCTGTTGGCCGTCTCCTTCACGCTTGCCGGCATCCTCCTCATGATGCTCAACGCCTGGCTGTCTCCGTTGCGGCTGGGAGACTGGCAGTGGCTGCATGCACTGCCGCTGGGCGAGCTGGGTGGGACGCTGTTTGGGGCGGGGCTGCTGTCGACGTTCTTCGAGTACGCCTTCCGGCGCGACCAGGAGCGGGCAGTGACGGAGCGCTTCCGCCGGACGATCCGTGAGGAAGCACCAGCCCTGCGCGACGCCGTCATCGAAGCCTTCCGCTTTGACAGCCAGGACGTAGCGCGCATAGCCACACCCGAACT
>ERZ772955.2228-NODE-2228-length-10762-cov-6.896516_pt1 | contig 10762 bp, 9 predicted proteins | sample MGYA00511133_ERZ772955 | MGnify/ENA primary metagenome ERZ772955 (study PRJEB29015, sample SAMEA2737914) | human oral metagenome | biome: human oral; feature: human-associated habitat; material: dental | place: China | collected 2149 ... | reverse complement strand
TTGATATTGACGTTGCCATACACGATGAAACAGGGAAAACGTCATCGGAAATCTTGCGCACCTATGGCGAGGCTTACTTTAGAGACATTGAATCAAGAATTACCCGGCGCGTGGGCTCCAAAACAGGATCCATTATTGCGTGCGGTGGAGGTGTGGTTGTGCGGGATGTCAACTATGACTATCTGAAGCAAAACGGACATTTGGTCTTTCTTGATCGACCCATTGAAGGTCTCTCCGTAAAAGATCGGCCGCTCAGCGCCCTGTATGATCTCAAAGAGATAGCGCAAAGACGCATGCCGCTCTATCGTGCCTGGAAAGATACGTACTTTACCTGTACGGGCTCCCCTCTCACGGATGCCCGCGCGCTCAAGTCTCTCTTCTTGCTATAGAACCTTCAGTCAACCGCTCACGGATATCTCCAAACCTTTTACCTCGTATATCTCTCCGCCTACCGAGCGAATGGTAGACCTGCGGGACTCATGGATTTTCTCGCCGTATACTGTGTGTCTCAAATAAGGGGTCGTTTTTTCATGGGCATATAGCTTGAAAGCTCACTCCCCTTTCATAAAATTTTTAATGGATTATGGGAATCCATTAACGGCGTCTATACCTACGAAAGGTGCATGATGGATTCGCAGCAAGCGGCACAAAATGTTCTTTTGGCAATCGGAGGTTCGGATAATCTTGTAAGTAACGAAGTCTGTATGACGCGGTTGCGTCTCACCGTTACTGACCCCACCCGTATTGATACCGAACAACTTGGAAACCTGCAAGGCGTTCTTGGCATTGTGGGCAGAGGTGTCAACGGCATTGAAGTTGTCTTTGGACCAAATATTGCACAACAGGTAAATGCTGCAATCACCGCTTGCCGAAATCATACGCAAGCATCTCAGGTCATACCTATACCTGAAGACGGTTCCACCTCCGACGAGAAGGAAGTTGAGCAGCTGATATCTCTTTTGCGCAACGTTGATCTTTCGGTTGACAATCTCTCTCATACCGGGACTTTTGACACCGACCCAAAAGAAGAATCTGTGACCCATAAAGAACTGACTCAGGATGAGCAGGGATTGCGGCTTTTGATTATTAACGGCCCCAACATCAATATGCTCGGTATCCGTGAGCCGGAGCTTTACGGAAAACAAGACTACCGCACGCTTATCAAAATATGTAAAGAAGAAGCGGATAACCAGGGATTTATTGATTGCGTGTGCTATCAGTCCAACTATGAAGGAGATCTGGTAAGCGCCATTCAAGATGCGCTTGGAACCTACGATGCCATCCTTATTAACCCGGCAGCATACACGCACACCTCAATAGCCCTGCTTGATGCCGCGCTATCCGTACAGATTCCAATGGTTGAGGTACACCTTACCGACATCAATGAACGCGAAGAGTATCGCCGCGTTTCCTACCTTAAAGATGCTTGCATAGGCGTATGTTGTGGTAAGGGATTCGAGAGCTATCGAGAAGGTATTGCGTTGCTCGCGAAATACCTTACAGAAGCGTAGTCCTCACGTTAGCTCGCGTTATTTGAAATTATTATTTACACGCCAAATACGCTGATCGGTAACCAGAAGATCAACGGCGATGTCATGAGCTTCATGCGGGAGTTCATTGCAGCTTAGCTGCCGTGTACGAACCAGTGCAATCTTATGGCCGGGGTAAAATGCAAGAAAGCGATCGTAGTATCCTCCGCCATACCCAATGCGATTACCTAATCCATCAAATACCAGTCCGGGCACCAAGCAAATAGATCCCACAAATTCCGGTGTCTTTAATGCAGGTAGAGAAGCATCAGGCTCAAGCATGCCAAACCTGCTTTGATGAAGACCTTGAAGAGAAGAAATCTCTACAAATTCAAGGGTCTTCTCGGCAGTACAGCGAGGAATGGCAACACGCTTGCCTGATTCCAGTGCCTCGGCAATAATGGTACGTGTATCCACCTCGGAGTCCATAGAGACATACGTCAAGACTAAATCAGCATCCTGATATTCGGAAGACGCTTGAAGATTGGTCAAAATGCGAGCGTCCAAGGTGGCGCGAACACGCTCAGGCACAAAATCCCTTACCTTGCGTTGTTCTTTACGAAGTGCGGTTTTTCCAGCATCTGTTCCGCAGGTACTACCCATGCCACCAGCCTTTACGTACGTCATCTATCTGACAAATACCTCAGTGAATCTCAGCAAATAAAGGGTATCACTTTTATGACTTCATACTTGTTGTATACACCATTCTGACTTCTAATTCACATCTTATACTGATGTGCGTATGTCAGCGCGCCACACCCATTGCTCCTTCTTATCTAAAAAACGCCAAATGTTGTAAGAATTACTTGCATCACACACTATATGTAGTGTAGAGTTAAGCACTGGCCAAGTGTCTTAGGAAATGCCTTTTGTGCGCTTATCGTGTGTGTCAGGTACTTGCTATACACAAACCCAGTGGTCTGAAAACGAACGTTGTAGTAATTGCTGGAAGTGGCAAAAAGAGGAGTTTTTGCCACCGTAATTTCCGGCCCAAGGCAGCGCCCGTCATCGGAGCTGCAAAAGAGGAGTGTGTTATGCAAGTAGGCGCAGAAGTTGTCCTCACAGAAGACCAATCAATCGCATGGCGTAACTTTACCCACGGTAACTGGAACCACGCTATTGATGTCCGTGATTTCATCCAGAAAAACTATACCCCCTACGAGGGTGACGAGTCGTTTTTGGCCGGCCCCACCGAAGCAACCACCAAGCTTTGGGCCGATGTCATGAATCTCTTTGCACAAGAGACGGCAAACGGCGGGGTCATTGATATGGACACCAAGGTGGTCTCCACCATCACCTCGCACAAAGCAGGCTATATCGATCAGTCTCTTGAGAAGATTGTCGGTCTTCAGACGGACAAGCCACTGAAGCGTGCCCTTATGGTTGACGGTGGCATCCGTATGGCCGTGGCCGCCTGTAAAGCTTACGGCTATGAAGTTGACCCCGAAATCGTTGACTTCTATACCAACCGCCGCAAAACTCACAACGCCGGCGTCTTTGACGTCTACACGGATGAGATGCGTGCCTGCCGTCATTCCCACATCATCACCGGTCTTCCGGATGCATACGGCCGTGGCCGCATCATCGGCGATTACCGCCGCGTCGCCCTTTACGGTGTCGATGCGCTTATCGAGGAAAAGAAGGCCGAAAAAGCCGGTACGCATAAGACCATGGACGAGAAGACCATTCGTCACCGTGAAGAGCTCTCGGAGCAGATTCGCGCCCTCGGTGAGTTGCGAAAGCTCGGTGACATTTACGGCTTGGAGCTTGGACGTCCTGCTCGCAACTTCCAGGAGGCGGTGCAGTGGCTCTACATGGGCTACCTTGCCTCGGTTAAAGAGCAAAACGGCGCTGCCATGTCCATCGGCCGCAACACCACCTTCCTCGACATTTATGCCGAGCGCGATCTTGCCGAAGGTACCTTCACCGAGTCCGAGATCCAGGAGTTTGTTGACCATTTGGTCATGAAGCTCCGCATGGTGAAGTTTGCACGAACCCCTGAATACAACGAGCTCTTCTCGGGAGATCCTCAGTGGGTAACCGAATCCATCGGCGGTATGGGTGTTGACGGTCGCCCGCAGGTTACCAAGTCGGCTTTCCGCTGGCTTCACACGCTTGAGAACATGGGTACCAGCCCCGAGCCAAACCTTACGGTACTTTGGTCGGTACGACTGCCGGAAAACTTCAAGCGCTACTGCGCCAAGATTTCCATCACCACCAGCTCCATCCAGTACGAAAACGACGATCTCATGCGCGTCTATCACGGCGATGACTACGCCATTGCCTGCTGCGTCAGCTCCATGCGCATTGGCAAAGAGATGCAGTTCTTCGGCGCTCGCGCCAACCTTGCAAAGTGTTTGCTTTACGCCATCAACGGCGGCCGTGACGAGAAGACCGGCGACCAGATTGGCCCTCGTTTTCAGCCCGTCGAAGGAGACTACCTTGACTTTGACGACGTCATGAGTAAGTACCTGGACATGATGAACTGGCTTGCAGGCGTGTATGTCAACACCCTCAACGCCATCCACTACATGCACGACAAGTACAGCTATGAGCGCATTCAGATGGCGCTCCACGACGAGCACGTACACCGCTGGTTTGCTACGGGCATCGCAGGTCTTTCCGTTGTTGCAGATTCACTTTCCGCCATCAAGTATGCCAAGGTCAAAGCCATCAGAAACGATGACGGCCTGGTCGTTGACTACGAGATTGAGGGAGACTTCCCCAAGTACGGTAACGATGACGACCGTGTGGATACCATCGCTCACGACATCGTTGAGGTCTTCATGAAGTTTGTCCGCGAAACCGGTACCTACCGCGATTCCGTACCCACCACCTCCATTCTGACCATCACCTCAAACGTGGTCTACGGTAAGGCAACCGGCAATACTCCTGACGGACGTCGTGCCGGAGCTCCCTTTGCACCGGGCGCCAATCCCATGCACCGTCGCGATACGCACGGTGCCGTCGCATCCTTGGCCTCCGTGGCAAAGCTCCCCTTCGGAGACGCTCAGGACGGCATCTCCAACACGTTCTCAATCATCCCCAATGCGCTTGGTAAGAGCAACGACATCCTCTTCCATGGAGATGAGCTCGACCTCGACGGCATTGATTTTTCCGATCTTGACCTCAGCAACGTCGGCATCGAAAACCACGTTGACTGCGCCTGTGAGGCGGATCCGTCCGCACCGGAAGGCGCCGAAGACCGTTCATAACAACTTGGCGAGAAGTGCCGTGCTTCTCGCCACATACTCTCAAAGGAGAAACCATGAAAGCAAACGAAGTAGCACCCGAGCAGGTAGATAACCTTGTCAGCATGATTGACGGCTATGCCGAGAAGGGCGGACACCACCTCAACGTCAACGTGTTCACTAAAGATACCCTGCTTGATGCCCAGGCACATCCGGAGAAGTATCCGCAGCTTACCATTCGTGTTTCCGGATATGCCGTCAAGTTCAACTCGCTTACCAAAGAGCAGCAGGACGACGTTATTTCCCGCACCTTCCACGAGGCACTGTAGGATTTTCCAAGCACAAGGATCCGTTTCTCTCATGTCTGAATCGCAACATACCCCAGACAATTCATGCGAACAATCTGCAGATCAGAACCCGCTCACCGTGCGTGGGCGGGTTCATTCCATTGAGACGTTCGGCACGGTTGACGGTCCCGGCACGCGCCTAGTGGTCTTCATGCAGGGCTGCCCCATGCGCTGCGCCTACTGTCATAATCCCGATACATGGAAGTTTGGCATTGGACACGAGAAGAGTGTGGCCGATATACTCGCACTCTACGACCGCAACCGACCCTTTTACCGTAAAGGCGGCATTACCGCAACGGGCGGCGAACCGCTGGCTCAACCCGCATTTGTTGGTGCGCTGTTTGAAGCCGCTCACACCGATCCTAAAGGACGCATTCACACCTGTCTGGATTCCTCCGGCATCTCGTATGACCCGCGCCATCCGGAACTGTTTGAGCGGCTGCTGGCCAATACTGACCTGGTACTTCTCGACATCAAACACTCGGATCCCAAAGAGCATCACGCGCTCTGTGAAGTGGGACCGGAGCGACCGCTTGCCTTTGGCAACGAGTTGGCCCGGCGTAAGATTCCCGTACTCATTCGCCATGTTGTCGTGCCGGGATACACTGACTCCCCCGCAGAGCTTGCCGGCGTGGGCCGCATTATAGCCCGCTGGAGCAACGTCATTGGCCTTGACGTGCTCCCCTATCACACCATGGGTATCAAGAAATACGAAGAGCTTGGCATACCCTATCGTCTCTCCGGCATACCTGCTCTGGATCCCAAGTGTATCCCTGAGATCCGCAAGCAGATCCTCATTGCCCGCGCTCTTGAACGCAAGCGACTGGGTTTGTAGCTGGCGTATCACCTTCGCACAAAACCTCACGTATAGAGACCACGTTGAAGCCTCTTCTTACCAGGTAAATCCCTATTACTAGAAATAATTGTCAAAATGTAGTAAAAATATTTAAGGGACAGTGACTACTGCTTTTCCTTCTGTGGCCGGGAGGAGATATGTGGTATTGCAAAAAATTGTTTCAGGTGATTATAAAAGAGCCCCTCGTATGGGCGTCTTATATTATCCTTGCGGCCGTATTGACAATCCCGCTGTTTCTGAATGCCGATATTTACGGTATGAGCTACGCAAGAGCCTATGAAACCGGCAATGAATACGATGACCTCTGCAAAAAGGCCGGTTCCTATTAAAAAGACGCTCGAACCTCCGAGGAATTCCTTGATATTTCCCGTCAAATCGACTTGCTCGGAGACGTAAATATTTCAGCCGTTCCGCCGACCTTCTTTGAAAAATACGATCTCTACCATGAGTATATGCTCCAAAGATTTGATGTCGGCAGAGAGACAAAATACGGATACTCATATTATGAGGCACATAAGGCTCTATCAAATAAGCTCAGCAAACTGGATCGAGCATCGTTTTATGATTCAGAAGGCAAACTTCCGGCCCTCCATGCGATTTCCGAGACGCTGCACTACACACCTGATTACATCCGTTTCTTACCCGCTTTGATTGTGAGCTTTGTCATAGGACACTCAGTACGACGCGAGCGTCTTTTTGGCGAGAAGGGTTTCGTGTCCTTCAGGCGCCTCTTAGATCAGATATGCGTCGCCTCGGTACTGTCAGCAGCTTTGAGCATCCTCGCATTTCTACCGCTCTTTGCAGTCGCATATATCCGTAACGGCATAGGCAACCCTACCTATCCGGTCGTCTTGGTTCAAGCAAACCGTGTTGTTGAGCTTACCGCTCTTGAATGTGCGATTTGGTCACTGTCACTTATAACCCTGGCGAACGTATTTCTCGCTACCTTTACCTTGAGCCTCAACACACTGGTAAGAAATGAATTTGTATCCGTTTTTCTTGGGCTTGCCCTTATATACGCTGCGAAGATCCCTTTCATATCCGGAGAGCATCAATACCTGCGAGGATGGCTTGCATATCTGCCGGTCGGTTTCTTTGATACAACCAAGGTCGTTGGTTACGTTGGAGATACATCCTTCGGTTTCCTCAAAACACCCATAGCTCTTCTTGACCCCCTTGGTGGCCTATGTGTTTTGATTTCGTGGACTTTTGGCACCTATCTTATGGATTGCCTGATCTTGGAATTCAAAAGGGCATGTACAGTGCTTGGATATGAAAGAAGGACAAACCATGCTTGAGTTGACAAACGTAACAATCGGTTACAGAAACAAGGTAGTCCTCACCGATATTTCTACCTCGTTCAAACCAGGGGTCGTCTATGGTCTTATGGCTCCAAACGGCTATGGAAAAAGCACACTTTTCAAAACAATGGCAGGCGATCTAAAACTATTGCAATCGGGAGCTATTGAGGCCAACTCTATTGAGATCATAGATTCAAAGCACTATCAGCCTCAGATATTTTTTGCCCCCGGTGATGACTCACTTTTTTATAAGACGATGAATGGTAAATTCCACTTGGAGACGGTCAAGAAGATCTGGAAATCTAACCGCAACATTGATGAAGCACTGGAAAAGCTTGACGCTCAGGAACTCAAGAAGCTGCCGGTAAGAAAGTATTCTCAGGGTATGAAAGTTCAGTTGCTTCTTGCCATGGCGTATATCTCCGGTGCAAAATACTTCCTGCTAGACGAGCCCTTTACAGCTCTTGATCTCACTCGAACTGAAATGGCCGGAAAGTTGATGAGAAGCATGGCACAAGATGGCGCTTCGGTCATTGTTTCCTCACACATGCCGGAAGAACTTGATAGGGTCTGTGATAATTTGCTCTTGGTCAGAGATAAGAAATTGATCCATGCTCCCCTGACAACTTCTTGCAGAGACATCTATCACCGATATTACGGCTAGCCATGTCCGATAACGACTGATACATCAATGAAACCAAAAGAGGTTGACTATGTGGTATATCAAAAGCGCCTTAAAAGTATTGTTGAAAAATCCGATTATCTGGATATTGACCATAATTTTAGCCGCTGTTTTTGCTGCTCCGGTTTATGAACCACTTCGCCCTGCTTGGGTGCTGGACGAAATAACACGTGAACAAAGCAAAGAGGACTACGAAAATGCAAAGACAAACTACGAGTTTGCACTTGAAAATCCATTTTTTGCACGAAATCTTGAGACTGAAAAACAGCTTCTTGAGCTGAAAAAGAATATTTACGAATCAACTACATCAGCAGAGTACTTTGATAACAATGTTAAGTTCATTGAGACTGAATTGGACCAACTTCAATCGAGCCGCTCAATTGCATCCGAATCTCCATACGACCTACACGCAAAACTCCTGTATTGCATGGCAATGAGCGAGCTCGGAGATGCAATAAACTACCCAAACAGCACAAACTATCCCCTTATAGAAATGGGAGCCAGTCTCTTTGAAGTTCGTACGCCACTGCTGCTTATTGGTTCTGCGATAATCGTATCTTTACTGGTGCATCTCACAACAGGTGAGAAAAAACTGTTGGGAATTACTGCTATTGGTAACACGAAGCGCTTACTTTTACAGACAACAACAAGCTGTATTGCAAGTGTGCTTCTGATACTGACCACTTTACTTCCTACACTTCTTTTTGCACTGGTTAAAAATGGAGTCGGTGTCATAGCTTATCCCATTGTATTTCGTAGAGCAGGAGAAATAGTTTCGATCAATGCACTTGAGTGTTTCTTTGGAGGATTGCTGATTGTACTCTGTTCTGCGATTTTTATTACCCTATGTGCACATTGTATCTATAGTGTCATCAGACATCTTTTAGCATCCTCTCTCATTGCCTGCGCAGTAACAACGGTGCTGGTATATTTGCCTCTCTATCCGAGGTACTTCTCGGTAAGAGATTTCAATACCTCTCTGATTCGTTTTCTTCCCACGACATATTTTGATGTGAGAAACATTGTTGGTTATCTTGGGATCTGGCCAACACATCAAATATTAAAAGATGTCAATCTGAAGCCTATGGCTGCGCTCATTGTTCTGATAGTGTGGTCGCTTGTTCTCTTGCTTCTCGCCGTTGGCATTACAGCTCTGAAACAAGCATTTGCAAAGGGAAGATATGTACAGTTGAGGAAATGTGACTAAACATCACCGCCAGACAACAATGACACAGGCGCCGCCAAGCGCACCACAAAAAAGGGCACAGCGTTTTTGCTGCGCCCTTTTAAGTTACTGTTGCTATCTTTTACTACTGCTTGTCCGTAACTCACTAAATCATAATCGCGACTTTATGCCTGAGGCTCTGTGCGACGACGATGCAGAGTGGATGCTACAAACACAAGCAGACCGGTAGCAGCAAGCGAGAAAATCATGGCCGGCGAATTATCTCCCGTATCGGGAAGTATGCCGGCAGCTTTTGTTGAAGCAGTCTTATTTTCAGCAGGCATCGGCTCATCAATACGTTCCCACTGAGCATAAAGGACATTTCCCTCTGCATTTATGGTGTCAACTTCTACCTTATCGCCCCGATGAAGCAGCTCTCCGCCCTCTTTTGAGATGGACCAGCCTAAGAAGCGATATCCTGCTCGCACCGGATCTGCCGCATCAATGGTAAGCGTATCGTTTGACTCAACGAAATCTGAGTACGTACGACTGGGGGCACCTTCGTAGTTGAGATCATACGCAAGACGTACGGCATTGGAGTTTGCCCACACAGCGCGCAGGGAAATATCCGAGGTCCCCATCGGAATCAAATCTCCCGGATAGTAGCGCGTTCCGTCACTTGCAACCCAGCAAATAAACCCACGGGAGCCTGCAGGAGGAGTCACACCGGAAGCATCAAGCACACGAATATCAGAGCCTTCGGCATAGTGCATCGGATCTGAAACAGAGCCTGTACCACCAGCAAGATCGTAAGTGATGGTATGCGTCTGGTTTATCGGAACCCATTTGGCCGTAAGGGTAATGTCTTCCGTCACGGGACTTCCAAAACGATACGGCTTTCCATCGTTTCGAAGCCATGCGACAAGAACATAGCCATCGCGCGTTATCCCCGTCGGTTCATCGAGGGTTGTTTGTGCAGGTACTGACACGGTCTTGTTGGGTGTTCCATTGTTGTACACATACGTGACATTAACGGGTACCGGCTCCCATTTAGCATACAGAGAGGTATCACTTGAGGGCATGGAGTTATCGGAGGTAAGAGGCATGGTCAGCTGAGCGTTTCGATACCAGCCGGCAAACCGGTAGTACTGTGGCAATCCGGCAGGACGACTTGGCGTTGAGTTTGAGATGTCGGCTAACGAAGCTCCATATTTACGCTGTTCAGATGAGATTGTGGTTTCGGAGGTAACGGAAGTTGCCGCGTTTTTGAGAGTCAGATTATAGGTAATGCGCTTTCTGACCATAACAAGATATTTTGTAGGAAGAGGCTTAAAAGCAACGTCTCCGCTGGCAGCATCATATATCGCAGGACCTTCTCCCTTAGAAATATCAAACCACTGAGTAACGTCAGTATCGAGGTTTAGATCTTTCGGGTCTTTAGGAGTTCCGGTAGGCGTGTAATAGCCGTACTTGACGTAAGAATACATTGCCTGGTTTGTACTGAAACTAAATGTTCCATCGGCAGGTATCCAAGAAGCATTATTTGCACTGTAACCATTCCCGTCTGCATTGTCAGTAAATATGGCAAAGTTTTTGGTCAGATTCACCTTATAAGGATAAAAATCGAAACGGCTTGCCGTGCGATTTCTGCTGCCTGGTGATTTAAAGCTAGAAGGACTCTGGGCATACCA
>ERZ772955.2227-NODE-2227-length-10762-cov-15.224993_pt1 | contig 10762 bp, 10 predicted proteins | sample MGYA00511133_ERZ772955 | MGnify/ENA primary metagenome ERZ772955 (study PRJEB29015, sample SAMEA2737914) | human oral metagenome | biome: human oral; feature: human-associated habitat; material: dental | place: China | collected 2149 ... | reverse complement strand
TTCAAGTCGAGGCAATGCTCACCTCCATCAACAACATTGTCGGTGCCCCCGGCTTTCAGAGCTCGATGGTGCAGCTCGTTGTCAACATGGAGCAGATGACCGCCCACCTCGACGGGTTGACCGCGACACTGGAGCAGATGGCGAATGAGAACCGCGGCGACCTGCACGCCATGCTCGCAAATATGAACGCGATGTCGGCGAATCTTGCGCAGACCACAGCGAGCGTCGAGCGCATCATGGCGAATCTTGAGACCGTCGGCGCAGACCCGCAGACAGCCGAGAATCTCAGAAAGACGCTTGAAAACATCACTGCCTCCTCCGAGCGCATCCTGCGCATTGCCGAGGGTATCGAGGCGGTCGCGGGGGACAAGCAGACACAGGAGGACGCACGCGCCCTCATCCACAATGCGCGTACGATGACAGACAAGGCAGGCGGGCTCATGGGGCGGCTGCAGAACGTCAAGGTTACGCCGAAAGTAGATGCGATGTACAGCGGCAAGGCGGATGACTGGCGTACGAATTTCAACCTTGACATCGGCGAGAAACAGGGCATGTATGCGACGTTTGGTGTGGACGACATCGGTGGAGGCGACAAGTTTAATGCACAAGTCGGCAAGCGCGGCACAGCCTTTGGTGCACGTGCGGGGGTTGTCTCGGGTGCAGCGGGGGTCGGTGTCGATGCCTATGCGGGCGAGAAATTCAAATTCTCCGCTGATGCCTACGATCCGAATGACTTTACCCTGCGGCTGCGTGCGCAGTATCAGCTGAAGGACAGCACCTACCTCTTCGGCGAGTGGAACGATGTGAACGACAGCAAACACCGTGCGTTCTATACGGGCGTACGGCAGGAGTTTTGATTGACGGACAGTAGAATATATGTATAATATAATTATAGGTATGAATGTCACATGAGATGAAGAAAAGAACCGCTCCAATCAAAAGAAACATGGTGTATCTTTTGAGGAAGCGGAGACCGTGTTTTACGATGATGATTCCGTTTTGTTTGATGATCCCGATCACTCCTTTGGGGAGGAGCGGTTTCTTATCATTGGCATAACGAGCACCGAAAAACTCTGCATCGTCAGTCACTGCTACCGTGATGGCAACAAAGTTTTACGGATTATTTCAGCAAGAAAAGCAACGAAGAATGAGCAGAACATCTATTGGAACAATTTAGTAGGGAGGTTATAAAAATGAGAGACGAATACGATATTATGAGTTTGAACCCGCGAAAAAACCCCTATACAAAGCGTCTCAGACAACAGATCACGATCAACATCAACAACGAAGCGGTTGCCTACTTCAAGGCGCAATCTGCAGAGGTTGGGATACCCTACCAGACGCTCATCAATCTCTATCTGTCGGATTGTGCGGCGCAGGGACGAAAATTGCATATGTCATGGCAGTAAAAACCGGCAATCGCAGAAAAATATCCTGCGATTGCCGGTTTCTCGTTCAGCCCTTATCCTCCAATGCCTCATTCCCTGCGGATGGCATTCTGCATGAGTTGCGAGAAGTTGATGTTATGCTCGCGTGCGATTGTATCAAGCCGGCTCGGGAGAGTAATGCTGCACCGAATGGTCTTTTGATCGTGAAGCTTCCGATAGGCGAGTGTATCTGCCTTAATCATCGCAAGTGTTGCTCCTTGTGGCACAGTGATTTGCTCAGGTGATGAGGGCATCGGAATATCGTCCTTCTCCTCCTCACGATTCCACAGCATCAGATTCAACACATCCTCGGCGTTCTCGAATGCTTCTTCCATCGTTGTGCCGTCTGTAAACGTATCCTCCAAATCTGGAAAGGTGACAATGATGCTCTCGTCCTCCTTCGCAAAGAGTGCGGGGTATACATATTTCATGTGAAGCAGCTCCTTGAAATAGAACTTGAATACTGTTTTTGTTGGATAAGTATGATATACTAATTTGTGCCACAGCCCTCATCAAGCTAATCAGGCAAGGGAGGGAGGCTAACAGAATGTCGGTTATGGAAATTTTGCTCGCGCTGCTCATCAGTGTTGTTGGGAGTGTTCTCGGCACCTTGGTTGTGCAGATTCTGGGGTTGTAGCGAGCAGCGACCATGTGGCACCAGATGGGCGTACTCTCATCAAGTACGCAACAGACGAAATCCCCCTCGGGTCATCACTCCCGGGGGGATTTCTATTGGCTAACAAATGTCAGCTAGGAAATTCTGTAATAAAGATAACACAACTTGTGCAACTTTTCAAGAGTTAATTCTTCTGATTAAACTGCGGCTTGCGCCCTTCCAAAAATGCCGTTACTGCCTCACGGTGGTCGGCGGATGCACCTGCCTTTGCGAGATTCTCCGCCTCGAGGCGACTGTACGCCATGTAGTCGTGGTAGAACACCTCATAGTAGAGCTGCTTTTGCATTGCGAGTGCGCTGAGCGGGCGGCGCAGCAGTTTCGCGGCAAAGGCATTTGTCTCCTCCTCGAGCTTCCCATCGGGAGCAAGCCGCGTTGCAAGCCCCAGTTGCAGTGCCTCTTTGCCGTAGACGGGCGCACTCAGTGCCATCAGCTCGATCGTCTTTGCGAGCCCGACGATCTGTTTCAGATGGTAGATACACCCCGTATCACCGGGGAGCGCGACATTCGAGAACGCCGTGAGCAGACAACTCTCCTCCGTCATGATGCGGTAGTCCGCACCGAGCGCAATCCCGCAGCCCGCACCTGCCGCCGCACCGTTCACCATCGCAATCACGGGCTTCGAGCACTTGCGCAGTGCGAGCGATGCCTGTCCCGTCAGAATGGAGAGATCATAGCTGATGAAGTCGAACGATGCCATCTCCTTGATGTCACCGCCGGCGGAGAAGTTCTTGCCCGCGCCCGTAATGATGAGAACCTTCACTGCGTCATCTGCGTCACAGTGTTCCACTGTCCTGATCAGATCGCGGAACATCGGCGCATTCAGCGCATTGTTCGAGGCGGGGCGGTCGATCGTGATCGTCGCAATGCCGTCCTCAATATGCAGTTTAATATGATCGTCCATGGGAGACCTCCTTACACATGAGTTTTCAAAAAATTACGTCTTTCTATAGAATAGCGCATACCGTACGGTAATACAAGAAAAATTATTTCTCGGCGACAACCTCGCTATTGTTGATGGCGAAGTCGAGGAGGAGACCGATGAGCTCGTTGCGCGAGCGTCCCGTCTCGTCAGCGAGTGCGTCAAGTCGATTGATAATATCTTCCCGAACGCGGATGGACAGGGTCTTGTGCCCGTCCTCTCCGCGTTTTCTTTTGGTTATCATCAGTTTTGTGTTCATATGTATCACCTCATCATTAGTGTATCTATGAGGCGATACAAAATATATGTTGGACGCGATGCTGTAAAACCTGTCTATAATTCATTTAAGTTTAGATATAAAATATACGATATAGTGTGTGTAAAAATGTGTTATAAAATATGTTATAAAAGTGAAAGGTGAAAGCATGGAGATACAACCTGCTGTACAAGGGGGCGCCGAGCAGGGAAGCGCACGCGTCGGCAGGGGACAGGGAACGTCTCTACCCACGAATGTTTTCCAAACGCTGCTTGACGAGGCGGGCAGCCGCACAAAATTTTCCTCCCATGCAAAAACGCGCATCGAGCAGCGCGGTGTCCATCTCACGGCAGATGACATCACGCGTCTCGACGCAGCGGTTGACCGCATGGCAGAGAAGGGGGTGCGCGATGCCCTCGTCTATCTGAGTCGAGGACTCGCGATGGTCGTCTCGGTTAAGAATCGCACCGTTATCACCGCGCTCGACGAGGCAAGTGCAAAGGAAAATATTTTTACCAACATTGACAGTGCTGCAATTTTATAGGAATGAATAAGGGAGAGATGCAACTATGATGCGTTCGTTGTTTTCAGGGGTTTCCGGGCTGAAAGGGCACCAGACCCGTATGGATGTTGTGGGGCACAATATCTCGAACGTTAATACGGTTGGCTATAAGGCAAGTCGTGTCACCTTTGCCGACACGCTCTACCAGACGACGGCAGGGGCATCTGCGCCGCAGGGGAATTTGGGCGGAATCAATCCAAAACAGATCGGTCTAGGTGCGAATGTCGCCTCCATTGATACGATCTTTGGGGATGCAAGCGTGCAGGGGACCGGTAAGAATACGGATGTCGCGCTTGCGGGCAATGGGCTCTTCATGGTGAAGAATAACAGTGGTACCTACTACACGCGCAGTGGTGCATTTGAATTTGATGCAGACGGTAACTATGTCATGTCCGGCAACGGTTCATTTGTGCAAGGGTGGATGGCACGCGAGAACGGCGAGCTAGTGACGACAGAGCAGCCCGGCAATATCACCATCAAGGCGGGCAAGAGTATGCAGCCGCAGATGACAACCTCTGCCACCTATCTGAACAATCTCAATGCCGATACGAAAGGCTATGAGATTGCAAGCATCGTTGCGAAATATAAGGACGGGACGCAGAAGTCTCTCGGAACATATACGGAGAGTTCGGTTGGCGAGATGTCTCTTGGTATGACAGGCACGACGAAACCGATTCCGCTGGAAGATGGTGTTGCGGATTATCCATTTAAAACAACAGATACTGTTACACTCACGGGCACACCCGTGAAGGGAAAAGCACTGTTTTCGTCGACAGTTACCTCTGTTGAGGCCAATGGGGCGAATGTCAAAGTGACCTATGAGGGCGATAAATCCTCTGTTTACGGGATTACCAACAGCTTGGGGAATCCCATCTCTGTCACACATACAACTGGAACGCATGCGATTGGTGATGTATCTACAATTTCTGGAACGATAGCAGCGGCAGGGGTAAAAGCCTCAGGCTCAACCCCGGGAGCAACAGAATTAACGCTTGCTACGGCAACGATTGGCGGACAAACGTTTACGAACGTGAAAATCACTGTTCCAAACCCTAAGGATTTTACATATGCGGATGGACAGACGGTGAACTTTTCACTGGTGAAGAAAAAAATAGAAGCTGACGCTGGCGCAAAAATCCATACGCCCAATACATATAGCGATGGTACGGTGCTGGATGCAAATGAAGCAACGACGGGGGCACCCTTCACTGTTACAGAGAAGAATCAGCGTTATATCTATAAGGGGCGCGTTAATGGAAGTGAGGGGACGATTCAATCAGTTACTCGAAAATCAAAACAACCGACGGAAGTAACTCTCACCATGAAGGGGGGGCAGGTCTTTACGGGCGCGGTCAATGGCGAGTACAAGGTCGGCGGGATGTACTATCCGCCCTCGGTGACAACATTCACCGTCTATGACAGCCTCGGCGGTGCGCACAGCGTCCCGCTCGTATTCCGCAAGACCGGCGCGAATGAGTGGGATATGAGTCTTGCGGGCAGTGACACCTATACCTATAAGGAAAAGAACGGAATGGAGGTCACGGCGACGCTCACGAAGACAAAACTGACATTTGATCAGACAGGGCGCTACATCAGCGGCGATGCGACCGTCTCTATGACCTATAAGCGCGAGGGCGAGGAGGAGCCGAAAACACACAAGGTAACGGTCAGCCTCGGTGCGCTCACGCAGTACAGCGGCAGCAGCACGATCAAGGCGGAGTCGGACGGCAACGCCGAAGGCGTTTTGAAGAATGTCACAATTGACAACACGGGAACGATCACGGGCGTTTACTCGAATGGTAAGATCAAGGCAGAGGCGCAGCTTGCCATCGCGCAGTTCAACAACCCGGCGGGGCTGACGCGTGCCGGTGGGAACTTCTTTCAGCTTTCGAACAACTCCGGCGCGGCAAACGTCAAGACTGCGACGGATTTTGCCTGCACCATTACACCGTCGGCGCTCGAGATGTCCAACGTCGACATTGCTGATCAGTTCTCCGACATGATTGTTACACAGCGTGGCTTCCAAGCGAACTCGAAGACCATCACCGTCGGTGATGAGATGCTTGAGACACTCATCAACATGAAGCGGTAAGGAAGCAGAAACACACACGATTTTTGAAAGGGGCATTACACGAAGCTCAGAACTTCGTGTAATGCCCCTTTCTTTTTTGCAATCACTCACGAAAAAATATATAATTATGTGTAGAAAATCACAAAATTATATAAAATGAGGTGATTGTGTGGAGCGATTGGCGATGAAGGAACTTATCGCATGGAAGGAGAGTCCGTATCGAAAGCCGCTCATCATGAAGGGTGTGCGTCAGGTCGGAAAGACGTGGCTGCTCAGGGAGTTTGGTCGGTGCTACTATGAGAATGTCGCGTACTTTAACTTTGACGAGAATCCGGAGTATCGGGAGTTCTTTGCGCGAACGAAGGATGTGCGCCGCATTCTCCCGAATCTTGCGATGGCGGGCGGGCAGGATATTATGCCCGAAAAGACGCTGCTCATTTTTGATGAGGTGCAGGATGCTCCCGAGGTGTTGAATGCACTGAAGTATTTTCATGAGAATGCGCCGACACATCATGTTGTCTGTGCAGGCTCGCTCCTTGGCATTGCGCTTGCAAAGCCGTCTTCGTTCCCTGTGGGGAAGGTCGATTTCCTGAGTCTCTATCCGATGACGTTTCAGGAGTTTTTGATGGCAACAGACAGTGCGCATCTCGCAGGGTATCTTGACCAAGTGAATGAGATTGCACCGCTGCCGGAGGCTTTTTTCAATCCGCTGACCGAAAAACTGAAGATGTACTATATCACGGGCGGGATGCCCGAGGTTGTGCGCCGCTGGGTGGAGACGCAGTCCGTTGGGCAGGTGCAGTCAACGCTCATAAATATCATCCATGCCTATGAGCGCGACTTTATGAAGCACCCTGAGCCGCGCGTCTACCCAAAGATCTCACATGTATGGAGCTCTCTGCCATCACAGCTCGCGCGTGAAAATAAGAAGTTCCTCTACAATGTCGTGAGGGAGGGGGCGCGTGCACGCGAATACGAGGATGCGCTCGCGTGGCTCGTGAATGCCGCGCTCGTCTACAAGGTATTCCGTATCAGCGCACCGGGACTTCCTCTGTCTTCCTATGAAGATCTGGCGGCGTTTAAGATCTATCTCGCGGATGTTGGTGTGCTTCGTCGTTTGGCGCGGCTCGATCCTGTGGCGTTTCGTGAGGGGAATCGTCTTTTTACGGAGTTTAAGGGCGCACTGACGGAGAATTTTGTCCTGCAGTCCCTTGTTCCGCAGTTCGATGCGTCTGTGCACTATTGGTCGAGGATCAATCCACCCTACGAGGTGGACTTTATCGTTCAGTACGAGAATGATATCATACCGATCGAGGTAAAGTCGGAGACGAATGTTAAAAGCCGCAGTTTGAAAAAATATGCGGAGGAGTTCTCTGAAGCAACGCGGCTGCGTGTGCGATTCTCGCTGAATAACTTGCGGATGGATGACGGTGTGCTGAATATTCCGCTCTTTATGGCCGATCAGGCAACGCGCCTGATGCGGATCGCGCGCTCCACCTAACAAATAATTTATTTGAAAAAAAATGCACAAACTGATAAAATGAGAGAACCTGTCAATACGGGGTTATTGTGTTGACTTTTCCGGAGTAGCCCGCCGTTCGGGTGCATCCGTTACGGACGAGGAGGAAATGGTTTTGAAAAATAGGGGACGTTTTGCCAAACGATTGGTACGGGCACTTGCCCTGACTGCTGTTGCTGGGCTTTTCACAGGAACGGCATCGGCAGAGACGATGCAGGTCGATCTCACGCGCTCGGTGCAGATGGCACTTGAGAATAACCGCACGATCAAGCAGGCGCTTACGGATGTGGATGCGGCGCACGCATCTCTTTCGCAGGCGAATCGTACGATGGGGCCGACGCTGACGTGGCAGACCTCAGCGAATCGCGTTGGGGGCGAAGCGTACAAGGGCTCGGGGGTTAAATACAACTATGGCAATACGGGCACGGTCTCGCTTCCCGTCTACAATGCTGCGCTGAATGCACAGCGCAAGGCGGCGCGCTATGGTCTGAATGCAGCGGACTTTGCGCTCGAGCAGACGAAGCAGTCGATCCGCCTGGCAGCGACGATGGATTATTTCAATATTCTCCAAGCGCGCAATCTGGTGAAGGTGCGCGAGGCGACGGTGACGACGCTGCAGACGCATCTCGCGGATGTGAATGCGCAGTTCCGCGTGGGTACGGTGGCGCGTGCGGATGTGCTCGCCTCGGAGGTGGAGCTGGCGAATGCGCAGCAGAATCTGACGACGGCGAAGAATAACTATGAGGTTGCCGTGGCGACGCTGAACAATGCGATTGGTGTGCCGACGGATACAGTGCTGACAATCAATGATGAGCTGCGCTATACGAGCTATGATCTCTCTCTCGATGATTGCACGGACTATGGTCTGCTCTATCGCGCGGACGGCGCGGCTGCGGTCTATGCGGTCAAGCGGGCAGAGGAGGGAGTGCGCGCGGCAAAGGCGGGCTACCAGCCGACGGTGAATGCAGCGGCGATGCGCTCGATCGCGGGTGAGCGTCCCTTCAAGGACGATCATAAATCGAGCGATACATGGGCAGCGGGCATCAGTGCGTCGTGGAATATCTTTGACAATGGTGTGACGGCGGCACAGGTGGATGCGGCAAAGGCAACGCTCCGAAAAGCAGAGGAAGCTCTTGCGGCGGCAGATGAGCAGATCCGTCTCGATGTGCATACGGCATATCTGAATCTGCGGGCGGCAGAGCAGAATATCAAGACAACGGAGACGGCGGTTAAGAAGGCGGAAGAGGACTATAACATTGCTCGTGTCCGTTACAATGCCGGTGTCGGGACGAATCTCGAGGTGATGCGTGCCTCTGACAATCTGACGCTGGCGCGTATGAACTACTCGACTGCGCTCTACAACTACAACACGGGCAAGGCAAGCCTTGACAATGCGATGGGGGTCCCCGTCGATCTCGATGCGGTGCGCTACCGTGCGGCAGAGGAAGACGGGGAGCTCGCGAAGGGTGCGCGTACGTTGGCACAGCTGCATGACGATGCACTCTTTGAGACCCCGAAGGGGAGCGAGGTGCGCCCTGTCGCCGCGCGTGCGCCGAAGGATGCTGCGACGGCTGCAGCGACACGTGTGACGGCGGCGAACGCTGCCTACGAGGCAGAGATCAACAAATAAGAGGTTTTTATGAGACGGAAGGCGTATGTCGGGATCGCGGCAGCTGCCGCAATCCTTATCTGCGCAGCAGTTCTCATCCATATGGTACGCGCTCAGTCGTTTATGGCTGAGGCGGGGCGGATGGCAGAGAGTCTCTTGGCGGAGAAGCTGGGGACAGCTGTGCACATCGGTGCGGTGGAGATCCGTTCTCTGCATGAACTGGCACTGGATGATGTTGTGATCTATGATAAGCAGGCGGAGGCTGTGCTCCGCGCCGATGAGGCGCGGGTGACGCTTCGCCTGCTTTCTCTGCTTTCCTCGCCGGAAACTTCGATTGACGAAATCCTGCTCACGGGCGCGCATGTGGATGTCGTGCGCCGTGCGGACGGTTCGTGGAACTATGACGATATCGGTGCGGATGATGGCAAGCCGAGTACGTTTGAGGGTCGTATTCGCGTTGCGGATGCGACGGCAAATGTCGATACCGACGGCAATGTGTATGAATTGCGTGCGATTACGGGGACGGTGGACATCGACCGCAGCGATGTGTCCTACGATCTCACGGGGGCTCTTTCAGGTGTTCCTCTGCGCGTGCGAGGTACGTATGTCGGTGGGACGCAGGAACTCGACCTGAGTGCCACGGATACGGATGGGATGCCGTTGCTCAAATATCTGCCGGAGAGCAGTCTGCCGGAGGAGATTCGCGTGAACACGCTTCATGCAGATCGTGTGCACATGGAGATGCGACGCGTCGACGGTGTGACGACGTTTGACGGACATGTGGACGGCGTGCACGGGACGGCGGATATCTACGGGACGAAGACGGATCTGCAAACATCTGCATTCCGCTTCAATGAGCGGGAGGTATTTCTTGCGGCGACTGCGGAGGCAGAGGGGCAGCGTGCTCGCGTCGATGGGACGATTCGTCTGGATGCGGACACGCCCTATCTGGATCTTCACGTGACGGCAGCAGATTTTGCGGTGGATCGTGTGGTCCCGGACAGTGTCTATACGGGCGGCGTGACGGCGGATGTCCATGTGACGGGGACGCTCGCCGCACCGATGGCTGCGGGGCGGCTGACGGCTGCGGCGGGGGCGGTGAATGATGTCACGTTCCAAAATGCGGCGGCGGATGTCTCCTATGCGGACGGTGTGCTCGCTGTGGAACAGCTGACGGCTGCAGTGTTCGGCGGTACGCTTACGGGCAGCGGTATCTACGATACGCGCGCACATTCCTATACGGCACATCTGACGGCGGACGGTGTACGCTTTGCACAGCTGCGTGCGCTCTCTGCCTCCGTGCCGGAGGAGATCGACGGTGCGCTGCGTGCCGATCTTGGGATCGACGGGCATGGCACGGACATGCCCACGGTCTATGGCAGCGCAGAGGTTACCGACGGCAGCTATCGAAATATTCCCGTGGAGCGTGCCAGTGCGTCCTTTATCGTGCGCGGAAACGATGTGACGATCGACTTCCTCAGTCTGAAGCTCCCGAACGATACCGACCTCGGCATCGAGGGGAAGATCACGGGCGGCTCTGCGCTCGATCTGCGCTTTTACGGAAGCCATGCGGATCTCTCGCTGCTGAACGGTTTGGACGACCGCTTGAGCTTCTCGGGCCTTTCGGATTTCAGCGGGGTGGTGCACGGAGATATCCACGACCCGCGTGTGGAGATGCAGGTCTCGGCAACGAACGGCGATCTCCTGTATCAGCCGTTTGACA
>ERZ772955.2221-NODE-2221-length-10788-cov-3.003261_pt1 | contig 10788 bp, 6 predicted proteins | sample MGYA00511133_ERZ772955 | MGnify/ENA primary metagenome ERZ772955 (study PRJEB29015, sample SAMEA2737914) | human oral metagenome | biome: human oral; feature: human-associated habitat; material: dental | place: China | collected 2149 ... | reverse complement strand
TTTCTGCACGCTGTCTTCGGGTAGTTGGCTGAGGTCTATGCCCCAACAGCGCTCGTTTTCCAACGGCGGATGCTTGGCTCCCGGCACACTTCGGGGCGTGAAACTGTGACTATAGCCCACCATTTGCGGATGCCCATATTGCTGAAAGGGCAGCGAAGTGCCGCGACCTAAGCTCACACATGTGCCTTCGAAGAGGCAAATGGCGGGGTAAAGGTAGACGGATTGCATGTTGGGTAGGTTGGGAGAGGGGGCAATCGGCAGGCGATAGCGCGTGGCATGGGTATAGTTTTCGCAGGGGATGACGGTGAGCTTGCACTGTTTTTTGCCGCCCAACCAGCCTTCACCGTTGATCATGCGCGCCAATTCGCCGAGTGTAAGGCCATGCACCACGGGGATAGGCAGTGCTCCAACACCCGAGAAATGCGATGTCTCTAACACAGGACCATCCACATAAAACCCGTTGGGATTGGGGCGATCGAGCAGCAATACGGGCGTTCCCGTGTCGGCACATACCTGCATCAGCCGCAGCATCGCTATATAATAGGTGTAAAATCGCAAGCCCACATCTTGAATGTCAATCACCAAAATGTCGGCTTTTTTCACCACATTTGGGTCGGGCTTGCCGCTCGTTCCTTTGTAAAGTGAATAAATTTTAATGCCTGTTTGTGCGTCTACGCCGTCGTTTACATGCTCACCAGCATCGGCAGTGCCACGAAATCCGTGTTCGGGAGCTAACACCCCGACGACCTTAATGCCGTGTCCGAGCAGCACATCCAACAGATGTTGCTGACCAATGCAGCTGGTGTGGTTGGCAAAGAGCAACACCTTTTTGCCTTTGAGTTGAGGTAGATAGCGCGCCGTTTGGTCGGCTCCCGTGCGCACATCGTTGCCGTTTGCGGCCCACATTGCGCCGCAACAGAAGCCCATGACGAGGAGAAGAACGATTTTTCTCATTACATATTAATTCGAGGTTGTGACAGCAAAGGTAAGATAAATCTTGGAAATAAGCATCATTTTGGCAGTATTTTCTTTTTGTTTGATGTCAGGAAAGGGAGATAAAGTTGCAAACCGCCTGTTTTTCTTTGCCGTAATCTCCCTGCCCTGATGGGATTTTCGGCGGCCCGACACTTCTCTTTCGCGCCCATGGAAATAGGGTTTGCCACAGAGCAGCAATCCTTTTGAACAGGCTTCCGACGGACAACAAGGCGGCATGTGATGGCCGATGCGCACGTGGAAAGTCGCTTCGGCCCACTAATTGCTATGCTATTGTGGCGCAAAGTGTGCTGTTTTACGCGGTAAAGTGCGCCACATTGCCGGGCAAAGTGGTGCAAAATGATGGGGCATGGCTGCCAAATGGGTGAAGAGTCCATGGCAAGGGGCTTTCTGAAGGGTGCGCAAAAGAAAAATAAGGCAATGGAACGGGGCGTAGGTTTAAACTTACAAAAAAATGTGCAAAGCATTAAATAGAAGTGTTGTTTATCCACCAAAAAATTGTTATCTTTGTGGCATTAAATGTTGAACATTAATAAAAATAGATTTATGAAAATTGAAAAAGTTCATGCAAGAGAGATTCTTGATTCAAGAGGCAACCCTACTGTTGAGGTAGAAGTGACCTTGGAAAATGGTGTAATGGGTCGTGCAAGCGTTCCTTCTGGTGCGTCTACCGGTGAGAACGAGGCCTTGGAATTGCGCGATGGCGACAAGAATCGTTTCGGCGGCAAGGGCGTTTTGAAGGCTGTTGAGAATGTAAACAACATCATTGCTCCTGCATTGAAAGGCAAATGTGTGTTGGAACAACGTGCCATTGACTACCAGATGTTGGCATTGGATGGCACGCCAACCAAGAGCAAACTCGGTGCAAATGCTATCCTTGGTGTTAGCTTGGCTGTGGCACAAACGGCTGCTAAGGCTTTGAATATCCCCTTGTATCGCTACATTGGCGGTGCCAATACCTATGTGTTGCCTGTTCCAATGATGAACATTATCAATGGTGGTGCCCACAGTGATGCACCGATTGCTTTCCAAGAGTTTATGATTCGCCCCGTTGGTGCGGCATCAGAAAAGGAAGCTATCCGCATGGGTGCTGAGGTGTTCCACGCTTTGGCAAAGAACCTTAAAGCACGCGGTTTGTCGACAGCTGTAGGTGATGAAGGTGGTTTTGCACCTAAATTTGATGGCATTGAAGATGCTTTGGATTCTATCATCAAGTCGATTAAGGACGCAGGTTACGAGCCCGGCAAGGACGTTAAGATTGCTATGGACTGCGCAGCTTCTGAATTTGCAGTGCAAGAGAATGGTCAATGGTTCTACGACTATCGTCAGTTGAAGAATGGTATGCCTAAGGATCCCCACGGAAAGAAGCTCACAGCCGACGAGCAGATTGCTTACTTGGAGCAGTTGATTACCAAATATCCTATCGATTCTATTGAGGATGGTTTGGACGAAAACGACTGGGAAAACTGGGTGAAACTCACTGCAAAGATTGGCGATCGCTGCCAGTTGGTGGGCGATGACCTGTTTGTTACCAACGTGAAGTTCCTCGAAAAGGGTATCAAGATGGGTGCCGGTAACGCTATTTTGATTAAGGTAAATCAGATTGGTTCGCTCACCGAGACCCTCGAAGCTATCGAAATGGCACACCGTCACGGCTATACCACGGTAACTTCTCACCGCTCGGGCGAAACAGAAGATACCACTATCGCCGACATTGCCGTTGCAACCAACTCTGGACAGATTAAGACCGGTTCGATGAGCCGCACTGACCGTATGGCGAAATACAACCAATTGATTCGCATTGAAGAAGAATTGGGTTGCACAGCTCGCTATGGTTATACAAAACTGAAATAAAAGAATATTGGTTTTCAGGGGGCTTTTGATGCTTGCTGTGATGAGCTTTGTGGCATTTCTGCCGCAGTGCTGATGGGCAAAGGAGCATCGAAAGCCCTTTTTTTGTGTTGTAAGTGGCGTCACAAACGGCGCACCCATGCAGCAAGGTGGTTCATTCCCCCGTTACCTTTTTTGTTTATTTCACAAATTATTATTGGGACATGGGTCTTTTTTGCCTATCTTTGTCCCGTTCTAACCTATTATCATTTGCATTAAATCTATTTGTGCATGCAGAAGTATCTATTTGCAATCCTGTTGGGCAGTGCGTCGGTTTCAACCGCTTTCGCACAGCAACCCACGTTCACCGAGTGGCATGATTTGAAGGTGAATGACATCAATCGTTTCACGCCACATACACATTTCTTTGCTTTTGAGTCGGAACAAAAGGCGTTACAGAACCAAAAGCAACAATCGGCTAACTATCTTTCGTTAGAAGGAAAATGGAAATTTAATAGGGTGAAAGATGCCAATCAGCGTCCCACCAATTTCTTTTCGCCCACCTTTAACGATGCCACTTGGGGCAATATGATGGTTCCCGGTTGTTGGGAGTTGAATGGTTATGGTGAGCCTATCTATCTGAATGTGGGCTTTCCATGGCGGGGTCATTTCAAAGATAATCCGCCCGAGGTGCCCGAAGTGAATAATCATGTGGGCAGTTATCGCCGCACTTTTACACTACCGGCTGCTTGGAACGGGCGCCAAGTGATAGCCCATTTTGGCTCAGTCACCTCGAATATGTATCTGTGGGTGAATGGTTCGTTTGTCGGTTACACCGAAGATAGCAAGGTAGCGGCCGAATTTGACCTTACAAAATACCTCAAACCCGGAGAAAATCTCATTGCTTTCCAGACCTTTAGATGGTGTGATGGCACCTATAGTGAGGACCAAGATTTCTGGCGATTGAGTGGTGTTGCGCGCGAGTGTTATCTCTATTCGCGCGACAAAAATGTGCATGTTGAAGACATTCGCATCACGCCCGACCTCATTAACAACTATCAAGATGGTGACGCTGTGGTGGCAATGACCGTGAAAGGTAATCCCATTATCGACTTCGAATTGCTCAATGCTGAGGGCATACGCTTGGTGAAAAGCGAGTCGAACTTTAACAAACGCACGCAGGGAAATGCACATTTTGTGTTGCGTAACGTGAAGAAATGGACGGCAGAGACACCTTATTTATATACGCTTGTGGCAACGGTGAAAGACCAAAAGCGGCAAGTGAAGGAGGTTATCACGCAGAAAATAGGGTTCCGCAAGGTGGAAATCAAGGGGCGGCAGTTGTTAGTTAATGGCCAACCTGTGCTCATCAAAGGTGCCAACCGACACGAGATGGATCCCGATGGTGGCTATGTTGTGACCCTTGAGCGCATGATTCAGGACATTAAAATCATGAAGAAGCTCAACATCAATGCCGTTAGAACGTGCCATTATCCCGATGATCCGCGGTGGTATGAGCTGTGCGATGAATACGGATTGTATGTCGTTTCCGAGGCCAATCAAGAGAGCCATGGCTTCCAATATGGCCCTGATTCGAAGCTGTTAAATCCGCTGTTTGCGCTGCCCATCATGCAAAGAAACCAGCACAATGTGCGCATGCACTTCAATCATCCCAGCATCATTATTTGGAGTTTGGGCAATGAAAGCAAGAATTGCGACCACTTTGTGAAGGCTTATCAGTGGGTAAAGCAGTTCGATCCATCACGCCCTGTGCAGTATGAGCAGGCACTTTGGGGGGGCGGAAAGGCCACAGATATCATGTGTCCGATGTACTATCCGGTGGAAAAGTGCGAGCAATATGCAAAAGATCCCAAGAGTGAAATGCCACTGATTCCGTGCGAATATAACCACACAATGGGTAACTCAAGCGGTAATTTAGCTGAATATTGGCAGCTTGTTCGCAAATATCCCATCTACCAGGGGGGCTTCATTTGGGACTTTGTTGACCAAGGATTGCACAAGCATCCGCAGTTTAAAGCCGAGCGAACACTGGCTGATTATGAGCAAAAGGCAGCTTCGTTGATGCCCGGAACAGGTCAGCAAGAGGAATATTGTTATGGTGGTGATTACAACAACTATGACCCTTCGGATAACAATTTCAACTGCAATGGCATCATAGGTCCCGATCGTCAGTACAATCCTCATGCGTATGAAGTGGCCTATCAGCACCAAAATATATGGACAACGCCCGTAGACTTGGCGCATGGGAAGCTGCAAATTAAGAACGAATATTTCTTCCGTGACCTCAGTAACTACCGTTTAGTGTGGGCCACTTTGGGTGCTGATGGTAACGAATGCAAGCAGGGTGTGGTGGAGAACTTAGATGTTTTGCCACAACAAACCGCTGAGATTCAGTTGCCTATCGATGCACAACGCGACCATTTTGCCTATCTGAATGTCGACTATCAGCTCAAAACGGCCGAGCCTTTGTTAGAAAAAGGCCTTTCGATGGCGCATCAACAATTTGAACTTCCGCATCACTACACGCCGTCAACGCTGACCAATGCAGAGGGCATCAAGTATAAATTGCAGCGTACGCCAAGCCAAATTGTGTTGCAAGGTGGCAATGTCCGTGTGGCCTTCGATGCACAAACGGGTTGGATGACGCAGTATGTTGTCGATGGAACGAATTTCATTGGCGAGCAAGGTGCGCTGAAACCCAACTTCTGGCGCGCTGTAACCGACAACGATATGGGCTTTGGCGCACCCCAGAAGATGGCCGCTTGGCATCATCCCGAATTGAAATTGGAAAGCATTACGCCAGGCATTGTGAAAGGAAAGGACACAAAGGAAGGTGCCATTGTGATGGCTTCCTACGATATGCCGGCAGTGAAAGCTAAACTTTCGCTCACCTATCGTTTGCAAAAGGACGGCACAATCGTCGTCAACATGGCGATGAAGACCGACCCAACAGCCAAGGTAAGCGACATGCTTCGCTTTGGTATGGTGCTGCAAATGCCTTACGAAATGGGCAATATTCAGTATTTCGGGCGCGGTCCTATTGAGAATTATAGCGACCGAAAGCAGTCAGAACGCATCGGTATTTACAGCCAAACGGCTGACAATCAGTTCTTCCCTTACATCCGACCACAGGAAACTGGCAGCAAACAAGATGTGCAATGGTGGGATCAAACCAATGCCAATGGCGTCGGCTTGCGCTTCATTCCCCACGCAAAATCGTTTGGAATGTCGGCACTTCACTATGCTATCGACGATCTCGATGAGGGACTTGAGAAGCATCAGCGCCACAGTTATCAGGTGAAAAAATCGCCCTATACCAACGTTTGCATTGATTATCGTCAGGCAGGTGTAGGCGGAACAAATAGTTGGGGACTCCTTCCTTTGGAGCCTTATCGCATTCATTATGGCGATATGGAGTATGAATTTAGCATGAGTCCCATTCACAAGTTGGTCGCAATGGAATGAGTTTTTTTTAAGGAAAGGTTTTAGTCATACAATAGTAAGGCGCATACTCCGTAATGGAGCATACGCCTTTTTTCATTTTTGTGGCATGCCTTTTGGGCTTGTTCGTGGGGAATGATGCTGCAAAATCTGCTTAATCGTCTTGCATACCCATGCGTACGGCCTGACGAATGCGGTCGGCCATGCCGATGCCATCGCGCAGATTACCGCCAATAACAAGGCCTGGATGCGCCTGTTCTATGCGCGCTACGGCGGCAAAACGGTCGCCACTCGACAGCTCATACTGCGGAATGGCATGCGCATGACGGAAGAATTGTATCCTATCGGGTTGCACATCATGGGAAAAACCGAGCATCATGGGCAAGGCTTTCATGATGATTTCGCGCAGTTCATCGTCGGTTTTATCCAACATTTCAGCGTGTTTCACCCCTCCAAGGAAGAACGAAAAGAGGGCACCTTGCGCCGGACAACGCTGCGAAAAGCAAGCTGATGGAAAGAGAATGCCCAAGAGTTGTTGCCGTTCGCACGAGGGAATAAGTCCACCAAAAGCCTTGTTTTCAATGCCATGTGCATCCGAAAAGCCCACACTGGCCTGCACGATAGGTGCATAACGCAGCACAGAAATCGGTGCTATGTCGCTGTCTTTAACAAACGGAAGCATGGCTTTCAGTGCGTAAGCCCCCACCGTTGTGATAACTTTTCGGCAGCGAAGGCTCATCTTTTCGCCCGCTGTGGTGGTGTAATCCACCTGCCATTGGCCATCAATGGGCGTGACAATCACGTTGTTTGCCTGCAAGATGATGTGCTCATGGCCTACGGATTGTGCCAAAGCATCGACCAAATGCTGCAATCCTCCTACCGCAGAAAACACCTTTTTCGTGGCCAATCGGTCGCGATGGCTTTTCTTTTCTTTGCTTTTAGCGATGGCACCACGAATGAAACTGCCATAGTTTTGCTCTAAGTTATAAAGCTTTGGCAGGGCAAACCGCGTGATGAGCGTGTGGGGATCGCCTGCATAGACGCCCGAAATGAAAGGGTCTACGGCATAATCTAAATAGCTTTTGCCCAATCGTCGCACCACCATTGTCGCCACATCCTCGTTGGGATTGGTACCTTTCTGGCGGAAAGGTTCGCGCAAAATGCCCCATTTGTCGCGCCAAGTGAAGAGCGGTGTGCGCAAAGCGGCTATGGGATTAGCGGGTAAAGCATGAAACTTCGTGCCCTTCCAAATCCAACGTTGCCGCGCTTCTTCGTGCGCTTCTTCGAGCTGACACCCCCATTTTTCGAGGTCTTGAAATAGCTCTGCCACCTCAGGATAGCTCATAATGCCCGTGTTTGGACCACTCTCAAAGGTGAAATCGCCTTGCTGGTGGGTTTGAATTTGGCCACCAATGCGGTTCTTTTTCTCCACCACTACGACCGACTTGCCGCGTTTTTTGAGCGTGTGTGCAGTGGTTAAGCCAGTGAGTCCGGCGCCGATGACGATGACATCTATTGGGGATTGCTTCTCGTTTTGCATTGTTTTGGACATGAAAATGTTAGACAGGTTTGGAAAAAAGCCGATGGTTATGGCGCATCATCGGGTCGAAAGCGGCTGCCACATTGCGCACAAAGGGCAGCCCATCGGGTGTGATAACCACCGAATCGGCATCGTAAGCAATCAAACCATCGGCTTGCAGGGTCTGCAATTCGGCTTCGTTGTAGTGGATAGCCTGCTTGATTTCGTCGACCGAAACATGCAAACGCTGCGCCATATCGTGCCAGTTGATGGCATTGTTGCACATGATACATTCAATCACTTCCCGTGTAATGCGCTGCCAAGGTGCTAAGGCGTAGCCCCGTTGGACGGGCATTTGGCCGGCATTCACTTGTGCCATGTAGGCCGAAATATCCTTGGTGTTCTGCGCATAGGCGGCATCCAACTGGCTGATGCCCGACACACCGAAGGCGTAAACCTGCGCGGTGATGCGGCGAGGGCAATAGCCTTGGAAGTTACGATGCAGGGTGTGGTGCTGCAAAGCCACATTCAAATCGTCATCGGGCAGCACGAAATGGTCCATACCGATGGGCACATAGCCTGCCGATTGCAGCATTTTCGAGGCCTCTTCAAACATCTTTAACTTCTCAGTTTGCAGTGGAAGTCCCGCTTTTTCCAAAATCATTTGCCGCTTGAAAAGGCTTGGAAGGTGGGCGTAACTGAATGTCACTAAGCGATCGGGATGCAGCGAAATGGCCGTTTGGATGGTCGAAACAAACTCCGTTGTGGTTTGTTTTGGCAGGCCATAGATAAAGTCGAAGTTGACTTTTGCACCGCCTTTGCGCAGAATTTCCATGATGTCGGCCACGGGAAGCAGGCTCGGTCGCCGGTTCACCGTGCGCAGAACGTCGGTGTTAAAATCCTGAATGCCGAGGCTAAAGCGGTTAAATCCGCTGTCCAACAGGTATTGCCAATCGTTGGATTCGAGATAGCCGGGGTGACATTCGATGGCAATTTCGGGCTTGTCGATGGTTGAAAAGGCCGATAACAGGTGCTCGTTGATGCCACGAATGAGCGGCAACGGCATGGAAGAAGGGCTGCCTCCGCCATAATGAATCTGACTGATGCGGCGGTCTTTTCGCAGATGAGGCAGCAGCAAGTCAATTTCTTGGTGCAGCGTTTCAAAATATTCTTCAATGCGTTTGGGCTGTGCCATGGCCACCGAATTGCAGCCACAATAGTGGCAAAGATGCCTGCAAAAAGGCACATGGATATAAAAAGAGATATTATCGGCTGCGGCATCGTTCGACGTTTCAACGGCTTTCAGATAGCGATGGGCATCGAAAGGCTCAAATTCATTGGCTGTAGGATAGCTCGTATAGCGTGGAACGGGCACATTATATTTCTTGAAAAGCGTTTCGTTCATTGTTGTTTTGCTGTTTTATACAGGTGCAACGTGTAGAAAAAAGAGCCCAAAGCGAGGCTGCTCTGCACGGCAAACATGCCCGTGTAGCCCGCGCAATGGGCTATTAAACCGGCCACGATGGCAATGAGAATGCCCATGAGATGGGTGATAACTGTTTGGATCGTGAAGTCGGTTCCCTCACGTCCTGTGCGCACATGTTGCATCGATGAGGTGTAAACCACCACTGTTCCCATGCCGTAACTGCCCCAAAGCACGATGATGGCAGCAGTTAACACGGGGGTAGAAGGGCGGCTCATGGTGAGCCAAACGAAGGTAAGGGTGGCCAAAAACATCACGAAAGCGAAGACGATGCGCATGCGTTGCACCCCCCAACGGCGCACCAACAACCCCGCAGGATAGGCCATGATGAAGGCCGAACCAATGCCCACTATGCCACAAAGAAAGCCAATTTCTTTCATCGAGTAGCCCAAATCGACCATAAAGGGTTTTAGCATCGACATGATACCGATGATGCCTGTGTAGTAGAGCACGAGGAAAATGAGTTGCCGGCTGATGCCTTTTTGGGTGAAAAAGTGTCCGAAGTCTCTCCAAGTGGCCCGCTGTTTGGCCGGCCGTTCTTGCTGAAACCGTAGCTTTTTATGCAGCCATAGCGGCACCATGGCGATGAGAACAAACAGACTTAAGCACTGGGTTACGCGGTTCCAACCATAAGAATGGAGCACCATCAAGAGCACTCCGCTGCCCAAAAGACTGCCACCAAAGCTGCCCATCGACTGCATGCTGTTGAGCAATCCGCGTTGATGAGGCGCTGATGTGCGTATGGCCAAGGCGTCGGTGGCGATGTCTTGTGTGGCCGAAGCAGCCAAAGCAAGAAGGATAAGCACGATGAGCAGGTGGAAGGAAAGGGGCAGAATGTTGTGCAAATCGAAAAGGCTTGTTACCAAGATCAACAAGGCATACACGATTTCCGCACCGATAATCGTGCGTTTATAGTCTCCAACCGTTTGGCAATGTCGGTCGATAGCGGGCGACCAAAACACCTTTAAAATCCACGGAAGTTTCACGATTTGCAGCAAACCAATGAGCGAAAGGGGCACCGCTTGCTCGCGCAAAATGACTTGAAGTGCTGTGGTAAAGAAGCTCATCGGCACGGCTTGGGCCAGATAAAGGCTGAAGAAAGTGGACAGGTAGCCCGCTTTCTGTGAGGAATGTTCGCTGATTTCTTCTTGCTGTTCCATTGTTATGGGTTGAGTTTAAAGAGGATAGAAGTGCCCATCATGAAGGGTTTTCCGCGCTGAGCATACAGGGCAGACGAGGCAAACGCATAGCTCATGTAATGCGTGTTGGTGGTGTTTTTGCTCCACAGTTCCCACGTAAAGCGCCCTTTTGTGGCTGCAATCTTCAGGTTGAGCAGCGCATAAAACGGCTGTTTCAGTTGGTTGTTCTCCGTCCAATAAATCTTTCCCGTGCCCGTGAGTGCGGCATTCAGCATGAGTTTGTCTAAGCCCATGACGTGGAACAGGGTGTAGTTGGCCGCGAAAGCCATGGTCTGTCGGGGCACCATGGGCAGCATGTTGCC
>ERZ772955.2214-NODE-2214-length-10816-cov-7.779667_pt1 | contig 10816 bp, 7 predicted proteins | sample MGYA00511133_ERZ772955 | MGnify/ENA primary metagenome ERZ772955 (study PRJEB29015, sample SAMEA2737914) | human oral metagenome | biome: human oral; feature: human-associated habitat; material: dental | place: China | collected 2149 ... | reverse complement strand
CCCTAATTCGTACGACTCTTACTATATTCCTGAAATGAAACAGGCAGGCTGGAAGGGCACGCAATACGCTCCTTACACCGACTATATCTGTCTGGACGGCTGGCAATACTACCACAACCATCAGGACGCAGGGCTTATTTCGCCAGAGTTGGATATGTCTAAAGATGGTGGAAAGTTTGCTGTTAGCGTTAAATTGGCATCTGCTCCGGTTACCGCAGTCGATAAAGACGGAAAGGAGTTTACAGCTTATCCACAGGCTGCTTTCGCCCTTTTCAACTACAACGAAACTACTTGCGACTACGAGCAGGCAGAGCTTATCTATCCCGAAGGCTATCCAAAGGCTGTTAATGACAACTGGAAGAACTTCACAGTAAACTTTACCAAGGGTTCAAAGAAGTCTATCATAGGTATCTATGCCGTCTATGCTGACGAGCATCTCTATCTCGACGACCTGAAGATTACGCAGAAATATCAGGCTGGCGAAAGCCTCAACGACCCGTTCGTCTTCCGTAGATGGGTGCAAGAACCAAAGGCAGACATCACTATTCCTTACTTTGTTGGCAAGTCGGAGGTTAGTCATCGCGCAACAGCCTATAAGGTAAACAGCGATAGGAATGTGAAGAAGAGATACGCAGAAAGTAAGTTTAGCGAACTAAAGAAGGTGGGCATACCCGATGGTATCAGCAACATTGGTCTTTCTAAAGCATTGGTTAAGATGGAAGGCAACAACGTTTGCGTAAGCAACACCAACGGCGAAAGCGTTCAAATCTATACGCTCGATGGACAGCTTGTATATAGCAACAAGGGCGAAAAGGACGTTCGCGCCACTTTGACACAGCACGGTGCTTACATTGTAAAGGTGGGCAGCAAGTCTGTTAAGCTTGTTTTCTAAACATCATTATTTAGCTATTGAGTGGGTACATCGTTTTCGGTGTGCCCACTTTTTGGTTGTAACACCACCTGAAAGCACGAACAAGATGATACTTTCGTTCCATTCAGGTTTTCGGAAAGATATTTCCCCAGACGGCGTAAAGGCTATATGAAAAGCATTTTCTTATGTTTTAATGATTTAAATCCATAATAAATTATTACATTTGTGGCGTGGAAGGATATGCCCATGTGCGGTTTGGCTATGTCGTAACGACATTAGCAGAGAGTAAGACCACCATAATGGCTTAATCTGAAACAACATTCCAAGAAACACCAAAGAAGATTTATGGACTCGTTAAAAGAGATTTTTAGAATAGGAAAAGGACCGTCGAGCAGTCATACGATGGGACCTTCCCATGCAGCAGAGATATTTGCCCGTCGCAATCCCAACGCCAAGGCCTTCGAAGTAACGCTATATGGCAGTCTGGCAGCAACAGGGAAAGGGCACCTTACCGATGTGGCTATCAACGAAGTGCTGTCTAAAATAGCTCCAGTAGAAATAATATGGCTGCCGGGAACAGTGCTGCCTTTCCATACAAATGGCATGCGCTACAAGGCGTTAGATGCCGAAAAACACGTTGAAAACGAATGGGTGGTGTACAGTGTTGGTGGTGGTGCGCTCTCGGAAGGAAAGGGAAAAGACGACATGTTCTATACAACGCCGGTCTATGAACTGTCTACCCTGAAAGAAATACAACGGTGGTGCGAAGCCAACGGACGCGGTTTCTGGGAATATGTGGACGAATGCGAGGGAACGGAAATATGGGACTATCTGCACGAAGTGTGGGTTACAATGTGCAATGCTGTAGAACGTGGATTGGAAAACGACGGTGTCTTGCCTGGACCATTGAAGCTTTCGCGTAAGGCGGGAAACTATTATATAAAGGCGTTGAGCTACCGAAGCAGCCTGCAATCGCGTGGATTGGTGTATGCCTACGCACTTGCAGTGAGCGAAGAGAATGCATCTGGTGGCACCATTGTTACGGCTCCAACCTGCGGTTCGTGTGGTGTCATGCCCGGAGTGCTGTATCATCTGTACAAGGCACACCAGTTCTCGGAACGCAAAATACTACGTGCGTTGGCAACAGCCGGACTGTTTGGCAACGTTGTAAAAGCCAATGCGTCCATCTCGGGGGCTGAAGTGGGGTGTCAGGGCGAAGTTGGTGTGGCTTGCGCCATGGCATCTGCAGCTGCCTGCCAACTATTTGGTGGGACGCCGTCGCAGATTGAATATGCAGCCGAAATGGGGCTGGAACACCACTTGGGAATGACCTGCGACCCTGTTTGCGGATTAGTTCAGATACCTTGTATAGAGCGGAATGCTTTTGCTGCATGCCGTGCTCTCGATGCACAACTATATGCTAACTTTAGCGATGGGCGTCATCGTGTTTCGTTCGACAAGGTGGTTGAGGTGATGAAACAAACGGGACACGACCTTCCTTCGCTCTATAAGGAAACCAGCGAAGGTGGTCTGGCGCAAGATTTTGAATGGTAAAGCTTTACAGAAACCCATAGGAATATCAGGAGAACTATGGCTTTTAGCTCTCTAAAGACTTGCCGTAAGGAAGGCGACAAATCCTATTGTCCATGTTAAGTTCATACGTTAAATCTTCCGCTATTGTCCTTATTTGTTCTTTTAGGAAGAAAATTCCTTCATCTTGACAATGCGTCAATAAGCCAATTGCTCATTGCGCAGAGTAGAAAGACACCATAATAAGTTGCGTTGGATCGTAACTATATTGTGCAGAATGTTCACATTGGCACTTTGCTACTTGCATTTTGTGGTTTGCTTAGTTTCTCAAAAACCTCTTCACCTTGTTGTAATACTGTTGCGTTTTGCTCTTGCTGAAGTTTATTCCGCCATGCCACATGCGAATGGCTCGCTCCGTATTGTTTGCCTTGTTGTATTTTGACTGGAACAGAACAAACATCTCTCTCGATTTCTCTGGACTGAAACGGTCAGCCATGGTGTAGCGCTTTTTGCTGCCTTTTGCCTTTAGGATATTGTTGCATTCTGCCACAACGTGGTGCGAAATTTGCAATATTCCTGCGTGCGGACCGTTTTTTGCTTTTGCATTTCCTTTACTTTCTACCTGTGTAATAGCGTCCATCACGGGTCGCCAATTGAAATTTTTAATCTTTGCGGCAGTCTCTGCGCTTGCAGAGTTCGATGCCAATGCCATTAAAATTCCTACTGTCAGTACTCTAATAATTCTCATTACATAAAATTTTCCGAAGCCTATAAACTTGCCACAAAGTGGGCAAGCTATACGGAATGGTACACATGAGAATTGGTGCACATATCCCTCAGCTCCATATTAATGCTTGCAAAGGTACGAAAATATGTGCTGATAATCAAATTGTTAAGTATAACTTAACAAATCTATACATGAATGCTGCCACTTTATAACTTTTGTTTAAAAAACCTAATACGCTTGTTCGGTTGGTCAGTAGCCACACTCACAGCCTGCCGAATACTTATTTTGTAGCGCATAAATTTTGCCAATTAAGAACTTTACAGTACCTTTGCAAGCGTTCTGCATACCAATGCAGGTAGCTGAAACAATGGCTCCGTAGCTTAGCTGAATAGAGCGTAGGATTCCGGTTCCTAAGGTCATGGGTTTGAATCCCATCGGAGTCACCAAAGAGAAGATACAAACGGTATCTTCTCTTTATTATAAAATAATATTTGTGAAGATAATCAACGGGTTACAGACGTATATTAAATAAAAACAAAAATGCGTCTCTCTGTGTAGCCATTCCTTAATTTTGTTCCTTTCATTCTATCAATCCTGAACTTTCAATCAAGCAACTTTCCTCACCAATCGTACATCTTTTCCGCTGCGTGTAATGTGTTGTGGCACACCTCTCAAGATGAGTACGAAGTTTTAGATATCAGTTACGTTCGTTTTAGATATCAGTTACGCGCGTTTTAGATATCAGTAATGATAGTTTTAGATATCTAAAACTTTTCTATCTCTTATGTGTGGTCAATAAATTAAGTGATGCTCATAATCAATTATCAATATATTTAAGCCAATCTTTCAGCCAGTCTGCCATCTCAAGGAAGGAGCATAGCGGGCTACACGACTGATGATAGATGGCGGAATGACGAAAGGAGGGAGTTCTTTGTTGTAGTGCAGTACGCTTTGCAGTAGTTTTGTGTACCGGTCCTGTCCATGTGTTTGAACTACTGCATTAAGTAGGGGAGTAGTTTGCATTTATCCGCAACTCGCTGCCGAACCGTTCTGTTTTATCATTGACAGTAATGCAATAATCTTTGTGAGCTGCCGTTATTCATAGTATGAATAAAGCAAAACTTCTATCCATTGCGCTGTTGTTCGTGTGTCTGCTCTATGCTGGTAATGCTATGGCACAGTCGTTTACGTTGCAAGGAAAGGTGTCCGACCAGGACGGAAATCCCATTGAGCTGGCATCAGTCATTGTGGCTTCACAAGGAAAAATGGCGATGTGTAACCTCAAGGGCGAGTTCAGCATGCAGTTGCAGAGCGAAGATTCGGTGAAGATTCGCTTCTCCATGATTGGCTATAAGAGCAAAACCAGAGTGCTGCATCGCCCGCAAGGCAAGCAGACGCTGCAAGTCCAGCTGACCAGCGATAACCAATTGCAGGAGGTTATAGTAGAGGCGCAAACACCGCAGCACGGTACTACCGAGAACATAAAGGTGGAAGCAACCAAGCGAAACCCCTCCGTCTCGGGCAATGCCGTAGAGGAAATATTGCAGACACAGGCCGGCGTGTCCACCCATTCCGAGCTTTCGTCGCAGTATAACGTGCGCGGTGGAACGTTCGACGAAAACTCTGTATATATAAATAATGTGGAAGTGTATCGTCCTTTCTTAGTCCGCAGCGGACAGCAGGAGGGGCTTTCGGTGATAAATGCCGACCTTGTGGACCGCGTCGGGTTCTCTACGGGAGGCTTCGAGGCCAAGTATGGCGACAAGATGAGCTCGGCTTTGGACATCACTTACAAGCGTCCGAAGCGCACCGAAGGTTCCTTTACGGCATCGATGCTGGGCGCAAGCGGATACTTCGGACTGGCATCGAAGAAGCTTACGTGGACGAACGGACTGCGATACAAGACCAACCGATACCTGTTAGGATCGCTGGAAACAAAGGGAGAGTACAATCCATCGTTCTTGGACTACCAGACTTACCTTTCATGGCAACCGTCCAAACGGTGGCAGGTAGACTTCATCGGCAACATTTCGGAGAACAATTACAACTTCGAACCCGAGGACCGAACAACCAATTTCGGTACGCTGAAGAACGTAAAGTCGTTTAAAGTCTACTTCGATGGCAAGGAAAAAGACCTCTTCCGCACCTTCTTCGGCTCGCTAAGCGTTACGCGGCATCTCTCAAAGCGTACCGATGTGTCGCTGATAGCATCAGCCTTCTCCACCAAAGAGCAGCAACGATACGACATACAGGGGCAATATTGGCTCACACAGACCGAGACTTCGGAGAATTTAGGAGTGGGAACATACATGCAACACTCGCGCGACTACCTTAAAGCAGACGTGAAAAGCCTGAAGTTAATGCTGTTGCAGCGTGCAGGAACGCACAGAATAGAAGGTGCTTTCACCTATAAGATGGAGAAAATCAAGGAAAACTCGGCAGAATACGAGTATCGCGACTCGGCAGGATACAACATTCCGCACAACGGCGAAACTCTCGACATGATCTATTCGCTGCGGGCTCGCAACACATTGGACGCCAAACGCATGGAAGTCTACGTGCAAGACACATGGAACTTTAAGAGCAACGACTCCATACCAACCCTCTTTCGGCTGAACTATGGTGTGCGTTACGCCTACTGGAACTTTAACGGAGAGAGCATTGTTTCGCCACGTGCATCGCTCAATATCACCCCCGGCTGGAACCGAAACCTGTCGTTCCGTGTGGCAGCAGGTCTCTATTATCAGGCACCGTTCTACAAAGAGCTGCGCGATACCACCATGATTAACGGCGTAACCTACGCCCTGCTGAACAAGAAAACGCGTTCTCAGCGGTCCATACACGCATTGGCATCGATGAGTTACCGCTTCACAATGCTGAACAGACCCTTCAAATTCACTGCCGAAGCCTACTACAAAGCCATCTCGCGCCTTGTTCCTTACTCGGTAGACAACGTGAAAGTAACCTATTTTGGCGACAAACAGACTTCCGGACACGCCACTGGACTCGACCTAAAGCTATTCGGAGAGTTTGTGCCGGGGGCAGATTCGTGGCTCACGCTCAGTGTCATGAACACTGCAATGAAGCTGAATGGCAAGAACGTACCCCTGCCAACCGACCAGCGTTTTGCCCTGAACCTTTTCTTTACCGACTATTTCCCCGGCTCAACACGCTGGCGTATGTCGCTGAAACTGGCGTATGCAGACGGTCTCCCGTTCTCTGCACCCCACCAGGAACTAAGCAACAACTCTTTCAGAGCACCTGCCTACAAGCGTGCCGACATAGGAATGAGCTATCGTCTGTTCGACAATCAGGACGGTTCGCGCCGCTCCATCTTCCGCAATGTGTGGCTGGGTGTAGACTGTCTGAACCTTTTCGGCATCAGTAACGTAAACTCTTACTACTGGATAACGGATATTTCAGGACAGCAATACGCTGTGCCTAACTATCTTACAGGCCGACAAATCAATGCGAAACTGTCGGTAGAATTCTAAGGAAGCGAGGAAAACAATAACACAATTTAACGGATTTAGTTTGTAAGAATTACATAAAAACATTATCTTTGCAGCGTTAATAGCAAATAAAGATAAAGACAAAACATTATGAAGAAATATGAATGTAATACCTGCGGGTACATTTACGACCCTGCAGTAGGCGATCCAGATGGTGGCATAGCGCCAGGCACAGCTTTCGAAGATATCCCAGACGATTGGGTTTGTCCACTTTGTGGAGTATCAAAAGACGATTTTTCAGTTGTCGAGGAATAATTCATTGATTAAAATATTTACAAAACGTTGAGGGGTATGTAGCTTTTTTGCTATATGCCCCTCTTCCTTTTGTCTGCCAATAAAGTTGTACGCACCATGCAGGGTCGCCATTGCGCCTCGTCCTTGTCAGGCATGTTCCTCACAAAGTTTACCAATATTCCTTACGTTTACTGCTTGTGTGGCATTGCCACGTTGCTTGTTCAATATTCCGGAACAGGCTCTTTTAGCGTGCAAAACAGTGGGTTTTGCACTGTAAAACAGGCTCTTTTGCCCCACAAAACAGTGGGTTTTGTATTATGCTGGCATACAGATTATTACACAACGAAATTCTTTGCCCGTACCATTTGCCAATCTATGGTTTTTCGAAGGTTGGCAAATTTCACTCCGTTAGTCTGTCTATAAGTTCTTTGATGTTGATGGTTTTCAGCTCTTTCAGGTAGGTTGCGTGAATGTTTTTCACCTTTTTGTATATGTCTTTCTCCCACACATGCTCTGGCAACTGACTGGTCAAGGCAGGTTTCAGGCTGGGTACTGACTCCATGCGAGCCGCCAATTCGCCCACGGTCATGTCGTTGGTGTCGTGCGTAGGCGTATAAGTTACTTCGTCGCTGGTTGGCAAATGGTTCTCGGCAACCAGTCCTATGTCTTTCAATCGGTCTAATATTGCCAATGTAACACGTATTGGAATGCCTGTTTCAGTCTCCAATTCTAATGCTGTATAAGGTTTCTCATCGTGCGAAAACCGTTGACAGATGTAGCATAGCACAGTTGCACTCATTGCAAGAAAGTCGTTATAGCAAACGTCTTTCATCTCTATCATACATTCGTAGTAGTCCAAATTCTGGTTGGTATAGCAGAGTTCGGCACAGAAAAGGCAGATATACCACGACATAAGCATCCACAACATAAACAAAGGCAGGGCTGCAAACGAACCGTAGATGGCATTATAGCTTGTAAGAAATACCTGTCCGTGAATGTAAAGTCCCTGTAAGGCAAGCATTGACAAGCTGGCAAGCACGGAGGGACCTATCGTTTTGGAGAGCTGAACTTTTGCGTTGGGCATGAAGACATAGAGCACAACAAACATAAAAGTAAGTATTGCCCACGGCAAAAGATAGCGGAGCGAGAAGCGGGCAATGTTTCCCAGAAGTGCAAAACTGCTAAGATTTTCTACGAAACCATAAAGATAGATGCTCAGTCCAGACATTATGATGATGCTGATTGGCACCAGAAACATCATTGCGGTGTAGTCTATGAGCACCCGACTGATGGGTCGTGTGCCCTTAACCTGCCATATACTGTCGAAAACGCGCTCTACGGTGTTTATCAAAGAGAACACACTGTAAAGCATAATCAGCAGTCCGATGCCGATAAAAATGCCTGTTTTGGCATGCGTAAGATAAGAATGTGTAAGTGTTAACAGCCAGTTTGCCACTTCGGGTTGTGCCGAAAACATTTCTCGAAACTGGGTTTCTATGAACTTGCCGAACCCAAAACCGTTGGCAACAGCAAATATTAAGGCTGCTATGGGCACTATTGCCATAATGGTAGAGAACGACAGCTGAGCTGCAAAAGTTACGTGTTCGCGCTCTATAAAGAACTTTATTGTAAGGTAAAACTTCTGCAACAGTCTAATAGCAATACCTTTACGTTTAGACTTATACTCTGTTTTCTGCCACATTTCTGTGGTAAAAAAGTTCTTTATTTTGGTTATATCCATCTTCATTCTCGTTCCTTTTTTGTTTCTCAAAGGGTGTGTCTTCTTTACAAAAGGGCAAAGAACACAGTGCAAACTTAATAAAAAAAGGTGAAATCAACAACGATTTCACCTTTTTATATCTATGTATGTTGCAACTTGCCGATAGGGTTTCAGTAAGTTGTTGTATGCCATTTGCCTTAAAGATAGCAGCGAATTGGCATGGATTCAGCGGTTCTTTTTGTCTTGATACATAAAGTAAAGACGTCCAATTACTGCGCCCACAAAGAGCAAAATCGCTACTGCTAATGTTCCCATACTATACTCCTAACCTCTAATTACTATCCTTTTCCGTTAGATTTAGCGTTTTTTCCTGTCTTGATACATAAAGTAAAGACCTCCAATTGTTGCTATTAACGAAACAAAAATCGATACTATTACTGCGCCCATACTATTCTCCTTCCTTCTGTTTTTTGTCTTTATTGATTAAAATGAGACCCAACCTAAGGTTAATATTGTGCCAATCATCACCCCAACAAAGACCCAAGGGCGGTTCATATTGCCCAAAGCCGAAGATAATAGCAAAGCTGTTACCATATACTTTGCTATATCCATCAGCCATTTTCCGAACTCTTTTTTCATAATGCAAATATATAAATAATTCTTGTATTACGGTTCTTATTCTTAGAAAAAATAGCCAATATCTTTTATTTTGCCCTTCTTTCTATCGCTATTGGTGCTTTATTGCAATATAAACCCAAATCGGTCATTAGGATTTCTCAGTGTTGTATGGCAGTGAGAAATCCTTCAACTTTTCCCATATTGAAAGAAACGACTTTCTCGTTTTCAACGACCTGGCCAGGTATAGGATGTGCTTGTCTTTCTTTTTCCCCAGATATGCGGGAGTGGAAATCAGTTCGTACCGGATTGTCTTGAGAAACTTCTTTTTGTCCGAGTTAATCAAAGCATGACGGAACAGGGACATGAAGTTGTATGCCATGACGATGAAATTGCCACAGGCCTCCGTTGCCCAGAAGTTGTGCGACACGAAGTCGTCTATCGAGAAATCGTACTTGAGCTCCTTGATCCTGTTCTCGGAGTCGGCCCTGCCCCGGTACGAGTCATATACAATCTTGGCAGGCAATGCAAGATTCGTGACGAAGCAGCTGTATCTGTCTTTCCCGAAATCCTGCTCATCCTCAAAAAGCTCGAGCTCTCTGACCTGCTTGCCCGCTGCCTTAGGCCGCTTCTCAACCTCCTGCCTTACCATGACGATACGCTTCGGACTGTCCCAATGCTCCGCTTGGTAAGTGGTTTCCGCTATTTCCAAACCATCTGCCACCTCCACCCGTGTCTTCTCACGCGTCAGGCTGTACTTGATGCGGTTGTTGAGCCGGCAGGCTATGATGTAGCTCAACTGCCTCTGTTCCAGATACCCGAGTATGTTCCCCGAAAAGAAACCGCTGTCCATGCGGATGAGTCCCACTCTCTTGTCTTGAAGCCGTGACAGCGTGTCTTCCAGAAAGGACAGGTAGTTGGTGCTGGCAGAGGTGTTGCCGGGGCGTAGCCAGTAGTTGGCTATCATCCGGACGTCCGACACGAAGGCCAGAAGAGGATGATGAGAGGGCCTGCCCGGACGCTTCGGGTTATACCCCTTGGCTGCTCCTTCCTGACTGCCCTCACGGACCATGACCGTGGAATCGAAGTCAAGCGTGTAGTTGTCAAACACCAACTCAGAAAAGAACCAACTGAACAACTCGCTGAACACACGCTGGTTGGTCGCCTGTGAGAACTTGTTAAGATAACGCTGGTATGCCCTGTGGCCAGCTCCGCGATTCCATCCCAAAAGATTGCAAAGGGCGGTGTCATATCGGACAATGTCAAGGTGTCCGAAGCGACTCGCACCGCACCAGACTCCTGCAAACAATCCAAGTATGATCTGTACGGGGTTGTACCCTCTGTTGGAGCCTTGGGATGGAATGCCGCTTTTCACGAGCTGCTCGTCAAAATGGCATCTGTCAAGCATCTTCAGAAACAGGGAAAGGCCTCCAAATGGCGTAATCTCCTTGTTCACAAACTTTATTTCATAGTCACGCATCATAGCTATAGCTCTTCTTTTACGTGGTAAAGATAGTAAATTATTGGCAATCAGATAAATATAATTGTGATTTTCTAATGGCGGTCATTAGAAAAAGGAGGAAACTGTCTCTAATGACCGATTTGGG
>ERZ772955.2212-NODE-2212-length-10821-cov-15.543470_pt1 | contig 10821 bp, 7 predicted proteins | sample MGYA00511133_ERZ772955 | MGnify/ENA primary metagenome ERZ772955 (study PRJEB29015, sample SAMEA2737914) | human oral metagenome | biome: human oral; feature: human-associated habitat; material: dental | place: China | collected 2149 ... | reverse complement strand
TCCGAAAAGCCATACGTCACCTTGTCGTGCTCGGCATTGTCCACAACGATCAGATGCGGAATCCGATGCTTCTGTAAAAAGCGTGATGCCTTCTTCAGGAATTCATTATCAAGACCCGTCCCCATCCAAAGGAAGAGATGGAGCTCCGCCGCCACATGCATTTCCTCCCAGCTGTCCATGCCGCTGACAGAACACACGCACACCTCGGGCTCTTCCATATACGCAGCGCATCGACGCGCAAGTACACGGACACGCAGGATATTTGTATAGACTGTAATCTTCATCTTCTTCCGTTCTCCCGATTCTGCATCCTGCGGGATGCGCGGACAATCTCCAGTACGCCCTCCGCCGAGAGCCGTTCCAACGTATAATACTGCGCTGCCATCCGACGCGCAAGTTCCGGTGCAACACCGACGCGCGGAACGGAACGCTCCGTATCGAGGACAAGGGTAAGTGCTGCGGTCTCCGCGATCTCCTCGCCTGCACGCAGGGCGCGCTGCACGCCCGCATCTCCCTCTTTGGTATTTGTGCGTCCGTCTGTGACGAGGACCAGCACCGTCTTCTCGCTGCCCTTGCGCTCCAATTCACGCAGTGTCCGATGTGCATGGGCGAGCCCCTCGGCAAGCGGCGTCCGCCCGCCCGTCGGCAGCTCGCGCAATGCTCTTTCCGCCAGCTCCACGCTGCGCGTCATCGGCAGCAGCGTCTCCGCACGCTCCCGCCGAAAGGCAATCAGCCCGACACAGTCACGCTTTTGGTATGCTTCTCGCAGAAGGGCAAGGATGGCCCCCTTCACTGTCCGCATGCGCTCACGTGCACCCATCGACCCGCTCGCATCGACGAGAAATAGGATGTGCGCCGCCGACCGCTTCGCACGCACCCAGACGCGCACATCCTCGGGACGGATCACAACCGTCTGCCCCCTTTTTCGTGTGTGCTGATGCGGAGCTGCCGCACGCAGTGTAGCGGAGAGTGCAAGATCGATGCGAGCACCGCGCCGCGGCAACTCCGTACGCAGGCCACGCCCGTCCGCCGTATGAATCTGAATGATGTCACGCCTGCCGCTCTTCCCGCCCTGCGCTCGCATCGTCATGGAGAGAAGTGAGAGCCGTGCCATAACATTTTCGAGCGGAGCGGCAACGCGATCCTCATCCTCCGCACACGGCTCCTCCTCCGATGGAGGCGGGTCATCTGCTCCATCCTGTGGTTCGTTCTCCTGCGTATGCTCTTGAGGAGGCTGTGCATCTCCATCGTTCTGCGGGGGAGGTGGTTCCTGCAGCTCATTGGGAAGATCATCCCGCTCCCGCTGCGGCGCATTCCCCTCACGCGGAGGCGGCAGCGGCTGCTGCTCCTCCTGCGGATGGCTCATCCGATGCACGAGCACGAATACCGCAGCCTCCTCCACATCTGCGGGCATGACGAACGATCTGCCCGCAAGCGCCGCAATCGCGCGTGCAGCCTCAATGAGATAGAGCTCCGCACGGTTGCCGACACAATGCGCACGCGCAGCACAGGCAGCGGCAAAGCGCAGAATGGCGGACGGTGCCTCCACACGCGGCAGCAAGTCACGTGCGTGGCAGACCATCGCTCCGAATGCCTCCTCCTGTGTACGGTACATCGCACAAAACGCTGACGGATCACGCTCGTATGCGATCGCACGCGCGACAATTGCGCGCCGCTGCGCCGTGTCCCCCTCCTCCTCCATCGTCACAAACATACCGAAAGAATCCAGCAGAGCCGAGCGGAGCGTGCCCTCTGCGGGATCCATTGTGCCGACAGGCGTGTAGGAAACCTCCTCGGTGAACGACAGCCCATCCCGCTCAAGGCGAAAGAAGCCGTCTCCCGCGCATTTCAGCACAGCGGTCAGAATGTCCTCCCGCAGGAGATTGACCTCGTCCATATAGAGAATGGTATCGTGCGCACGATGCAGCAGCCCGTGCCGCAGCTGCCGCTCCCCTTTTTGGAGTGCCGTCTCCATATCAATTGTGCCGAAGATCATGTCCTCCGAGGCTCCAAGCGGCAGCTCCATAATTTGTCCCGTCGGTGTAAAGGGTGTTGCTGCACGAACGAGAACAGACTTTGCCGTACCGCGTGTGCCGGAGATCAAAAGCCCGCCTGCACGTGGATTGACAAGTGCAATCGAAAGCGCGCGCCGTGCATGCTCCTGTCCGACAATGGCCGTCAACGGATAACGCGGGATATTCAAAATCTTTCCTCCGAAAAAAATTTATACCCTTTCGCCCAAGATCGCATCCACCGCAGTCCAATCGACCGCGCCCTCCTCGAACGGGCGGCGGCGCATGCGGTGTGCGAGGACGAGGCGGCTGACGCGCTGCAGATCCTCCGCCGTAACCGCACTGCGCCCTGCAAGTGCCGCATGTGCAATGCCCGCCTTGATGAGCGTGATGTCGGCACGGTGCCCGTCGACCCCGAGCGTCAGTGAGATCTGCGCCGCGTAGTCAAGGACAGCATCCGGCACCGTCACACCGGGAACACGTGCACGCGCCTCAAGAATCTGCGTGCGCAGGTGCTTCTGCTCTGCCGCATACATTTCCGCAAAGGCATCAGGGTCACGTTCGTAGGCGATGCGACGGCGGATGACCTCGACGCGCGTCTCTGCCTCGCGTTCCCCCGCAACGGTCACGGAGAGCGCGAAGCGATCAAGAAGCTGCGGACGGATGTCCCCCTCCTCCGGATTCATCGTCCCGATGAGGACAAAACGCGCCGGATGCGCATAAGAGATCCCCTCGCGCTCCACGGTATTGACCCCCATCGCCGCAGAGTCGAGCAGGATGTCGACGATATGATCCTCGAGCAGGTTGATCTCATCCACATAGAGGATGTTGCGATTCGCCGCTGCCAAGATGCCCGGCTCGAACTCCTTGCGCCCGTGCCGGATCGCCGCCTCCATGTCGAGCGTTCCGACCACACGATCCTCCGTCGCGCTGACGGGCAGCTCCACCACGCGCATCGGGACATCCTCCGCTGCAAGCTCCCCCTCTGCGCATCTCTCTTGACACGCATCGCAGTAGAGTTCGGGAGACGCAGGATCACAGTGGCACGCACAGCCGCGCACCGCATGCAGATCCGGCAAAAGTGCGGCAGCCGCACGGACGGCGGTAGACTTCGCCGTCCCCTTCTCCCCCTTGATGAGGACACCTCCGAGTGACGGCATCACAATACTGAGGAGAAGCGCCGTCTTCATCTCCTCCTGCCCAACGATAGCAGCGAACGGGTATGTCACCCTCTTCTTCATTCCGATTTCCTTTCATGAGGAAGGAAGGTGCTACGGCAATCAGCTTGCCACAGCCCCTCCCTTGCTTCCTCTGCACAGTATGATATTCCTTAGAAACTCTGCTCGACACCGATCATGAAGTTGCGTCCGGGTGCCGTCCACCACTGTTCGGCTGCCCCCCACCATGAAGCACGTGCGTTGGACTTCTCCGCATAGAACTGATTAAAGATGTTGTTCACCTTGAGATACACCTTCGTTGCATCGGCAACCTGATAGTTCATCGCGAGATCGACGACCCAGTAGTTATCCGTGGGAAGAAATTTACCAATCGCATCGGACGGCCCTTCAAGCCCCACCATCCCTCGTGCAAGGAGAGACGAGTCAAAGTCACGATTGCGATAGTCTATGCCGATGTTCCACTGATCGCGGGGCAATGTTCCGTCAATATTCACACCATACTGCTTCGTCTTGCCGACATGTGTCTGTGTATAGCCAACGCGGGTGCGCCAGTGGGAATCGACGCGCTTGTCAAGCTGCAGCGACCAGCCGTGTGCGTCCTCATCGCCGATATTCTGATACAAACCACTTGCCCATCTGATACAATCCGTCGAATGACGTTTGAAATAGCTTGCTGTCAGACTAAGTCCCTTGCCAAAGTCACGAGCAATGCCGACCTCCTTCGTGTTGCCGACCTCCGGTTTTAGATTTGGATTTGCTCCAAACGAGCCATAAAGTTGCCCCGGTGTAGGTGTGATGAAATAAGCATTGTAGGAAACATAGGTGTGTGTCACGGGGTCAATGTCATAGCCAAGACTAATGCTTGAGCTGTTGTGACTGCCAAACGACGAGTGACGATCATGACGAAGACCTGCCGTGAGTTTCAGCGTCGGAAGAATGCTCCACTGATCCTGCAAATAGAAGGAGCGATTTGTCATTTTCTTCCCATTCGGAGCAACCGTTCCAAATGACTCTGCCGTGACCTTATCCGTTTTATATTCAAAACCTGCGGTCAAAAGATGGTGTCCAAGGGTCTTGTCAAATTGGTTGCTGAACTTCCATCCCTGATTTTCCATTCTATACCTATCTGTATAGAGATTATACTTATACAGGCTGCGCGAAACACTCATCTGATTCTTCGTAGTGTCGTCAATTTGGACATTCCACAACAAATCAATATCGAAGTAATCCGTATCGCCGTTTTTCGGAGTCTCCCAACGTCCCTGGTAACGGTTTTCGTCTTTATAGGAGCGGTAATTTGCAGCAATATAGGATGCCTTGCTAACCTGCTTACCAATATGGGTGCTGATCGAGTCCGCGTCCAGATGGGACGGGGTCGTATTCCCATGTGCGTCCTTGAAGTCGCTGCTCTTATCCTTCTGGTATTTCACGCGCCAATCCCAGCCGTTTTCACCACCGGCATTCGCGATGCTGTACTGCTGACGGCCGTAGCTGCCGTAGCCGATACCGAGCGTCGTCTTCATCCCCTGTGCTTTCTTCGTGATGATATTGATGACACCGCCCTTTGCATCCGAGCCGTAGAGTGTCGATGCCGAACCATGCAGCACCTCGATGCGCTCGATACCGCTGAGATCCTTCATCGCAGAAGCAATGGAGGTCGTCGTGCTGCCTATGGGATCGCCGACATAATTCTGCCGCACACCATCGACCATCAGGACTACATCCTTTGAGCCATTGATGTAGAGCACATTGCTGTTGTTATATCCCGCCGGCGCATACTGGTTGATGGTAATCCCCGGTACATCGCGCAATGCCTGTGCCAGATCCGTATAGTGGCGACGCTCGATGTCCTTGCCCGTAATCACCGTAATATTCGCATCTGCTTTCAATTCCTTGTTCGGCGTACGCGTCGCAGTGACGACAGTTTCGTCCAGCATATGCTCACTTGCAGACGAATCCGCATCCGCTGCAAAGGCATGTCCTCCCCCCCGTGGACACAAGTCCAAAAGCAAGTGCTGCTGTCACATTCATGACAATCTTTTTTGAAATGTAGTTTGTCATTTAATTCTTCCTCCTAAAATTTGGATACAACAACATCTATATCATCAACTGCCGAGATGGGGCATCATTCGACAGATAAGAACATTCCCGTAGACAAATGCCCCCATTTATCGGTGCTTTCTCAAACACTTGCCGCCTTTATCGCCGCGCGTTTCAATGCACATTCGGCATTGGACAGGGCAGAATGTTCCTGCCCCGCCCAACGTGCATAGCACGCGCCGCCGCATCCTGCGAAGTCTGCACACGCCCTGCAAAACGCCATGGTATCCTGCATCTCATGTGCCACCTCCACCTGCCGCCGAACGTCGATTCCGTGCTCCACATCGCCAAGCAGAAAACGTGCATCGCCGACAAATGAGGAACACGCATAGATATTCCCCACGGCATCGACGTGTACGCCCGCCCCGCTCATCGCATGACAGTGTGAGAATCCATCGCCCATGCGCAGTGAAAGACACGCTGCCTGCTCCTCCTGCGCAATCGCGATGCGGTATCCGTGCAGCCGTCCAAGCTGTTCGTTCCGCGCAAGGACCTGCTCCATCGCCCGTGCCATATCCTCCTCCCGTGCAGGACGGACAGCAGAGCCGCGCCCCTGTCCGCGCAGGAGATCAAATCCCACACGGCGCACATTGCCGAGATAGTATACCATCTCGATGATGCCTGAGAGCCTCCCGACATTCTCCTCCGTGACAACACAGGTCAGACCAACCGCGATGCCGCGCCGGCCGAGGCACTGAATCCCCGCGATCACATCCATCGACGAGCCGCGCCCATCGGGGTAGCAGCGGTGCACATCGTGAACATCAGGCCTGCCGTCGAGGCTGACGCCGATGCCGATGCCCGCACCGTGCAGGAAGTCTGCCGTCTCCTCAGTCAGCAATGTCCCGTTGGTCTGCAGATCCATGCGTGCCCGTATCCGATTGGTGCGGATATAGTCTGCAATCCGACGCAGCAGAGGAGTCGCCAACAGCGGCTCTCCGCCTGAGAACTGGAGGATGAAAGGAGCGCCGCCCTCCGCTGCAAGATCAACGGCACGTCGTGCCGTGTCCCATGACATTGTGCGCGCGTCCTGCTCCGATGCGTAGCAATAGCGACATGCGAGATTGCAGTCACCCGTGAGGCTCAGTACCATCATGCGCAGCGGATTCATCTTCATCGCCCTACTTCACGTCTGCAAAGCGCTCGGGGTACACCGCGAGCGCCAGCTCATAGACGCACTCAATCGCATTCTGCCCCGCACTATAGCGGTAGGTATCGGGCACGGTATAGAGGTGGTTCTCCCGCACAGCCTTCACATGCATGAAGAGCGGATCGCTGCGCAGCTTTGCACGGAACTCCTCCGTCTTTTCCCCCTCTGCACTCCATGTCGGCAGTAAAAAAACGTCAGGGTCGAGCGCAACAATCTGCTCCATCGAAACGGACGTGTCTGCTGTCAGACCGACCATTGCGGCACCGTTGCGCAGCGAGGCATGGTGGCACATATCGTCAAAGAGCCCGTCCTTCTGCCCGAACACGCCGCTGAACGCAAACGCGACGACAATGGGGCGCTCCTCCTCGGGGATGTCCCCAACACGACGCTCCACATCTGCGAGGCGTGCACGCTTCTCGGCGATGAGTGCGGCAGCATTCTCCTCCTGTCCGACGAGCCTTCCGATCTCCTCAATGCGTGTAAAGATCCCCTCGACACGCTTCGGCGTGCGCGAGGCATAGACCGTCAACCCAAGATCGCGTAGACTCTCCACAAGCTCCTTCGGCACACCGTCCGTGGTAAAGACGAGATCGGGATGAAGTGCAAGGACGCGCTCCGGACTCCGATCTTTGAGCTTCACGGGAACCGCCTTTGCTGCCTCCGTCATCGAGGAGAGCCCGGGATCATCCGCGTAGGCCGTGAGCGCCGCAATCTGTTCGGGTGGAGCAATGGCGAGAAGGATCTCATCTGTCGCAAGCCCAAGCGAGACAACACGTTGAGGCTTCTCCGACAAAACGACCTCCACGCCCATACCGTCTGTTCCGCGATAGAACACAGAATGCTCTGCCGCCTTCTCCTGCTCTCCTCCACAGCCACCGACAAAAGCGACTGCGATGAGGAGGAAGAGAAGCGTGCAGAGCTGTAATTTCTTAGAACGCATGCGTATAGGTCAGGCGGTAGTTGCGTGGAAGATCGAGGTTTCCATATGGATTCGTGTGGTTATCGCGGTTCAGCAGATTGTAGACACTCAGCGTTACCGTGTCATTCTTGCCCGCTGCATAGTTAATGTTCATGTTGATCTGAATCTTATCGGGCACATCCTGCGGTGCGCCATACCTCTGACTTGCATATTCACGATCGCCGATGTATTTGAGATTCAGATTCCCCTGCCACTTTGCCATCTCATAGTCCAGACGCACAAGACCTTCAAAACGGCTTGAGACCTGTTCCCATTCCTTCTTTAGAGTGGACGGATCCTGTCCCTCAGGATTGGATATAGAGCCACCGACAGTAAGCTTCCACATATCATTGAACCGTCTTGCATACTCGACTTCAACGCCCGTATTCCTATAGTTGCCCGTGTTTGCCATGTAGTATTCTTTTGTCCTACTATCCTGCTTCCATGTGAGCTTGTCCTTCATATCCATATGGTAGATGGCGGCCTTCCATGTGTCCTTTCCTCGCCTCAGTTTGACTCCTGTCTCGTACGTCCATCCCTCCTCGGGTTTCAACTGCGTCCCCCTCAGGTTCTGATGTCTGGTCACATCATCCACAGTCGGCATCTGAAACGCTTTACCTATATTCGTATACCACGCCGTATTATGGTCGAATTTATACTCGGTCTGAATTTGTGGCATGAAAACATTCTGATCCTTTGCCGGGTCATTGATGAGTTCACCACGTAGTCCGAGTGTAACATTAAATCGAGGAGTAAATTGCTTGCTATAAGATGCATAAAGGGAATTCCCTGTACGTACAACAGAACGTTTCTGCTCTGGTAAATCAATCCCTTCACGCTGATAGGAATACCCCAGTACCATGGAGTCTTCTCCAAGTTTCCAGTTTTTCTGTACATCAAGAATTTGACCATCCATCTTAGCATTGCTGTTGCTTGGCTTATTTGCAATGTAATCAAACCCATCTACCAGACGGTAATTGTAGCCTAAGACTGCATGAATACCGTTCTCCTTGCCCTGATAGACGAGGCTTGCTGTATGGCGGCGATCATTGTAGCGATAATTATATTTCGCTCCCTCAGGTACAAGAGCCGTTTTGCTTGCATTCTGCTTATATCGAATACCGCCGCGAGTGATATCCCCCTCCATATAGTTATAGTTGAGGGAGAGTTCATCTGTCAGCTGCGCAATCACACCAATACGACTCTTTTTACCCTTGCCGACCCACCAATCGACCCATGAAATGCGATCGAGTCCAAAGTCATTCGAGTTCGGACGATCTTTTGTCCATTCACGGCTCACATCGACAATGATACGATCACCCGTATAGGTTGCCTCACTCTTTTTGAACTGATTGCCAATCGTCTGACTGACTGTAAACGAAGAATCCTGCTCCGTCGGTTTTTTCAGAATGATATTAACGACGCCGCCCATCGCATTCGCACCATAGAGAGTCGAAACAGCGCCCTTTACGATCTCGATGCGCTCAACCATCGAGGCCGGGATATTTTCCGTACTCGGATAGCTCTTGAGGTTCATCGGAACACCGTTCACCATGACGAGTGTACCGCGATCATAACCACGGAGGGATATACGGGATGCTGAGAATCCATAGTCCTGTCCGGCATCACCGAAGGATGTGCTTGTCACACCGACCTGTTGATCGATTGCTTCATACACATTGCGGTAGCCCGCCTTTTCAATCTCCTTCGCCGTGATGATCGTTGTCGTTGCCGGCGTATCGAGATCGCGTTTCTCGCGGCGCTGTGCCGTTACAACAGTGTCGGCGAGCGCGTGCGCATCTCCCTGCTCGTTTGACGTCTGCTCCGCAGCGTATGCCGTTCCAACAAAACTTACTCCCGCAAATGCCGCAAGCACCGCCAGTGTCCACTTCTTCTCTCTTGTCATATCCTTTGTCACCTTTCTTGTGAAGTGCTCTCCATGCACCATAATCATATTTTGAAAACTTTTAGGTATAGAGGAAAACGAAAAGCCCCTTCCTGCAACAGCAGAAAAGGGCTCATAGGCTCTCAATCAAAGGGGCTCAAAGCGGCGTAACAGCACGCAAATCCCCATCCCCATCACTCGCAGGTCAAACGGCGATTGTCAATCAGGCAGTTCTCCTGGCTCCAGTTCATCGCAGACCTGCGCCTTCCCAAGGGAACTCCCCCAGTGACGTTCTCGGAAATGACAGTGCATTTCCATGCAGGCTTACTCACTGATACAGTGGCGGGACCGCTCCGGCTTATGGAGATACTCCTTTACCGGATTTTCTATTAAATCTCTCGATACCTGATCCAATTCCTATAAAGTTTTCTCAAAACACTTTGCTAAAGATAACACTGGAAGAAGTGCTTGTCAATACGAGAAATAGATATTTTACGAATTCTCTCACATCCCAGTACTTTTTCAAATTTATTTTTCCAACAGATAGAGATAGTCACCATAGCCCTCCGCCTCCATGTCCTCCTTTGGGATGAAGCGCAGGGAGGCGCTGTTGATGCAGTAGCGCAGGCCGCCCGTCGCCGCAGGGCCATCATCAAAGACGTGTCCGAGGTGCGCGCCGCTGCCCGCCGCCGTGACCTCTGTGCGCACCATGCCGTAGGAGCGATCCTCGTGCTCGGCGATGAGTGCGCTGTCAATCGGGCGCGAGAATGCCGGCCAACCGCAGCCGGAATCGTATTTGTCCGTTGAGATAAAGAGCGGCTCGCCCGTCGTGATGTCACAGTAAATTCCTTCGCGGAATTCATGATCGTATTCGTTGCGGAACGCGGGCTCGGTCGCTTTCTGCTGCGTAACGGCGTATTGAATCCCCGTCAGACGCGCCTTGAGTTCGGCATCCGAGGGTTTTGCAAAGGTGCGCGTCGGCTGCTTCCCCGTCCGCTCCGCAGCAGCGCGTTTCTCGCGCATCTGCGCGATGAGGGCAGGCGAGATATGGCAGTAGCCATTCGGATTTTTCTCAAGATACTCCTGATGCTCCTCCTCGGCGCGGTAGAAGTTCACGATCGCTCCCGTCTCAATCGCGACGGGCTTTCCAATACGCTTCTCAAGGGCATCGAGGGAGGCCCGTATCACACGGGCATCATCGCTCTCACTGCCGTCCGCATTTGGCACATAGTAAATACCCGAACGGTACTGCCGCCCAACATCATTCCCCTGCCGATCCACTGCCGTCGGATCGATGGAGTCGTAAAAAGCACTGAGAATCTCGTCAAGGGAAACGACGCGCGGATCATAGACAACATGAACCGCCTCCGCATGACCACTGCCGCTGCACACGGCACGATAGGAGGGATGTGAGGTCATACCGTTCGCATAACCACTCTCGACAGAGATCACACCATATACGAGGTCAACATAGAGCTCCGTCCCCCAGAAGCAGCCACCCGCGAGATAGATTTCCTTCTGACCGTCCGCTGCACTGT
>ERZ772955.2207-NODE-2207-length-10836-cov-3.017438_pt1 | contig 10836 bp, 9 predicted proteins | sample MGYA00511133_ERZ772955 | MGnify/ENA primary metagenome ERZ772955 (study PRJEB29015, sample SAMEA2737914) | human oral metagenome | biome: human oral; feature: human-associated habitat; material: dental | place: China | collected 2149 ... | reverse complement strand
ACTTATTACTTTTTCCATATGTTTCTAAATATAATAATAATACAGTAATATCTGCTGGCGAAACTCCCGAAATTCTTGAAGCTTGCCCAACAGACGAAGGCTTCACCTTATCAAGTTTTTGTCTAGCTTCCAACCTTAAACCTGAAATTTCAGAATAATTAATATCCTCACTCAACTTTTTATTTTCAAGTTTTTTGAATTTATCAACTTGAACACTTTCCAAATTAATATATCCCTCATATTTCAATAAAATCTCAACTTCTTTTTTTACTCTCTCATCAAGCTCTACTCTATCAATATCTATAAAAGCTAAATTCTCATAAGTTACTTGAGGCCTTTTTAATAAATCAGCCATTTTAACACCAGTTGTAATTTTACTTGTTCCAATTGACTCAAGATAATTGTTATTTGCATCACTTGGTTTGACAACTATATTTCTTAATCTTTCAACTTCATCCTCAATAGCCTTCTTCTTAATCAAAAATTTATTATATCTATCTTCCGAAATTAATCCAACTTTATGGCCAATCTCTGTCAAACGCAAATCAGCATTATCCTGCCTCAAAAGTAATCTATATTCTGCCCTAGAAGTCATCATTCTATAAGGCTCAGTAACACCTTTAATAACTATATCATCAATCAAAACACCAATATAAGCTTGAGACCTATCTAATATAATAGGTTCTTTACCTTTTAATTTTAAAGCCGCATTAATTCCAGCTATTAATCCCTGAGCAGCAGCTTCTTCATATCCTGAAGTACCATTAATCTGCCCAGCAAAAAACATTCCAGAAATTCTTTTATGTTCTAAACTAATCTTTAATTCTTGAGGATCAATGCAATCATACTCAATAGCATAAGCAGGTCTAGTAAACTCACAATTTTCCAAACCTGGAATAGTATGATACATCTCTAACTGAACATCCTCAGGTAAAGAAGAACTCATTCCCTGAATATACATTTCATCAGTATCCCTACCAATAGGTTCCACAAACAACTGATGCCTCTCCTTATCAGCAAACCTAACAACTTTATCCTCAATAGAAGGACAATATCTAGGCCCTGTACCATGAATTTTACCAGAATACAAAGGACTTCTCATTAGATTTTTCCTAATTACTTCATGAGTTCTTTCATTCGTATATGTCAAATAACAAGGCATCTGAGTATCATCTCTAGTAAAATTATTTTCTAAAGAAAAAGGCTCAATAACTTCATCCCCATTTTGAATCTCCATTTTTGAAAAATCAATACTTCTCCTATTAATTCTAGCAGGTGTGCCAGTTTTAAACCTTCTAATTTCAATATTTAAATTTTTTAATACTTCCGATAAATCATTAGCTGCAGAAACTCCATCAGGTCCTGAAGAATAATGAACTTCACCTATATGTATCATACCTTTTAAATAAGTACCCGTCGCCAAGACAATAGCATCAACATCATACACCGCACCAACATTAGTAACAACCGATTTTACTTTATTATCTTCTACAATAATATCAACTATTTCTGCTTGCTTTATAAATAAATTTTCTTGTTCTTCTAAAGTCTGTTTCATAGTACTTTGATATTTTTTCCTATCAGCTTGAGCTCTTAATGAATGAACAGCAGGACCTTTCGATGTATTCAACATTTTTAACTGAAGATATGTCTTATCAATATTTTTTCCCATCTCTCCACCTAAACAATCTATTTCTCTAACAATATGTCCTTTAGAACTACCTCCAATATGAGGATTACAAGGCATATTAGCAATACATTCCAAACTTATAGAGAACACCAAAGTTCTCATTCCCATTCTTGCAGCTGCAAGACCTGCTTCACAACCTGCATGTCCAGCTCCTATAACAGCTACATCATATTTTCCGGCAAAATAATTCACACTAACCTCCTTATATATTTCAACATTTTAATTCACATTATCCACATTTTTTAAATGATTTTTGTGAAACATGAACATTTATCCACATAAAAAACTCAATAAAATCAAGTTATCCACATTTTTCACATCATATATTTTGTCAAGTGTTCGTTTTTAAATTTTTATTTTCCTAAGCAAAATTTTTTAAATATCTCATCAATAACATCGTCTGTAACATTATTACCTGTAATTTCTGCCAAATAATTCATTGCATTAGTAATATAAATTGAAATAATATCAATATACATATCATTTTCAGTAGCATTGATAGCTTCATTAATTTCCATCTTTGCTTTTTGAATCAAATTTTTATGTCTCTCATTACTAATTAATACATCATTTGACAAACTTTTAGTATTAAAACTATATAATTCAATAATTTTATCATACAATGATTGAATTCCAATATCTTCCATAGCAGATATTTTTAATATATTTTTATTAATTAACTTTAATTTATTCTCCAAATCAATATTTTCAGGTAAAATATCTATTTTATTTAACAAAATAATACATTTCTTATCTTTAATAATTTCCAACAATTCTTGATCATCTTCATCCAAGTTTTTTGTAATATCAAATATAGCAATTATCAAATCAGCTGAATTAGCTAATTTTTTACTTTTTTGAATCCCTATCTGTTCTATTTCATTAGAAGAATTCCTAATGCCAGCAGTATCAATTAATTTTAAAGGAATTCCCTCAATATCAACAAATTCCTCAATAGTATCACGTGTAGTTCCTTCAATATTACTAACAATTGCCCTATCTTCTTTTAAAATTCTATTTAGCAAAGAAGACTTGCCTGCATTAGTCTTTCCCAATATAACAGTTCTTACACCATCTTTTAAAACTTTACCAGTATTAAAACTATTTTCAAGTTTTACCAACTCTTCTAAGATTATTTTTAATTCATTAAGAGACTTATTCTTAGTCACTTCTTCTTCATCATATTCAGGATAATCAATATTCACATCAATCGCAATCATTAAATCGAGCATTTTCTGTCTAATACTTTCGATCTTACTAGATAAATGCCCCTCCAATTGATTAATAGATTCCCTTGCTTCTCTTATTGTCTTAGAATTAATTAAATCAATAATTGCCTCTGCTTGAGACAAATCTATCCTACCATTTAAAAATGCCCTTTTAGTAAATTCACCAGGGCTAGCAATCTCAGCACCATTTTCCAAACAAAGTTCCAAAATTCTTTTTTCAACAACCATACCTCCATGTGTATTAATTTCACACATATCTTCAGTTGTATAACTTTTGGGAGAAACAAAATAAGATACTAAAACCTCATCGATAATCTCCTCATTTCGTGGATCAACAATATTACCATATTTAATTTGATATCCTTTGACAAAAGCATCTTTATTCTTTGGTCTAAAAATCTTCTCTAAAATTTCAAACGACTTTTCTCCAGACATTCTTACTATTCCAATACCACCATTTCCCATAGCTGTAGATATTGCAACAATCGTATTTTCCATTATTCCCTCCAAAATAAAAAGTCAAAGATAGATTGCGTCATATAACAACAACCTCGAACTTTGACTTCGAAATTTTTATTTAATTATTTTAAATCAATTACCAATCTTCTATGTGGCTCTTCCCCAATACTAAAAGTTATTACTTTATCACTATTTTGTAACTCAGTATGAATAACCTTTCTTTCATAAGCACTCATAGGTTCTAAAACTCTTTTTTTACGATTCTTAAGAACTTCAGCTTCTATTTTCCTTGCTAATTCTTTTAAAATATCATTTCTTTTTTCTCTATAATCTCCAACATTCAAATATAGCTTAACTCTAGAATCTTTTTCCTTTTTTAAAACAGCTATTAAAATCGTTTGAAGAGAATTTAAAACTTCTCCTCTATATCCAATTAAATTCAAAGAATCCTCACCTATAAAATCAACATGTATTATATCATCTTTAACTTCAATTTTATAATCTAAATCTTTAAAATTCACTTTAAACTTATCTAAAAATCTACCTAAAATATCACTTGCATTTTTTAAATCTTCATCAGTAACCTTATATTCATCATTCTTTTCATTATTTAATATAAGCTCAACTTTTACTTTTCTTGGCGCTAAAATACTATAAAACATTTTTTTATCAGTATCTTTAACTTCCTTAACTTCAACATCACTTCTCTTGCAATTTAATGCTTTTAATCCATTATCAATTGCTTCATTTAAAGTTTTACCTTCTGCAATAACTGTTTTAGACATATTATGCCTCCTCTTTTTTAGAAAAAATTTTAGAAATAGCTAATCTTTCAACTGTGTTTAGAACATTACTTAATAACCAATATAAAGATAATCCAAGTGGTGCTATAATTCCAATAAAAATTGACATTATAGGCATCATATAATTCATGCTCTTTGTCATTGATTGCATATCTGGTAATTCATCTGCAACAACTTCAGCATCAAATTTTTCATCATCTTTATTAATAGCTTCCAATTTCTTTTTAGCCTTTTCTTCTTTTTCTTTATCTAATTGTTCCTTAGTTTTCATCAATCTAGTATTAATTTTAATATTAACAAACATTGTTATAATATACAACACTGGAATAATATAAACTTTCAGATCTTTCAAATTTTGCATAGGTACTTTTGTTAAATCAAGGCCTAAAAAATTCATATTTAAATAAACTCTAGAATCTTCATTACCTTTATAAGAAATTACTGCTATTTCTCTATAAGAAGATTTAACATTATTTTGTTCAAGCTCTTGAGAATATTGCTTAATTAAATTTGAATCAACCTTTCTCATATAAGTTAAAGGTTGACTAACCAAATAAAACACACCAAGAATAATTACAAACTGTAAAATCGCCGTAATACATCCTGTAAAAGGACTAAATTTTTCTCTTTTATACAACTCAATAGTTGCTGCATTCAATTTTTCAGCATCATTCTTATATTTAAATTTCAAAGCATTCAATTCTTTTTGCATCTTTTGAGAAGCTTTAGTCGATTTTTCTTGCTTTATAGTTAATGGCAATAATATTAACTTTAATACTAAAGTAAATAACAATAAAGCTAAACCATAATTTTGCACTAAATTATAAATATAATTCAATACATAACCAAATATATTAGCTACAAATCCCATATACTGTTTCCCTTCATTTCAATGGATCATATCCACCTTTAGAAAATATATTACATTTCATAATCCTTTTAAATCCCAAGCCAATACCCTTAAATACTCCATACTTATCAATTGCTTGCATTGTATATTCAGAACAACTCGGATAAAATTTACAATGAAATCCAAAAAAACTAAAAACCTTAGATAATGTCAATTGATAAATTCTAATAAAAAATTTAAAAACACTCTTCATCATTATCCTCAATAATTAATCCAAATCTTCTAAAAATATATTTAATATCATTTCTTATTTCCAAATATGAAATATTATCAATATTTACATTCTTATTCCATATAAATACAATATCATATCCTTGTTTTAGATTATATTCTCTTATTAAATCAAGATAAGCCGCCCTAATAATTCTTTTTATCCTATTACGGCCAACAGCTTTACATAGCTTTGTACTTATTGCTAATCCTAATCGATTATATCCAAATTTATTTGTCAAAACATATCCAATAACTTGATGAGCCCTAAAATATTTACCTCTATTAAATACATTTTTAAATTCATAATTCAATTTTAAAGTTTTAATTTTTTTCATAATATACCTTAAAAAAGGTCACTATTAACTCAAGTGACCCAAAATTTATGCGCAAAGTCTCTTTCTTCCTTTTGCTCTTCTTGCTTTTAAAACATTACGTCCAGATCTAGTTGCCATTCTTTTCATAAAACCATGTTCTTTTTTATTTTGTCTCTTTTTTGGTTGAAATGTTCTTTTCATTATTCCACCTCCCATATATCATATATCTAATCGTAATTGCAATTATACATTCTTTAAACACTTATGTCAATAATTTTGTAGAAAAAAATAATATCCTATTAGTATTTTTTCCTTGACTATTAGCCTATTTTTTTGCTATCATATTAAAGAATAAATTTACAAATGAAAATGTTATTTAATTAAAAATTAGAAATTCTTTCTATAATTTTTTATAATTAAATGGCTTTTTCATTTTTTTCGTATTTTTGAAAGGAGATTTTATGGACAATTTAAAAATAGAAGAAATTTGGGCAGAAGCCAAGAACCTATTAAAAGCTGAAACAACAGAAATCACCTTTCAAACTTGGATTGAAAGAATAGTAGTTGAATCAATAAATGACAATAATATTATACTATCAGTAGAAACTCCATTTCACAGAGATACTCTACAAAATAGATATCTAGAATTAATAAAAAATACATTTAACTATGTAACACATAAAAAATGTAATATTATAATAAAACTAAAAAATGAAATAGTTGAAGAAAAATTCAATTCAACTACTCCATTAAATAGACAAATTTTAAGTTCTGGATTAAATCCAAACTACACATTTGAAACATTTGTTGTTGGAACAAATAATCAATTTGCACAAGCAGCAGCAAAAGGAGTTTCAGAAGCACCTGGATTAAAATTCAATCCATTTTTTATATATGGTGGAGTTGGATTAGGAAAAACTCACTTAATGCATGCAATTGGTAATCAAATATTAGAAAATAATCCATCAGCAAAAATACTATATATAACATCAGAAACATTTACAAATCAATTAGTAAATGCATTAAAAGATCAAACAACAGAAAATTTTAGAGAAAAATATAGAAGCATCGACGCATTATTAATAGACGATATTCAATTTATTGCTGGAAAGAAAAGTACTCAGGAAGAATTTTTCCACACATTTAACGCACTATATGAATCAGGAAAACAAATCATTTTAACATGCGATCGTCCTCCAAAAGAATTAGAATTATTAGAGGAAAGACTAAAATCTAGATTTGAATGGGGTTTACTAGCAGACATTTCAAACCCAGATTATGAAACAAGATTAGCAATTCTAAGACAAAAAGCAGACTTAGATAACATTTTAATAAATGATGATATTCTTACATTAATAGCAACAAATGTGGACTCAAACATTAGAGCCTTAGAAGGAATTCTAAAAAAATTAATAGCAAAAGCTTCATTAACAAATAGTCCAATAACTATTGAAATGGCCCAAAATGCGATAGATACAATGATAACTTCAAAAGAAAAAGTTATTTCATCTGAATATATTCAGGAAGTAATAGGAAAATACTTCGATATAAACCCTTCTGATTTAACAAGTTCAAAAAGATCAGCAGACGTAACATTTCCAAGACAAATTGCAATGTATTTATGTAGAAACGTAGCACAAATGTCATTACCTCAAATAGGAAATGATTTTGGAAAACGTGATCATACTACAGTAATGCATGCTTGCAACAAAATAGAAACAGAAATAAAGAACAATGTATCAAACACAAAATCAATTGTGGAAAGTGTGAAAAAAATATTGCTTTCTAACAACAATTAATTTATCAACAAATATTTATAATTAACAAAAAATTTGTTTGTGAAAATTTTGTTCGAATATGCACACAATAAAAGTTAAAATTTCAAAGGAAAAATTAATTTAAAAATCTTTCCACAAATACATTGTGAATGTACTGTATAAAAACTGTGTAAAAACAATTTCTTAATTAACTTTTTTTATACTGTGGATTTTAAATTTCATTTTCCACAAAACTCTACACACGAATTTCCGTATATATTACAAGCTCTTTAAATCTTTTCAACACAATTAACACATATATACTATTACTACAACTAAATTATTTATATATAATAAAAAGAAAGAAGGTTTTCATATGAAAATAATTTTTGAAAAAGACAAAATGATAAAAGCACTTAACTCAGTTACCAAAGCTGTAGCTACAAAAACAACAATGCCTATATTAGAAGGTATATTAATTCAAACAAATAATGATGATATAAAATTAACTTGTTATGATAAAGAATTAGGAATAGAATATATCATTAAAGAAAATAATGTATTAGAACAAGGATCTACCGTAGTAAATGCAATAATGTTTAGTGAAATCATTAGAAAATTACCAGATACTAATATAACAATATCAATTAATGAAAATAATTTATTAGTAATAGAATGTGAAGGATCAGTATATAAATTAGCGACAATGAATCCAGATGATTTTCCACAATTACCAGAAATTAATGTAGAAAATTCAATTGAATTAGAACAAAATACATTAAAAGATATGATTAGGAAAACTATTTTTGCAATAAGTACAGAAGAAAATAGACCAGTATTTACTGGATGTTTATTTGAAGTAAAAAATAACAAATTAAATGTAGTAGCAGTTGATGGGTTTAGATTAGCGTGGAAATCAAAAATATTAAATACAAAAACAAATGATTTTGAAGCTGTAATACCAGGGAGAACATTACAAGAAATAAATAAAATATTAATAGACTCATTTGATTTAATAAAATTAGGAATAGCAAAAAATCAAGCATTGTTTGAAATAGAAAACTGTAAAATAGTGACTAGATTATTAGATGGTGAATTTTTAAAATATTCAGAAGTTATACCTAAAAAATGGGAAACACGTGTGAGAGTAAACAAAAATTTAATTTCAAATTGTTTTGAAAGAATAAGTTTAATATCGTCTTCATCAATGGAAAAAGAAAAAAGATATCCAGTAAAATTAAATGTAGAAGTTGGAAAAATTAAAATTTCATGTACAAATCAAACAGGTGATGCAAAAGAAGAAATATTTACAACAACAGAAGGACAAGATTTAGAAGCAGGATTTAATCCAAAATTTTTCTTAGATGTATTTAGAAATATAGATGATGAAGAAGTTTATATTGACTTTGGAACAAGTATATCACCATCAGTAATAAGAAGTATAGAAGATGATGGAGATTATCAATATATGATTTTACCAGTAAGATTGAAAAAAGATTAATAATAAAGTATTATCCACATTTTGTGCTCTAAATGTGGATAATTTTGAGGAAATATGTATTTAAAAAGTATTAATATTCAAAATTTTAGAAATTATGAACAACAAAAAATTAATTTAAGTAAAGATATAAATATTTTTTATGGTGATAATGCACAGGGAAAAACTAACATTATAGAATCCATTTTTTTAATGGCGTTTGGAAAATCATTTAGAACAAATAAAGATAAAGAAATGATAATGTTGTCAAAAAATTTTTTAAAAATTAATGGAGAATACGAAAAAAAAGACAGAATAGGTGAAATAGAAATTTTAATAAATAATAAAAAAATAGTTTCACATAATGGAATAAAATTAAATAAATTAAGTGAATTAGTAGGAAATTTAAATATAGTAATATTTACACCAGATGATATCAATATATTAAAAGATGGTCCTTCAGAACGAAGAAAATTTTTAGATATGATGATAGGACAATTAAAACCTAGATATTTATACAATTTATCAATGTATAATAAAACTTTAGAACAAAGAAATAGTTTTTTAAAAAATAAAATAGAAAATGATGAAATGCTTGAAATTTGGGACGAAAAATTATATGAATATGGAAATATTATAAATAATTATAGAAAAGATTTTATAAAAAAAATATCTCAAAAAATCCAAGGAATACATGATAAAATAGCAAAAGAGATTATTGAAATAGAATATTTATCAGATTGCAATAGTAAAGATGAATTTATTAAAAAATTAAAATCAAAAAGAGCAATAGATAAAATTAGAGGATACACTAGTGCAGGAATACATAGAGATGATTTTAAGATATATATAGATAAAAAAGAAGTAGATATATATGGATCACAAGGACAAAATAGAACTGCAGTATTATCATTAAAATTATCAGAAATTGAAATAATAAAAGACGATATAGGTGAATATCCAATACTATTATTAGATGATTTTATGTCAGAATTAGATGAAAAAAGAATAAAAAATTTTTTAACAAATATAAAAAATATTCAAGTAATTATAACTTGTACAAAAAATATAGAAATAGAGAATAGCACATCATATCATATTCAAAATGGAAATATTATTGCTTGACAATCTAATTTTTTTCCAATAAAATGAGTATATTGAAAAGATGCGTAAGAACAGAAAGGATGTTAGAAATGGAGGAAAAGTACAATCACGAGTATGGTGCAAACCAAATACAAGTACTAGAAGGTTTAGAAGCAGTTAGAAAAAGACCAGGTATGTATATTGGTAGTGTATCTGCGAGAGGATTACATCATTTAGTATATGAAATAGTCGATAACAGTGTTGATGAATCATTGGCAGGGTATTGTACAAAAATTCAAGTAAAAATTGAACCAGGAAACGTAATTTCTGTAGAAGACAATGGTAGAGGAATACCAGTAGATATTCATGCAAAAACACATATTTCAGCAGCAGAAACTGTATATACAGTATTACATGCAGGTGGAAAATTTGGTGGAGATAGTGGATATAAAGTATCCGGAGGACTTCATGGAGTTGGCGCATCAGTTGTAAACGCATTATCAGAATGGACAGAAGTAACAATTCAAAGAGATGGCGGAATCTATCAAATGAAATTTGAAAGAGGAAAAACAGTAGAACCATTAAGAAGAATTGGAGATTCAGACAAGACTGGTACTAAGGTAAGATTTTTAGCAGATAGCCAAATATTTGAAACGACAGAATATACTTATGAAGTTCTACAAAATAGACTAAGAGAAATGGCATTCCTAACAAAAGGATTATATATTTCGCTTGAGGATTTAAGAGGAGAAGAGCCTAAAAAAGAAGAGTTCTGCTTTGAAGGTGGATTACGTTCATTTGTAGAGTTTCTTAATAAAAACAAAGAGAAAATCGATATAGATCCAATCTATATCGAGAAAAAAGATATAGATGTACCAGTTGAAATAGCAATGCAATATAC
>ERZ772955.2206-NODE-2206-length-10842-cov-2.569574_pt1 | contig 10842 bp, 11 predicted proteins | sample MGYA00511133_ERZ772955 | MGnify/ENA primary metagenome ERZ772955 (study PRJEB29015, sample SAMEA2737914) | human oral metagenome | biome: human oral; feature: human-associated habitat; material: dental | place: China | collected 2149 ... | reverse complement strand
GCTCGCCAGAATGGTTTTTTAAAATTTCGTTCACATAGTTTTTAAAATTTTGCATGGATGCAAATTTAGCACAAAATTTTTAGAGCGAGCTAAATTTCGATGTTATCGATAGAATTTTAAAATTTTACGCCTATCATACGCCGATAAAATTCATCAAATTTAATCAAAAATTTCTGGAAAAATTAAATTTAAAAGGGTAAAATCAGGGGAAATTTTGGCGACCCCTACGAGATTCGAACTCGTTTTACCGCCGTGAAAGGGCGATGTCCTAACCGTTAGACGAAGGGGCCACTTAATCTGGTATTAAGATTAAAGGCGGTATTCTACTCAAGACGCACTTAAACCCAACTTAAATTAAGGATTATTTATGAAATGCTCTTTTCTGGCGCCGCTTGCACTTTCGCTTCTACTCGCAGGCTGCGCTACCACCGCGCTCAAGCCCGCTTCTACGCAAGCTGTAAATTTCACCGTCATTTCGCCACTTACTCGCACCAGCGACGCGGGCTTTATGCGCAAATTTAAAAATCAAACCGAGGTTCAAATTTACGCAAGCGGCATCAGCGTGCTGAGCCTGGTTTTAAAAGGCGATAAAATTTGCATGAACGGCGCGTGCGACGACGAGCTCGTTTTCAATAAAAAATTCTTCGGCGCCGAGCACTACCGCGGGCTTCTCGGCCAAATTCTAGACGGCAAGCCGATCTTTGGCGGCAGCGACGCGGGCGAGCGTCGTTGCCTAGCGCAAAGCCTGCAAGATGGCTCTATCGATTATAAAGTTTGCCGCGGCAAGGACGGCGGCGAAAGATCTATAAGCTTCGCCGACGCAAAACGCGGCGTAAAGATCAAAATCCGCGAGCTACAGTAAAATTTTGCGCGGCGGGTGTCTGTAGCACGTGAGATGCGATTCCGCGGGCGGCGCGAGCAAATCGCGAACGAGTAAAATCTCGCGCAGCGGGTGTTTGTAAGCGCGAGAATAATGCACTCTAGCAGCCGCCCAAAACACGGCGCGAGCGGTCAAAATTCCATTACTCGGCGGGGTAGCCGCCTAAGCTGCACAAACGGCGCAGTTTTATTGACGTTCTGCGCCGGCTCTTCGCGGTGAAATTTACTAAGCAGCGCGTATGTGCGAAAGAAAAGCGCGCATTTAAATTTAAAAATCCGTGCGCGGCTCGGGTTTATAAAATTTTGCCGCACGCGGCGTAAAATAAAATTTAGGAGGTAAAATGAAGCGGATCGGAGCGCACGTGAGCGCTAGCGGCGGAGTTTTCAACGCGCCGTTAAACGCCGCAAAGATCGGGGCGGACGCGTTTGCGATGTTTGTCAAAAATCAGCGCAGATGGGACGCGCCGCCGCTTAGCGCGGAGGAGATCGCCGCGTTTAAGGATGCGCTGAAACAAAGCGGCATCAGCGCGGAGCATGTCTTGGTACACGACAGCTACCTCATAAATTTGGGCCATCCGAGCGAGGCAGAGCGCGAGAAGTCCCTAAACGCCTTCGTGGACGAGATCCGCCGCTGCGAGGCGCTCGGGCTTAAACTTTTGAACTTTCATCCGGGCTCGCATCTAAATGAAATTTCAGCTCAAGTGTGCCTGGATAATATCGCAGAGTCGCTAAATTTCGCCATCGCAAACACCGCAGGCGTCAAGCTCGTGCTCGAAAACACCGCCGGCCAGGGCTCCAATCTCGGCTATGATTTCGCTCAGCTCGCTTACGTGATCGACAAAATTTCAAACAAAGATCGCATCGGCGTCTGCATCGACACCTGTCACGCGTTCGCCGCAGGATTGTCGCCACCGCGGCGCGTGACTGCGCAGGCGTCACGTCCTCCTCGGCCATCGCTTCCCCGCGTCCCGAATAGACGAGATGGTAAAAGCAGGCACGGTCGATATGCTCCGCCTCGATAAAATCAAAGATCGGATCCATCTCGCGAACGTTATGCGCGTTAATCGTAAACCGCAGTCCAACGCGCTGGCCAACGGCCACGCAATTCTGGATTCCCCGCATCGCCGCCGCATAGGCGCCTTCCCTGCCGCGAAAATCATCGTTCACATCGGCCAGCCCATCAAGGCAAATACCGACGTAGGTCACGCCTACCTCTTTTATCTTTTTCGCCGCGTCCCGCGTGATCAACGTCCCGTTCGTCGACAGCGTAGGCCGTACGCCGCGATCCCGGGCGTAGGCGGCCAGCTCGAAAAAGTCTGGCCTGACGAGCGGCTCGCCGCCGGAAAAGAGCAACGCCGGTGACCGAAACTCCGCCAGATCATCAATAAAAGCTTTCGCCTCGGCGGTCGTCAGCTCCCCGGTATGCGCTTTTTCATCGGCGTCCATATAGCAATGGCGGCATCGCAAATTACAAGTACGCGTCATATTCCAGACAACGACCGGCCCGTGCCCCGCCGTCGTCCCATGCTTCATCCGGGACGCACCCGGACGATACCTCAGCGCGTCGCCGCTATATTCGTCTCCCACTATCAGCTTCGTGACACTAATCATGCCGCTTCCTTATCCTCCAGCGATGTTCTTATCATTTACTTCGCGTGGTGGCGTGGTTTGAGCCCATCCATCAACAGCTCGATCTTCAGCCGCACATTGTCGATAAAGGAATACGGGAGCGTGCTGAACGAAGCCGCCTGAAAGATGGAATGAAACATCTCCGTTACCAGTTCCGCTGAAATCTCCGAACGAAACTCCCCGCGCGCCTGCCCGTACTTGACGAGCTCAACAAAAACCGCCTTGAACGCCGGCGCCATTTTCGGGCGCGGCATCATTTTCTTCATCGGCGTCGCCGTCCGATCCGACACGCTCAAAAAAAGCGGCAGGACAAAACGATTCGCGTCGAGCTGCTCCGCGGTCTTCAGCATGACCGCAGACAGCGTTTCCGCCGCCGGACGCTTCTTTTCCATCAAATCCTTTGAAGTTTCCTTCGCTTCGTCGACAATCTGCTCCAGCAAACATAAAAGGAGCGCTTCCTTCGATTCAAAATAGTTGTAGAACGTGCCGATTCCCAGCTCCGCCGTTCCCATGATGTCGGCGATGGACGTTTCGCGCACACCCTTGGCCATAAATTGACTTACGGCTGCCGCCAGGATGGTATTTTTTGATTGCAGCTTTTTTCTTTCGCGCCGTCCCATGATTTCGACCATAAAATTTCCCTCCTCATTCTTCTTGCTCATACATATTTCGGTTGCACGGAACCTCTTTTATTATAGCGAAAATCCTTTCAAATTAAAAGAGTTATTGAAGAATTAAATGCTAATTCTCACGCATTTTTCCAGTCAACCCGCTTCATAACAGACTTTTCCTGATAAAAATTTTTATCAGGTCCCAAAATACAAATGGCTCCGTTTCGAAAAACGATCGAACGAAGCCATTCTTACCTGCTCCTTATTGCCGAACCGAAAAGCCGCTTCATTTACCCGCGATGAGCGCCTCACTCGGTGAATGTCGCCTTTACCAGTGATACTTCTCCCCGCGGCTGATCTTAAAAGCGCGATAGAGCTGCTCAACCAGGAGCAGTCGCACCATTTGGTGGGTAAACGTCATTTTTGAAAATGACAGCCGCTCGTCCGCCGCCTGCCGTACTTTTCCCGAGAGCCCAAAGGGTCCGCCGATCAGAAACGTCAAATCGCTGCGGCCGCTCAAAGCAAGCTCATCTAAACGCGCTGCCAAATCCTCCGAGGAACACATATCGCCCTGAACGTCGAGAACAAAAAGATAGCTCCCTTCCGGCACCCTCGCCAAGAGACGGCGCCCTTCTTTTTGGAGCGTCCCTTCCTTCTCTGCGGGCGACGGTTCCGGCGCCATACGCTCTTCATTGATTTCCACGATCGATACCCGGGCGAAAGGCGCGAGCCGACGTAAAAAATCATCGATCCCCTGCGCCAGATATTTCTCTTTCATTTTTCCCGCAGCGACGATCGTGATCTTCATCACTGCTCAGGAATCGCTTCCAATCTCGCATCGAGCGTTATCGTTTCACCGTCGCGGATAATCTTCACGCTGACGACGTCCCCGACCTGATGGCTGGCGATCGCCGCGCGGAGATCGCCGACGGTATTCGTCTTTTCCCCGCCGATCTCGACGATAATATCGCCCCGCTGCAAGCCCGCTTTCCCTGCCGGGCCGTCGAGCGTGACATTCTGCACATAGACCCCGGCGTCGACATTGAGCTGATAGCCGGCTCTGGCCGCCGTCTGCTTATCAAAGACGCCGACGCCAAGGTACGGCCGGATCACGCGCCCCGTCGTCATGAGCTGATCGACGATTTCGCGCACCGTATTGATCGGAATGGCAAAGCACATGCCCTCAACGTCCTCACGGGCGATTTTAATGCTGTTGATCCCGATGACGAGACCATCCGCATTGACGAGCGCCCCGCCGGAATTTCCCGGATTGATCGCTGCGTCGGTCTGCAAGAGCTTGACCCGGCGCTCCTGAATGTCGAGGGTGCGGTTCAGGGCGCTGATGACACCTGCCGTCACGCTCCCTTGAAATTCCTGCCCCATGGGATTGCCGATCGCAATAGCCGGCTCGCCCACGACAATATCATCGGAATCGCCGAACTGCGCCGTGGGGAGATCGTCGGCATCCACCTTAATAACCGCGATGTCCGTCGGCGCATCCGCCCCGACCACCTTGCCCTTCAAGGTGCGTCCGTCAGCCAGCGAAACCATGATCTCCTGCGCCCCGTCGATGACGTGGTTATTCGTTACGATGTAACCGTCCCGGCGGAAAATGACGCCCGATCCGAAACCGTCCTGCTGGATGACGTTATTAAACCAGTCGCGCACCAGCGTTTTGTTGGTAATGCCGACAACTGCCGGGCCGACCGCTTCCGCCGCCCGGACGACCGGCGTGTTGCGCGCCTCCGAAAGATTACGGGATACCGCCGTAGACGCGACAGGAATACTCGATCCGCCAGGCGCCCCGTTGGACGTCTCGGCGCGGCTGTCCGTGCAGCCCGCCAAAAGCATGGCGCCTACGGCGAACGAAGCGATCAGGCCCCCGATTTTCTTCTTCCATTTGTTTTGCATACTGCTTGCCTCCTATTAACTGCCGCCGCGCGGCGATTTAGTTATAGCCAAAGCCTACAGTTTCCGTCTGACTCGCCAGCACGATATCCGTATCTGCCAGCGAGATCCCTTGCTGTCGTAGGACGCCGCATACGGTTTCCCGCGCCAGATCCGGGCGATTATTCTCCTCGCTCAGGTGGGCCAGAAAGACCTGCGCCGGGCGGCGCTTCATACGAGCTAACGCCCAGGCGGCGTCAAGATTGGAAAGATGGCCGCGATTACTTAAAATGCGCTGTTTGAGCGGCCACGGGTACGACCCCCGCCGCAGCGCCGCAAGATCATGATTAGCCTCTAAGACGAGTACGTCCGCGCCTTCGATGGCGGTCTGCACCGCGCTCGTGACAAATCCCAGATCCGTCGCCACCGTACACTGGCGGCTCCCTCGAATGCTGTATCCTACCGGATCCGCCGCGTCATGGGAAAGAGCGAAGGTCTCGATCCGAAGCGTTCCCATCTCCATTCGCTCCTGAATCTCATGGCCGCACTCCGTGGGGATCGCGCCGCGCGGCAGCGCCGCCAGCGTCTTCGCCCGGCTGTATACCGGGCGCGGGCATTCTCGGAGCAGCGCCGCCAGCCCCTTGATATGATCCGTGTGCTCATGGGTGATGAAGATCCCGTCCAGCGAATCAAGCGGCACCCCCATCTCGGCCAGGCCTTTTTTCAGCCGCCGGATCCCGATCCCAACGTCGACCAGCAGCCGCTTTCCGTCCATTTCGATAAAGGCGGCGTTGCCCTTGCTGCCGCTGGCCAGAATCGAAACCCGCATAACGTTTCTTCCCCTCTCCGCGCCCGTATTTTCGGACTCTCCCCACAAAACGGGCGGCCTTCTCGACAACAGAATCATAGGGAAACCGCCTGTAAATTCTCTGTAAATACGAAACTGTTCAGAAAAAAGCCTCGCCCCGGCGGCGCGCTCCGGCATCCTGACCGATGAAGCGCCCGAGCGCGCGGATACGGTCCGCGAGCCGTTCCCGATATCCTTCCGGCGTGTCGGCAACATCAGCCTTTCCCGGATAAAGCGCATAGAGCTGCCGCGCCTTTCCCATGGTGAGGTTCGGCATGACGACATTCGCGCCCGAGCGCAGGATAATATCCCGCGACCCCGGCGCCAGCGTTTCCATCGCCGTCGTCGCGGGAATATTCGCTTCCGGCAAAAGGAGCCGGATCAGCGCCACTAAGCGCCGCACCAGCCCCATATCGCCCGGCGGCGTTCCTTTAAGCGGCGTATCCTCATTAGGAACGAGCGGCCCTATCCCGATCATATCGGCGTCAATTTTCTGAAAGAACAGCACATCGCGCGCTAAAGACGCCACGGTCTGTCCTGGCAGGCCGACAAGACAACCGGTTCCCACTTCGTACCCCAATTGGCGTAAATCAGCCAGACAGCGGCGCCGTTCGTCAAAACTCATGCCGGGATCGAGCGCTTCATAGACCGCCCGGTCGGTCGTCTCAATGCGCAGCAGGAAGCGATCCGCTCCCGCTTCTTTTAACGCCTGATAATCAGCAAACGGCCGCTCGCCCACGGAAAGCGTAATCGCCACATCCAAACGCTTGATCTCCCTCAGGATCGGCGTCAGCCGCTCCGCCGTGAACCATGGATCCTCGCCTGATTGCAGAACCAGCGTCTGATAGCCATACGCCTTCCCTTGACGCGCCAAGGCGACGATTTCTTCCGGCGCAAGGCGAAAACGCCCCGCCTGCGCATTATCCCGCCGCAAGCCGCAATAAAAGCAATTGCGGCGGCAATAGCTGGAAAACTCGATAAGCCCCCGCAAATGCACCGCGTCTCCCACCGTACGCGAGCGCACGCGATCCGCCGCCGCCGCCAATTCTTCTTCCGCCTCCGGATCAGACAAAAGCGCCGCCAGCTGCACTTCGTTTAAGCGGTGCTCCGTTTCCGCCCGGCGAATAAGGATTTCTCTCCCGGCGACCACGGTCAGCTGCTCTTTCTCTGTTCCCGAACCGCCATATCGCAAGCGGCTTGGTTTCCCCCGGCGCGCTTGGCCAGATACAGCGCTTCGTCACTGCGCTCCAGAAGTTCGTCGATCTGTTCGGCTATATTCCGGCGCTCCTCGGCGATCCCTACGCTGACCGTCACATGATCCGCCCTTACCTCCGGCGCGTGGGGCAGATGGATTGACTCTAACTTATCGTGCAGCGCCTTCGCCAGCTCTGTACCCTCCGTCAGGCCTTGATTTTCCAGCATGACCACGAACTCCTCTCCACCGTAGCGCATGACCTTGCCATTATATGGAGCGGCGGAGTCGGCGATAGCCTGCGCCACTTTCCGCAGGCAGTCGTCGCCCTGCTGGTGCCCATAATAGTCGTTATACCCTTTAAAATTATCAATATCAATCATCAGCACCGTCAGTCGGCGCAGCCGACCGCCTTCACCCTGGCGCAGGCGCTGCAAATAGCTTAAATAATATTTTTTATTATAGACCTGCGTCAAGGCGTCCGTATCGATATCGCGCCGCAGTTCCTCATGTTTTTGGTTAAGTTCCTGAATCTCGTTGTCCTGAAGCGTCCGGAAAAAAGACCGGCACAGAGTCTCGTAACGAGCCGCCATGTTTTCCGCCGCAATGGTGTCCATCGCTTCGTCTTCTCGCAGACAATAGTCATAAGCGCGACGGTAATCCCCCATCGTCTGATAGAGCCTCACCAGCCGCTCCAGCACGCGCCGTTGGGCGTGAAGATCGTAGCGGACGGCGGCCGCTTCCGCCCGGTGATAGTATTTCTCTGCCTGCGCCAGATCGCCCTTAATGAATTCCAGCTCGCCGAGCTGCATGTACAGACGATAATCAAATTGTTCCACATAGAAGCGGCGGCCGTAACGCAAATAGATTTCCTCCGCCGCGCGAAGGAGCCTCTCCGCTTCCTCCAGCCGGATTCCCTGCTTCAGATAAAGCCTGGCGCGCAAACGATCGACAACCGCCCCCGCCTGCTCGCGGACTTCTTCCCACATGTGATTCCGCAAGGCTTCCATCTCGTCGATGCGTGCTTCCGCCTCGGCCAGCTCCCCCGCCTGAAAATCGCACAGGATAAGATTTTGCAGAATACGCCCCCGCAGGCGCGGCGTAATATCCGCATAATGATTATCGCTTTGTATCTGCTGATAAATGAACCGCGCTTCCGTATAATGCTCGATCTGAATATATCCGTCCGCCAGAATGTGCAGCGCCATCGCTTCCTCTTCCCAGAGCTTATACTTGCGCGCCGCCTCCGCCGCCATTGTCAGATACTGGCTTCCCAGGATAAAGTCGTTAAAAATAACTTTATAGATATAACCGATATGAAGATACAGCCGGGGAGACATGGGTGAATCGGCGTTTCCGGCATGATGCGCCGCCCGCTGCAAATACTCCATCGTTCCCGTCGTATCCGGGTCGTAGCGCCGGTAGCAGAGCATGTCGACGTAGTGCGCCGCCATCGCATCGTAAAGGTGCAGGCGTCCCAGCGTCCGCCGTGCCTGTCCAAAAAAGAGCCGCTCCTTATCCCCCTCGCCATGAACGTACCAATAAATCGCTAAATGAGAGCGGCACTTGGCCACATACGCCGTCAGCCCCGTTTCTTCCGCGTAGTGAAGCGCCTGCTGCCAGTTCGGGTACGCTTCCTCCATCTGATCGCTCTTAAACTGGCCTTCCGCATAGGTAAAATAGAGGATCGCTCTCTTCACCGCGTCGTTGTCCTCTGCGAGCGCTTGGCGGAGCCGCGTCTGGTACGCCTCGATCCGGCGCATACTCAGGCAAAATTCGTAGGTCGTTTCGTAATAGGCGAGGATCTCCTCGATCTCCTTGATATTCATGCCCCCACCGCCTTTTCCTCATAGCGGGCGCACCGGTTGCGGCCTTGCTTCTTCGCTTCGTAAAGAGCATTATCCGCTTCGCCGATCAGCCTTTCAAAATCTCCCCGGCCCTCGCAGCGGCGGGCGGCAATCCCCGCGCTTAAGGTAACGACTGACTCGGCCGCAGAAAAGCGATGGGGGAGCGCCCGCGCGAAAAGCGCTTGGCGCACTTCCTCCGCAACCGCCAGCGCCTCCGCAATCGAAGTCTCCTTCAAGAGCAGAAACTCTTCTCCACCGTAACGCACCGGCGTCCAGCCGTCCATGCGCCTCTCCCAGAGAATCCTTCCCGCTTCGCTTAATACCGTATCCCCCTGAATATGCCCATAGTGATCGTTATACGCCTTGAAAAAATCAATATCTATCATGACCGCGGTAAACTCGACGGATTTCTCCTTGGTCCTTGTGTCCATGAAGCGTTCCAGATATTGCCGATTGTAAAGCCGGGTCAAAGGATCGATCTCGCTCTGCTCCTCTAAACGCCGGTTTTCCGTACGCATTTTCTCTAAAAGCCGCCGTTTTTGTTCCAGCCCGTAAACGGCGATCAAATACTCGGAATACGCATAGTTTTGTGCGGAAGCGAGCTTATCGCGAAGCTCGACGTGCCGCTCGTGCTCTTCCACAGCCTGCTGGTAATTTCCCAGGCGTGCCTGTGCATGCATCGCCATCTGATAAACGTTTACCCGTAGAAAATCGAATTCACTTTTTGCGGCCAGCGATTCGATCCACGGCAGGCAGCCAAGCGCCGCCTGATAATCTCCCTTCAGAAAATAGTAACGCTCCCGGACTTCCCAGACGACAAGCTCCGTTGGCAAAAAGCCCAGCATGTAAAATTCATACGCATATTTTTTCTCCAGTTGATCCATCCGACGCGTTGTTTGCGCCGTAATCATTTTCTGCCGGATATCCTGCACCAAATCGGCCACTTCAAGCAACGCGAAAAGTTCCGCTCCGCTTTTTTCCACTGCGTCCGACCGTTCAAGCATCGCCCGGAGAACCGGCTGCATACGCTCCTGCCATAGCGCAGGCTTTCCTTCCAGCAGATTGACGATCAGCATCGTCGCCAGCTGCATCGCTTCCGGCCACGACAGTTCTACGTCCGGCTGCTTTCCAGCAGCAGTGATAATGCGAAAAACAAGATTATTGGCGTGGTACCAGTCCCCCAGCACAATATAAACCTGCACCAGTTCTCTGACCTTCAGGCGATACTCGGGGGATAAGCGATCGGACGGCATTTCTTGCAATTCCGTTTGCAGGGTGTGACTGCGCATAAAGAGATCATAATATTTCTGCTGAACCTCATTCATCGTCTTTCACCCTCTCGCTTCCCTGCCGCAATGCTTTCACGCTAAAAATGGCCTTCCGCCACAGTTCACGGCTGCGGCGAAAAAATAAATTCAACGACCGATTCCATTGGCGATCCCGGCGCGTACGCTGTCACTGCGGTTGGTGCTGAATTATCGCCGAGCCGTTCCTTCGTAGCATACTCCGCCATGACGGATTCGAGGATCTGATACGTCCGTTTTTTGCGGTCAAAATGGATGCGGTAAAGATACAGCCGATCTTTATCCGCCCGGACGATTTCTACCCAGGCCGTCACTTCATGGTCGTTTTGAAAGTCCAGCGATCCCATGTCCACATAATAGCCCGTCATCCCTAAAGCGTCCACGAACTGCATGTCCATATCCGCCATGTCGACCGCCGCTGCCAGGGCTTCCGCCCTCAAAAGGAGCAGCAGTGCGATAATCATCCCGGCTTGATAAAATACTTTTTTCATCACTGTCTCGCCTCTTGCCTTTATTCCCGTACATCTGGCTCCCCGCCTGCCGTATCGGTTTTTATTGATTCCCTTCATCCTGCCTAAGCACTACATTCAGGCCGCGCTTCGCTTGCCTTCATCAAGTGTTTAGGTATAATTCTCACTAACCTCCC
>ERZ772955.2204-NODE-2204-length-10842-cov-5.719755_pt1 | contig 10842 bp, 7 predicted proteins | sample MGYA00511133_ERZ772955 | MGnify/ENA primary metagenome ERZ772955 (study PRJEB29015, sample SAMEA2737914) | human oral metagenome | biome: human oral; feature: human-associated habitat; material: dental | place: China | collected 2149 ... | reverse complement strand
AGTAGATGTTAAAGTTGAAACTAATGGAGCAGATGGAATTAAAAATAATTTAACTCCTAATGATATCAATGAAGCAGTTGGAATTATAGTTGCAGCAGATAAAAAAGTTGAAACTGCTCGTTTTAATGATAAAAGAGTTATAGTTACAAGTACAGCAGATGCTATAAAAAATGCTGAAATTTTAATTAAAAGAGTTTTAAATAATGAAGCTCCTATTTTTAAAGCAGAAGCTGATAATAATCCAAAAGAAGATATACAAGAAGAAACTAATTCAATAGGAAGAATTATTTATAAGAGTATTATGAGTGGAGTTTCTAATATGCTTCCATTTGTAATTGGTGGTGGAATTTTACTTGCTCTTTCATTTGTTGTTGAAAGATTTATGGGTGAAAATCAATTATTCAAATTATTATTTGATGTTGGAGCAGGAGCTTTTCATTTCTTGATACCTATTCTTGCTGGATTTATTGCTATGAGTATTGCAGATAAACCTGGATTTATGCCTGGAGCTGTTGCAGGATATATGGCAAGCCAAGGTGCAGGCTTCTTAGGTGGACTTATTGGTGGATTTATTGCTGGATATTCAGTTATATTCTTAAAGAAAATGACAAAGAATATGTCTAAACAATTTGATGGGATGAAATCAATGGTAATCTATCCAATATTTAGTTTAGTAATAACTGGTATATTGATGTATTTTATAATAGTACCTATATTTACAAAAGTGAATCTTATTGTTGCCAACTGGTTAAATAATATGGGAACTGTAAATGCTGTTGTATTAGGAGCTATACTTGGTGGAATGATGAGTGTTGATATGGGAGGACCTATCAATAAAGCTGCTTATACATTCTCAATAGGAGTTTTTACTGACACAGGAAATGGTGCATTTATGGCAGCTGTTATGGCAGGTGGAATGGTTCCTCCATTAGCAATAGCTCTTGCTATGACATTATTTAAAAATAATTTTGATGAAAAAGAAAAACAATCAACAATTTCAAACTTTATACTAGGTTTATCTTTTATCACAGAAGGAGCTATCCCTTTTGCTGCTAAAGAACCAGTAAAAGTTATATCTTCTTGTGTAATTGGAGCTGCAATAGCAGGTGGATTAACTCAATTTTGGAGTGTATCTGCTCCTGCTCCTCATGGTGGAATATTTGTTATTCCTGCAATGCCAAGTGTACATTCAGCTATATTCTTTATAGTTTCTATTGCAATAGGAGCTATAATATCAGGAGTGATATTTGGAATTTTAAGAAGAAACAGAAGAAATTAACTTTTTAGGAGGTCATTATGAATAGATTCTTAAATATTTTATTTGGAGTTGTATTTATTTTATTTGGAATTTACATGTGGAACAATCCCACAGAAACATTTGTAACTTATTCATTTTACCTAGGGTTACTTTATGTTATATGGACTATTATAACTATATTCTATATATTTAGAAGAAAAATAAGACCTGTTCCCTATGGCAATATTATAGTATCTATTATTATATCAATAGCAATTTTAGCTTTACCTATGTTTTCAATAGCCATGGTACTATGGACATTTGTTTTTATATTCTTAATAAGTGCTATTTATTATTTAAGAAATGTTATAAAAAATGGTTTGAAATCTCATTTACTACAATTCATATTAGCTTGTATTGCTGTTATTTATGGGTTTGTAATGTTATTTAATCCTATTGTAGCTGGTAATACAATAGCTAAAATTTTAGCTTTCTTTGTTATAATGAATGGAATATCATATATTCTAAGTTCAATAATTGATGTTAAAATTGAATAAGTCAAATTATTTGTATAAAGTATGAAAAAGTCCTAATTATAATATTGGGACTTTTCTATATTGATGTAAAATTTTTTTGCTAATTAAAATAAAAAATAAAGATAAACTTTAAGAATTGTGGTATAATAATGTAATTTTAAAAGTGGAGGTTTTATAATGAAAAAAGGTGGAATTGTTATACTAGACTTTGGTTCTCAATATAATCAACTTATTGCAAGAAGAGTTAGAGAAATGGGAGTCTATGCTGAAGTTGTTCCTTTTTATGAAGATGTTGATAAAATTTTAGCTAGAGAACCAAAAGGTATTATTCTTTCTGGTGGACCTGCTTCTGTTTATGCTGAAGGAGCTCCAACTTTGGATATAAAATTATTTCAAAAAAATATTCCAATTCTTGGACTTTGTTATGGTATGCAATTAATTACTCATTTACATGGTGGAAAAGTTGCAAGAGCTGATAAACAAGAGTTTGGTAAGGCTGAACTAGAACTTGATGATAAAAATCATATACTATATAAAGATATTCCAAATAAGACTACTGTTTGGATGAGCCATGGAGACCATGTTACTGAAATGGCACCAAATTTTAAAATTATAGCTCACACTGATTCTTCAATAGCTGCTATTGAAAACAGTGATAAGAATATCTATGCTTTCCAATATCACCCAGAAGTTACTCACTCTCAACATGGTTTTGATATGCTTAAAAACTTTGTTTTTGGTATAGCAAAAGCTGAAAAAAATTGGTCAATGGAAAACTATATTGAAACAACTGTAAAAAAAATAAAAGAAAGAGTTGGTAATAAAAAAGTTATTTTAGGTTTATCTGGTGGAGTTGATTCATCTGTTGCTGCTGCACTTATCAATAAAGCAGTAGGTAAACAACTAACTTGTATTTTTGTTGATACTGGTTTACTTAGAAAAGATGAAGCTAAACAAGTTATGGAAGTTTATGCTAAAAACTTTGATATGAATATTAAATGTGTAAATGCAGAAGAAAGATTTTTAACAAAACTTGCAGGAGTAACTGATCCAGAAACTAAGAGAAAAATTATAGGAAAAGAATTTGTTGAAGTATTCAATGAAGAAGCTAAAAAGATTGAAGGAGCTGAGTTTTTAGCACAAGGTACAATCTATCCAGATGTTATTGAATCTGTTTCTGTTAAAGGACCATCTGTTACTATAAAATCTCATCATAATGTTGGAGGTTTACCAAAAGATTTAAAATTTGAGTTACTTGAACCTTTAAGAGAACTATTTAAAGATGAAGTTAGAAAAGTGGGAAGAGAATTAGATATTCCTGATTATATGATAGATAGACATCCATTCCCAGGACCTGGTTTAGGAATTAGAATTTTAGGAGAAGTTACTAAAGAAAAAGCTGATATTTTAAGAGAAGCTGATGCAATATTTATAGAAGAATTAAGAAAGGCTGATTTATATAATAAAGTTAGCCAAGCCTTTGTTGTTTTACTTCCTGTAAAATCTGTTGGAGTTATGGGAGATGAAAGAACTTATGAATATACTGCTGTTTTAAGATCTGCTAATACAATAGACTTTATGACTGCTACTTGGTCTCACTTACCTTATGAATTTTTAGAAAAGGTTTCTAATAGAATTTTGAATGAGGTTAAGGGAATTAATAGATTGACTTATGATATTTCCTCTAAACCACCTGCTACTATTGAGTGGGAATAGGAGAAAAAATTGCATATAAAATTTTTTAATTTTTAAAAATTTTATACTAGGATATTAGGGGGGGAAATGTCTAAACACAAAAAAACTTATTGTAATAAATATGAAATTATAAAAGAATTAGGTGAAGGTGGAAATGCTAAAGTTTATAGTGTAAAAAGTAAAGATGATTCAAACTCTTATGCACTAAAAGATTTAATTATTAATGGAAAAGAAAAATATACCCGTTTTATTAATGAAATTCATATAATAAAAAATTACTCTTCACAAATAGAAGGAATTATTCCTATTATTGATTATTCAATTGATGAATATTGGTATGTAATGCCTATTGCAATTCCAATTATGACTTATATAATTGATAATAATATTGATATTCTAGATATTATTCAAGGTGCTATTGAATTATGTTGTACTTTAGAAAAACTCCACAATAATAATATTTCTCATAGAGATATAAAACCATCTAATATTTATTTTTATAATAATAGATACTGCCTTGCCGATTTTGGTTTAGCTGAATTAATAGGTGAAACAAACTATTATACAAAATCTGATAAAGGACTTGGTGCTATATTTACTATTGCTCCTGAAATGAAACGAAATCCAAAAGAGGCTGATGGAAAAAAAGCTGATGTTTTTTCCTTAGCTAAAACAATATGGATGTTATTAACAAAAGATGAAAAAGGATTTGATGGTGTATATAATTATTTAGACCCTAGTCATAGCTTACAGTATATTCATGAATATAGGGACACTCATTTGGTTGAAATAAATGAACTTTTAAAGGAAGCTACTGACAATGAGCCCAATAATCGACCAGATATTAAAAAATTTAAAGAAAAGTTAGAAAACTGGGTTGAAGTTTATTTAGATGATTATAAATCCCAAATTAGTGATTGGAATTTTCTCAATAAACAATTATTTAAATCTACGCCAAAATCAGTATCATGGGAAAATAATGAAGAAATTATAGAAATATTAAACACCATAGGGCAAAATCCTGCATATAATCACATGTTTTTTCATAGTGGTGGAGGTCTAGACTTTTCACATGCCAAAATAGCTGAAGAAACTGATTGTATTAAATTATTTACTACAGATGATTTTTGTTATATTTTAAAACCTAAAATACTATATTTTGAAAATTTTAGTGATTGTAGATGGAATTATTTTTTACTTGAATTAGATAATTTGAAACCTATTATAGAAGATTCTCCTTTTAATGATAGAGAACATTTAGTGGAAGACACACCTGCTCATTATGTCTCTGCTAAATATGTTCAATATGGTGTCTATGATTATGATACTGGAGTTCCTTTACCAGATACATATCAAGAAGTATATCGATATATAACAGGAAAGATTCTATTTGTTATGAAAAAAGGTCCATATAACAAGATACATGCAACATATGATGGTCGACATGGAGATTGTAGTCACACTGACTTTAGAAATTATATAAAAACTCTTATGGATTCTCTTAATAACATAAAAATTAAATATAAAGATAAAATAGTATCTATTTCAAATGAACAATTTGAAGAAAATATTCTCAACTCAGATTCTTTTAGCAAAAATCCTTTTAAAAGAGATACTACTTTTGATAAATTTAAAGATGAAGATTATATTCAGCAACAAATAATAAAAAAAAATTATGTAAAAAATAACTTTAAAAATTGGAATTTTAAAGAAATTTTAGAAACATATCCAGATTCTGATTCTAATAAAATTCAATTTACTTTTAAATTTTGTATTCAAATAGATTCTCTTTTTACAAATACTTTTTATATTTGTAATAATGGTTATATAAGAGAAGCTAATTTAGTATCAAAAAAAGATTATTATTATATATGTGATAGAAATTTAGGAATAGATTTAAAAAACAAATTAAATCAAAAAATTTTAGAATTATTAAAAATGGCTGGTATAAAAACTGATGGAGAAAATGAAAATTATTTTTCTATTGAACTTACTAAAATTGGAAAACCTTCTCATTTATTTACAAAACAAGAAATTAGAGAAGAAATGTTAAAAGCTGATGATAGAGTTGATAATCAACTTGTTATTGATGAAAATGGGTATGCTAAAGTAATTAGGAGTAATCAAGGATATCTATTTCCAGTGAGATGTGAAACATGGATTGCAGGTAATAGGTATGTAGGAAAATATTCTCCTTTATTAACTTTAGATAAGGATTATATTTTTCTATTAGAGGGATGGTTACTATATTTAAAAACTGGAAAAAGCCAATATGCAGACTGTTTTATTGATAAAAATACAGATGAAAATACTCTTTTAGAAAAAATAAAAAAATATTATTAGATAAAATATGAGAGTATAAAAACTTTGAAATTTTCTTACTTTCTTTTATACTCTCATTTTTAAAAATTAATTTACAAACTTTTTAAATAAGATTCAAACTCATTAAGTGTTATGTATATAATATCTGATTCTATTAAAGGATTTTTTAAAAAAATATTACTTGTATAGGTTAAAAATATAGGAATAACTCTTATTTTTGACTGAAATTCAAAATTTAAATTATTTGCTATTTTTTCTATGTTTTCTACTAAATATTTTTGCCTTTTTAAAACTTGCCTTATATAAAATTTATCATTTTCATTTTTTCCAAATAATTTTTCCATTGTATTTTTTAAATCTTTTGCACAGAAATCTTAAGAAATATATTTACATTCAATATTCAAAATAATATTATTTTTTATATCAAAAACCAATAGATCATAATCTCCTAATTTTTCTAATAATGGATGATTTCCATTTTTATCTAATTTCCGTAAATCAACTTCTTTATATATTGTCTCATAGCCATTTTCTTTAAGAATTTCAAAAGCTTTATCAACTATATTATTTTGAATTTTTTTGGCATACTTATCCATTACATCTTGAATTTCTCTATATTTACTTCTATAAGGTAATTTCCCATTTGAAATATGTCTTAAAAAAACATTTATAGTCCTTTTACAAATTTCTCGTGAAAAATAATAAATGTCATTCAACTTTATCAATGGTTTTACTTGTAATCTATATGGTCTTTTATTAATTTCATCATATGAAATAAAACCTTTATCCTTTAAATTTTCTCCTTCTAGTATACTACCTAAATATTTTGATTCTAATATTAATTCTTGAATTATATTTAGAGTTTCTTCTTCTGAATCTTCTTGTTTTATAGCATTTATTAGTTCTTTTTTTGTTAATTTTATCACTTTTTCTTGAGATTTATCATAGTTTGTTAAAAGATATAATTTTTCAATTAGCTTACTAAAAGTAAATTGCAATTTTTTTAAAAAAGCCCTATCTAATTCTTCAAAAAAAGATTTTTTTTCATCTTCTGATAGTACATCTCCTATATCAATATTACTGTATATCAACTTTATTATATAATTTTCCCAGTCTTCTATATTTTTTTCATTTATCATTTCAATATTGAATAGTTTATTTTCTTCTATAATTAATTTTAAATTTTTATTAACTGAATAATAAACTACTTCTATACTAGTATACACATTTATAACCGATTTTACTAAAGCATATAAATATTTTATATCATTTTCTGTTATTTTTTTTCCACCATAAATATTTTGATATAATTTATTCTCTAAAATAAATATAAAAATTTTATAACTTTCTCTAAAAATTTTTTCTCTTTCAATATAATTATTAGAATTTCTATAAGACTCACTTTGATTATAACTTTCTACTACTGCTCTATTTGAGAAAAAAATATCATCTAATATTTCTAAAATATATTGAATTATTTCTTCACTGTATTGACTTAGCTCGTATTCTATTTTTTTATTTAGTATCTCTCTTATTTTCATTAATATATTTAAAATATCTTTACCTTTATATTCTCCAATCTCTATCTTCTCTTTTTCTAATAAAATTGCAATTTCCTTACGAGCTTTTATAAAGTATTCATCTTCCACTATAAATTCAAAGTATACTTCTCTATTAGGAATCAAACTTCTTATTTCTATTAACTTAAATTCACTTTCTTTATATTTTGATTCTGAAACCTGCTTTAAAATTTCAATATATGTATTTTTACAAACAAGATTTTTTATTATTTCTAAAAATAATTCTGTTTCCAAAATACAATTAGGTGCTTTTAGAAATTCCTTTTCAAAATTTTTTATATCTATTACTAATCTTATAATATACATTTCTTTAATAAGACTACAATCACTATTAAAAATATTTTTATTTTTTAAATGACTCAAATGAATAAAATCTTTTTTATCTAATAAACTAGAGGGAAGTATTTTTATTAAAATATTCTCTTTCTCTAAAAAAAGAAAATCATTTTTTAAAAGATTTTTAAATAAAACAAAGTATTTTTGAATCATTGAAATTATATTAAATATTAAATCTTTATTTTCCATTGTTAATTCTTCAATAAAATGAACTTTCATAAGACTTATAAATATTATTTTTTTATCTATTTCTACACATTTTGAAAAATCATTAGTCAATATATTGTATGCTTCAATTTTATTCTCAATATTTTGTATTTTCCAATTTTTAGGATGTCCATATCTCATATATTTTAGTAACTTCTCTCTTTTTTTAAGCTTTCACATCTATATTCCTCTGCTATATGAAGATCTAATATGATTTCATTATAATTTTCTGCACCTTTTATAAGCTCACCCTTTGACATTTTAAAAGCGGCAAAATAATTTATTCTATCTATAGGAATAAAACTTTTATATTTATATTTTTCTAAGAATATCTCATAATCCTTATACTCATTTAGTTTCTCTATCTCATCAAAAATATAGAATAACTCTTGTATTGTTATTACTTCATTTTTTTTTGAAGAATAAATAATTTCATTGTCAGGAAATAATTTTAGAATAATTTTATAAAATTTTATATTTTTTATTTTTTTCTTTAATGATACTATAATATTTTCAAAGTGTGATATAAAAGTAAAGTCATTTTCTAAAATCTTTTCTTTTTCTTTTTCTAAAATCTTTTCTAAACTCAAATCATCTTTAATTTCTGTAGTAAAAAATAAACATAAATCATCTTCAACTAAAAATCCAAAATCATAAACAATACTTCCTATAATTTCTTTGCTATTTGAATTAAAAATTTGGAGCAAATATGCTAAACTACTGTCATTAAATCTATTTAAGATATAATTTACTATCCCTAATTTTATATCTTCATAGAAATTTTTATCATTTATCAAATTTCTAATTTTTTCTTTATAATAAAATAATAAGTTTATTATTAATTCCCTAGAAAACACAGGAAAATTTTTTTCCTTATATTTTAATGAGAGTGGTAAAGGAATACATTCTTCCCAAGAACTTTCTATTTCTTCTATTTTTTTTGAAACTTTAGAAGTTTCAAAATCAATTATAACTGACATTTGATTAGAGCAATATTCTTGAATTTTATCAAAATTCTTATAAATATTTTCCCAATATTCATAAGAAGGAATTTCAAAATTTCCATTACCTATTTCTTTTCTTGAATTACCAATAGAAATTATTTTTATTACTTTATCTAAATAATCTAAAATATTTTTTAAATCATTTTTGTAGTTTTCATTTTTAGGAAGATAAGAATATAAAATTTGAAATAAAGAGTAATATTCATATAAATTACTATATACTCCTGTTCCAAAAACAGAATAGTTTTTATCTTCAAAAAAATATTTAATCTCTCCTAATTCATTTTCAAATACATAATCCTCTATAAATTCAAATTGTGGTATAACTTCTATTAATTCTCTACAAAAAATAATAAATTTTTCATAACTATCTATTTCTAATTTACTATCATATTCTTTTTCCTCCATATCTATCAAAATATTATTAAGAATATACAACTTAAAATAACTAGCTCTATTATTAGGTAACCATGAACTAAGTGTATAAACTGATAAAATTACATCTTCTCTTTTATATTTTTCTAATATTATTTTTATTTTTTCCAATAGCATATTATCTACTTCTCTATTTAAAACAATGTCTTTAATAAAACTTTCAAATTCATAATTTTCCATTTTCTCCCCTTAATATTATTCCTCTACAATTTTCTTAAATTCCTCCAAAGAAGGTAAAATAGTTGTATATCTACTAGCAAATATTTGATTATTATCCTTTGGAAGAGTTAATTTAACTAAAGTATCATTTTTATCTTTACATATTATAATTCCAATAGTTTCATTTTCATCAGGAAGTTTTACACATCTATCATAATAATTTACATACATTTGCATTTGTCCTAAATCTTGATGAGTTACTTCTCCAATTTTTAAATCTATTAAAACAAAACATTTCAATAGTCTATTATAAAAAACTAAGTCTACTCTAAAATGTCTTTCATCAAAAGTAAATCTAACCTGTCTACCTACAAAAGTAAAACCTTTTCCTAATTCTAGTAGGAACATCTCTAATTTATCTATTATTTCTGTTTCTAATTTATTTTCAGAATAATCACTTTTTTCATCTAATCCAAGAAATTCTAAAATATATGGATCTTTTATAATATCTTGTGGTTTTTCTATAATTTGACCTTTAACTGATAATTCTTTAACTTTTTCCTTATCTTTACTTAAAACTAATCTTTCATATAAAGCTGAATTCACTTGTCTTTTTAATTCTCTTAAACTCCAATTATTTTGAATAGCTTCTATTTCATAGAAATTCCTAGTACCTATATTTTCTATTCTCATTAAAATAAGATAGTGAGACCAACTTAATTTGAATTGGTCAGACAGTGTCTGACTATTTTTATAATTTATGTAAAAAGTTTTCATTTGTTTTAAATTTGTTTCTGAAAATCCCTTTCCAAATTCTTTAGTTAATTTTTTAGAAAGCATTTTTATTAAATTTTTTCCATACTCAGCTCTTTTATTTCCATTTTGTTCTTCTTCTACTATTCTTTTTCCAATTAAAAAATAAGTTTTTGTCATAGTAGAATTGATATTTGATATTATATTTTGTCTAGCCTTACTTAGTAATTCATGTATTTCTTCATAAATATCTTTTTTTATTTCAAGTTTCATAATTGTACTCCTTTCTTACCACCCCAAAAAGTTCATAACAACCTTAACCATCATTTCCTTTTCCTCTGGTTTTGACTCTGCCAGCAATAGAGTAATTGCCACTAAACTACTATCAGAAATAATCTTCTCCCCATTTCTAAATAAAAGATTATTTTGATTTAAAAAGTATATAAATATAGTAGCAGCTATTCTTTTACACCCATCTATAAATGGATGGTCCTTTACTATGAAATATAATAAATTTGCTGCTTTTTCTTCAACTGTTGGATAAGCATCTTCTCCAAAAGCACTTTGGTAAACTGAGT
>ERZ772955.2200-NODE-2200-length-10855-cov-14.187593_pt1 | contig 10855 bp, 13 predicted proteins | sample MGYA00511133_ERZ772955 | MGnify/ENA primary metagenome ERZ772955 (study PRJEB29015, sample SAMEA2737914) | human oral metagenome | biome: human oral; feature: human-associated habitat; material: dental | place: China | collected 2149 ... | reverse complement strand
CTCACTCGGCGGTGTCTGTCCTCTCCGAGAGCGGATCGACCATCGTGTGGGTTGGTGAGAATGGGGTGCGATACTACGCGCACGGTTCTCCGCCATCGCGATCCTCAAGGTTGTTGGAGGCGCAGGCTCACGCGGTGAGCGATCCGTCGATGCGACTGACCGTCGCGCGCAACATGTACCTGATGCGTTTCGCCGGTGAGGATGTGTCGAAGCTGAGTCTTCAGCAGTTGAGGGGGCGCGAGGGTGCTCGGGTGCGTCGCTTGTATCGTGAGCACTCGCAGCGCACGGGCGTGCCCTGGGACCGGCGCGAATACGATCCCGAAAACTATGAGGACGGCTCGGTTGTGAACCAGGCGCTGTCGGCCGCCAATTCGGCGATCTATGGTGTCGTCCACGCGGTGATCGTCGCGCTGGGGTGCAGCCCTGGGTTGGGGTTTGTACACAATGGGAACTATCGGTCGTTTGTGTACGACATTGCGGACCTGTACAAGGCCGATCTCACTATTCCGATCGCTTTTGATGTTGCGGCTTCGCCAACCGACGAGGCCGTTGGTAGTGCCGCTCGTAAGGCTGTCCGCGATGCAGTGCGGGAGTTTCATCTGCTTGAGCGGTGTGTTGCGGACATCAAGGGGCTGCTGTCGGTCTCGGGTGCCTTGGATGTGGAGGATGATGATCTGGTCGTTGACGATTTGCGTCTATGGGATGACCGTGAGGGCACGGTCGCTGCGGGTGTGGCGTATGAGGAGAGTGGATCCTGGTGATCGTCCTCGTGCTGTCTGCCGTGCCTGAAGGTCTGCGAGGGCACGTGACTCGCTGGTTGATGGAAATCTCGCCGGGAGTATTCGTGGGGACGTTGTCCGCACGGGTCCGTGAGCGCCTGTGGGATATCGTCACCGAGAACATGAAGACGGGGCGTGCCGTCATGGTGTATCGGGCGCGCAACGAACAGGGGCTTGATTTCCTGACATGGGGAGACCCGTGGAAGCCTGTTGACTTCGATGGGCTCACGCTGATGATGCGACCCTACTACTCGGAGGGGCGAGGCCAATACTCCGAACCCGATCCCGCGGCGCGGCAGTTGCACAAACGCCCCGCGATGAGTAAATTCCAGAAGAGAAGGAAGGCTCAAGGGTTTCCAAGATCTGACCGATCCGCGTGACAAAAGCGCAGATCACGAAGTGTTTTCCCCGCGCGAGCGGGGATGAGCCCTTCATCAGTGTCGCGCAATCGATGGGCTTGTCGTTTTCCCCGCGCGAGCGGGGATGAGCCCGAGTCCGCGAGCGCCTGGTCGTCGGGGGAGAGGTTTTCCCCGCGCGAGCGGGGATGAGCCCTCGCACTCGAGGACGTGCGCGCAGAGCGCCTCGTTTTCCCCGCGCGAGCGGGGATGAGCCCCCCGGAGTCCCTACGCGGGAGGGTCACCGGCTAGTTTTCCCCGCGCGAGCGGGGATGAGCCCCCGCGCGGCTTGGCCGAGTGGGACAACCCCTAGTTTTCCCCGCGCGAGCGGGGATGAGCCCTGCTGTCGTCCTCGGACAGGTTGCGCAGAGCGGTTTTCCCCGCGCGAGCGGGGATGAGCCCCCCTGAGTCGAAGTTCCAGTGGTAGCTGAAGTGTTTTCCCCGCGCGAGCGGGGATGAGCCATCGCTGAGCTCGACGCTGATGAGCTGCATGTGGTTTTCCCCGCGCGAGCGGGGATGAGCCCCGCGTCTGGGCATTCATGAATTCACCTGACCCGTTTTCCCCGCGCGAGCGGGGATGAGCCTCCCGGCGCTCGTTCCACGCCGGGAAATCGACTGTTTTCCCCGCGCGAGCGGGGATGAGCCCGCCTCAGATATGCAGGCGATGGCGGAGACCCTGTTTTCCCCGCGCGAGCGGGGATGAGCCCTTGCCGATGGCGCACCTGCTGGCGCTGGCGATGTTTTCCCCGCGCGAGCGGGGATGAGCCGGACTACACCATGCTCATCCAGGAACTCGTCGAGTTTTCCCCGCGCGAGCGGGGATGAGCCTCCCGGCGCTCGTTCCACGCCGAGATATCGACTGTTTTCCCCGCGCGAGCGGGGATGAGCCCTTGGCCGTGAGCATCGAGGACCTGGCCGTGAGGTTTTCCCCGCGCGAGCGGGGATGAGCCCCTGCCCATGGCACACCTGCTGGCGCTGGCCAAGTTTTCCCCGCGCGAGCGGGGATGAGCCCGAACGTGTCTACCGCATGGCAAGTGAAAGGGAGTTTTCCCCGCGCGAGCGGGGATGAGCCCCCCTGGATGACGAAGATGCCAGCGGGGGTGAGGTTTTCCCCGCGCGAGCGGGGATGAGCCTTTCACAGGGCGCAATAACGAAACGTTGGCGCGGTTTTCCCCGCGCGAGCGGGGATGAGCCATGCTCTCGAGCGAGTACACGACACCAGGCTTGGTTTTCCCCGCGCGAGCGGGGATGAGCCCCCACCCGAGGCCTGGCGAAGCGTTCGGAGGGCGTTTTCCCCGCGCGAGCGGGGATGAGCCCCCTACTTCGATGCCCTGGACGCACAAATCCAGGGTTTTCCCCGCGCGAGCGGGGATGAGCCCGGATCCGCCTGGCGATCTACAACGTCACCGAGGTTTTCCCCGCGCGAGCGGGGATGAGCCCTCGTCGCGGGGAAGGCTATTCTCGAACCACTCGTTTTCCCCGCGCGAGCGGGGATGAGCCACTAATGGCCGTCTCGGTGTCTACAGGTACACGGTTTTCCCCGCGCGAGCGGGGATGAGCCTGACCACCAGGGCGTGGGCCTCACTCGGCCCACGTTTTCCCCGCGCGAGCGGGGATGAGCCCCTCAAAGAAGGAGAAAGACAATGACCACCACGGTTTTCCCCGCGCGAGCGGGGATGAGCCGCTGCGTCTGTTCACGGATGAGGAGTTCATTCAGTTTTCCCCGCGCGAGCGGGGATGAGCCTTTCCCGATGCCGCACCTGATTGCCGCCGCGAAGTTTTCCCCGCGCGAGCGGGGATGAGCCACACGGTTGAGCCGCACGACTCGTGCCCCGGCCACGTTTTCCCCGCGCGAGCGGGGATGAGCCCGCCCTCGACGGATCGTAAGCGTCCATGACCCAGTTTTCCCCGCGCGAGCGGGGATGAGCCCGCAACAACCACAAGCGCCAGGACGAACAGAAAGTTTTCCCCGCGCGAGCGGGGATGAGCCGGGCTGGCCGAGCTTGGAACGCGCAGCCGACGTGTTTTCCCCGCGCGAGCGGGGATGAGCCGTTGTCGCGGGTCAGCTGCATAGCGGCTTGCATGTTTTCCCCGCGCGAGCGGGGATGAGCCCAGTTCTCGAGCCGGTGATCCGAGGCGTGGGTGGTTTTCCCCGCGCGAGCGGGGATGAGCCCGCGACGCAGGCCATACCGTAGGCTCCCGACGGGTTTTCCCCGCGCGAGCGGGGATGAGCCCCCGAACGCGCGCTCCAATGTAGGTCAGGCCAGGTTTTCCCCGCGCGAGCGGGGATGAGCCCCCGAACGCGCGCTCCAATGTAGGTCAGGCCAGGTTTTCCCCGCGCGAGCGGGGATGAGCCCTCTCCGTGCGCAGGTGTGGGAGCGGAGAGTACGTTTTCCCCGCGCGAGCGGGGATGAGCCCTTGATGCCGTCGAGGCCGACGACCTGCGAGGCGTTTTCCCCGCGCGAGCGGGGATGAGCCCTGTATCCATTGACAGCAACCACATTGTGGTAGGTTTTCCCCGCGCGAGCGGGGATGAGCCCGACGGTGAGGGTGTTTGTTCCGATTATTCGGCGTTTTCCCCGCGCGAGCGGGGATGAGCCGGGGCCGGGGCAACCGCTCCTGCGGCTGGATTCGTTTTCCCCGCGCGAGCGGGGATGAGCCCTGGACATAGCGCCAACTGTAGCTTTGAATCTAGTTTTCCCCGCGCGAGCGGGGATGAGCCCCAATGACCACCGTCACCTACATTACCGACAGCGTTTTCCCCGCGCGAGCGGGGATGAGCCCCCCAATCGTCCCCGAGGAGGACACCTTGCATTGTTTTCCCCGCGCGAGCGGGGATGAGCCCAGGGAACGGTTCAGCTGCAGATCGAACTGTCGGGTTTTCCCCGCGCGAGCGGGGATGAGCCCTCACGACGCGCGCCCCGATTAAGCCCCCCAGAGTTTTCCCCGCGCGAGCGGGGATGAGCCGTTCACGAGGTCGCCGAGGCGGACAAAGCCCGGGGTTTTCCCCGCGCGAGCGGGGATGAGCCTCTGACCGCATCCGATAGCGTTGCCCGCCTGGCGTTTTCCCCGCGCGAGCGGGGATGAGCCTTCGTCTGGATGCACGTCGCCGACGTAGGCGGCGTTTTCCCCGCGCGAGCGGGGATGAGCCCGGCAAAAACTGTACGTCTGATCGAAAATACACGTTTTCCCCGCGCGAGCGGGGATGAGCCAATGTCCCTCATCAAGAAGGTTCCGCTCGGCGCGTTTTCCCCGCGCGAGCGGGGATGAGCCCACGGCTACGACGCCGCAGGCGTCCCCGCCCCGGTTTTCCCCGCGCGAGCGGGGATGAGCCCTTGCGGCTGATCTTTCCGCCCCACGTCTGTAGGTTTTCCCCGCGCGAGCGGGGATGAGCCCCATCCGCGACTACCTCGGCGACTTCGCCAATGGTTTTCCCCGCGCGAGCGGGGATGAGCCCTCGACACCGAGCGGCCGGGAGAGTGGGCTTACGTTTTCCCCGCGCGAGCGGGGATGAGCCCACGGCTACGACGCCGCAGGCGTCCCCGCCCCGGTTTTCCCCGCGCGAGCGGGGATGAGCCCTTGCGGCTGATCTTTCCGCCCCACGTCTGTAGGTTTTCCCCGCGCGAGCGGGGATGAGCCCCATCCGCGACTACCTCGGCGACTTCGCCAATGGTTTTCCCCGCGCGAGCGGGGATGAGCCCCCCAGCTGTCAGGTTGTTTGCGGACGGTCTTTGTTTTCCCCGCGCGAGCGGGGATGAGCCCCCACGTGACCCCGCTCCGCACCGAGCTACGCGGTTTTCCCCGCGCGAGCGGGGATGAGCCGGGTGGCATTGCGTGTGCCTTTCGGTCGGGGCGGTTTTCCCCGCGCGAGCGGGGATGAGCCCCGCCTACTCCGTGAGGAACTGGGGCGGATGCGGTTTTCCCCGCGCGAGCGGGGATGAGCCCTCATCACCTACGGCGACCCGGACGGCCAAGGTGTTTTCCCCGCGCGAGCGGGGATGAGCCCTCGGATCGGGCCACCCAGTCGATTGCGGCGTGGTTTTCCCCGCGCGAGCGGGGATGAGCCCCGCGCCGCCCTCATGGACAAAGCCGCCCGCCTGTTTTCCCCGCGCGAGCGGGGATGAGCCCTCGGTCCCGGCAACGTCGCGCGTGAGCTCCTGGTTTTCCCCGCGCGAGCGGGGATGAGCCACACGGGTATCAGGATCGTCCCGAGCTGTTCGATGTTTTCCCCGCGCGAGCGGGGATGAGCCCTATCAGCATGTGCTTCATGTGCGTATATGCTGGTTTTCCCCGCGCGAGCGGGGATGAGCCTACCGAACGTCGAGAAGCGATGCTGTCCAACGAGTTTTCCCCGCGCGAGCGGGGATGAGCCCGCACTCGACATCGCCGATGTCGTCGTCATCCCGTTTTCCCCGCGCGAGCGGGGATGAGCCCGAGCGCCCTGGGACCCGCTGCCGACGCGGCCGGTTTTCCCCGCGCGAGCGGGGATGAGCCCATCCTGCCCACGGCGAGGACGTCGAAGGCTCGGTTTTCCCCGCGCGAGCGGGGATGAGCCACGGGGAAAGGCTTATATCCATGATTCCTCCATCGTTTTCCCCGCGCGAGCGGGGATGAGCCCTGGTCAACGGGGGTCCCGTCGGCGTCGAGGCCGGTTTTCCCCGCGCGAGCGGGGATGAGCCCTCGTTGCGGACCCCGGCCAGCGCATCACTGCCGTTTTCCCCGCGCGAGCGGGGATGAGCCCTATGGAACGATATTCACATCTGGACGGAACATGTTTTCCCCGCGCGAGCGGGGATGAGCCCGCCCGCCTTGGCGAGCTCCTCGATAGCTCCTGGTTTTCCCCGCGCGAGCGGGGATGAGCCCCCCAATCGTCCCCGAGGAGGACACCTTGCATTGTTTTCCCCGCGCGAGCGGGGATGAGCCCGAAGGACGGGCGCTGGCCCTCTAACGTCCTCCGTTTTCCCCGCGCGAGCGGGGATGAGCCCACCTGGGCCTCGCGTACGGCGCCCCGATCACAGTTTTCCCCGCGCGAGCGGGGATGAGCCCGGGACCAGCTTCCCAACGAAGATCCCCAGCCCGTTTTCCCCGCGCGAGCGGGGATGAGCCCGCGAAGGCCCCATCGAGTCCAAGGAAATCGAGGGTTTTCCCCGCGCGAGCGGGGATGAGCCCGTTCTGGCGTTCGTCGCACCGATCACGACCGCGTTTTCCCCGCGCGAGCGGGGATGAGCCCAGGGCGTAGGCGTCCCAGCCCTGCTCCGCGAGGTTTTCCCCGCGCGAGCGGGGATGAGCCCTGGACCGCTGAGGGCACGAAGAAGCACACCACGTTTTCCCCGCGCGAGCGGGGATGAGCCCGAACTGCTCGGCTCGCGACGCGTTGCTATCTAGTTTTCCCCGCGCGAGCGGGGATGAGCCCAGTGCGCGAAGCGACGCGCGCGGCATCAGCTTGTTTTCCCCGCGCGAGCGGGGATGAGCCACTGCAGAAGGCGCACCGCGCACAGGTGGCGACAGTTTTCCCCGCGCGAGCGGGGATGAGCCCGTGCGGTAGCCGATGCACCCAGCCCACCGTTCGTTTTCCCCGCGCGAGCGGGGATGAGCCCCGCGAGCGCGAGCAGCAGCGAGGCTACTCGACGTTTTCCCCGCGCGAGCGGGGATGAGCCCGTCCAGTCCACCAGCGTTCGCTTGACGATCTTGTTTTCCCCGCGCGAGCGGGGATGAGCCTCATGGCCGCTCACCTCCGCGCTCGTTTGCTTCGTTTTCCCCGCGCGAGCGGGGATGAGCCCGTTTCCTCCGGGCGATCGGCCTCACCGGCCGCGTTTTCCCCGCGCGAGCGGGGATGAGCCAGGAACCTTATCCGCGTCCAGTCTCGGCGGTTGGTTTTCCCCGCGCGAGCGGGGATGAGCCCCTGCCACGAAGGCGGCGATAACTCCAGCGGCGGTTTTCCCCGCGCGAGCGGGGATGAGCCCGCGAGATAACATTCGCGATCATCCAAGAAATGGTTTTCCCCGCGCGAGCGGGGATGAGCCGGGAACTGATATGGCCGATACGACGACCATTGAGTTTTCCCCGCGCGAGCGGGGATGAGCCGCGTGAGCCGCTAGGCTCACTTCCCGGCCCTGAGTTTTCCCCGCGCGAGCGGGGATGAGCCCCTTATCGAGTGGAATGGTGTCCGCTCGGTAACGTTTTCCCCGCGCGAGCGGGGATGAGCCCAGCGCCGTAAGGCGAAAGGCGCTGCCACCGCTGTTTTCCCCGCGCGAGCGGGGATGAGCCCGCCTGAGGATGCGGTGCGTGCCGTGCGATATGGTTTTCCCCGCGCGAGCGGGGATGAGCCCGAGCAGCGGCCAAATGTCGCGCGGGTAGACGTGTTTTCCCCGCGCGAGCGGGGATGAGCCCTCCGCGCTCACCGTCGGGAGCGCCAGATACGCGTTTTCCCCGCGCGAGCGGGGATGAGCCCATGAGTTCCTGCGCACATCCATGCAGACGAAAGTTTTCCCCGCGCGAGCGGGGATGAGCCCGCGAACGCGTTCAGCCCCTTACGTACGTTGCCGTTTTCCCCGCGCGAGCGGGGATGAGCCCCCCGGCCCCGCGCGCTGGGACGCCCGCATAGGGTTTTCCCCGCGCGAGCGGGGATGAGCCCAGGAACCGCGGGCACAGGCTGGGGAATCTCCTGTTTTCCCCGCGCGAGCGGGGATGAGCCCTCGCTGATGGACGTGCCGAAGCCAAGCTGCGGGTTTTCCCCGCGCGAGCGGGGATGAGCCCAAGTTCCGATGAGCCGTATGAGGATGAGCTCGGTTTTCCCCGCGCGAGCGGGGATGAGCCCTGCTACGTCATGCTCCACAACGAGTTCCCGAAGTTTTCCCCGCGCGAGCGGGGATGAGCCGGCTTCCCGCTCGCGCCGAAGAACCCGTTTGACGTTTTCCCCGCGCGAGCGGGGATGAGCCCCGGCCGCCAGCCGCCCCGACACGGCCAGGTCCGTTTTCCCCGCGCGAGCGGGGATGAGCCGGCTTCCTTGACGGCGTTTTCGATCTCCCCCGTGTTTTCCCCGCGCGAGCGGGGATGAGCCGTGTTGGGGATGACTTCACTGTCGCCCGCGCATGTTTTCCCCGCGCGAGCGGGGATGAGCCGGCGATGAAGGACCTCGGGCTCGCGCCGCGCCTGTTTTCCCCGCGCGAGCGGGGATGAGCCGCGACAGGCAGACCCGACAGAGACGACAACCTGGTTTTCCCCGCGCGAGCGGGGATGAGCCGGGCTCGACGTTCGACTTCGAGTGGCAGTGCGAGTTTTCCCCGCGCGAGCGGGGATGAGCCCAAGCTGCTCCCACCCCTGCGGGAGCGCGACGTGTTTTCCCCGCGCGAGCGGGGATGAGCCCGACACCGTCTCCGACCCGGAGCCGAGGGCACCGTTTTCCCCGCGCGAGCGGGGATGAGCCCCATATGGGGCCGGGGCTAGGTTGTCAACTTGAGTTTTCCCCGCGCGAGCGGGGATGAGCCCCTGCCAGCCGAGACCCGAGGTGGCGTGTATGGGTTTTCCCCGCGTGAGCGGGGATGAGCCGAGCTGGTCGCGGGCGATTGAGGTGGCGTCGCGTTTTCCCCGCGTGAGCGGGGATGATCCCAAGTGATACTATGTCACACATAGGGGTCAAGAAGGCAGTCCACTCGGACAGCAGGATCGCCCTACATCGAGGACACCTCGACTGCCCGAAGGGGCAGCCTGGTGTCCTCTTCACATAATGATCAAACTCGCCGACTGGGCGTAACGCCTGGGTCGGTTGTTTTCCCCGCGTGAGCGGGGATGAGCCCAACATGTAGACCATTACGATCGAGTGCCACCCGTTCTCCCTCCACAAGCGGAGCAGACAGGGGAGACCGGCAAAGGCGTGTGCCCGTCACGCCGCACTAGCGGAAGGGAATCCCGTAGGGATCTAGTTGCGTCGGTGGGCGTCGTGGGCGTATGGTTGCCGGTTCGCACAATCTCGGCCACAAGAGGGAAACGTGAGCAGGGGAGAAGTAGTAGCGATCCGCCCTCGGATCACCAAGGTTGGGAGCGCGTATCGGCGGGAGGTGAGCTCGGGAACCTGTGAGCTGTGCTTCGCTGAATGGGCGGCCATGATTCGCGACGTCAGCTTCGGGCTGGACGCCGCCGACGGCGACCGCTCGTGGGAGACTACCATTTCAACCTTCCATGAGGGTAGCTGGAACGATAACTGGGAGGTCGAGGTTGACCCCTTCGTCCTCTCCGGGGCGTTCGCAAGCGTGACGCTCGTCGTCGACCAGGCGCTCCTCGATAACCCCGAAGGTCCCACGTTTATTGCCCGAGAGATCCTTGAGGCGGCGGCCCCTCGCTTTGCGCGCAATTTCCGGCGCGCGACTGCGGTGAGCCTCGTTCACACCGGCACTACACCCGATCGGTATGCATGACACCCCTTCTGATCGGGTGCAGCGCCCCCCTAACGGGTGCAGCGCCCCCCTAACGGGTGCAGCATCCCCCAACGGGTGCAGCGTCCCCCAACGGGTGCAACGCTTGTCTTCGGCACCCTGGCTGCCCTGGCCGCTCCGGGCCACCCTCGCCACCCTCGCACCCTCGCCGCCCCGGGCCGGAACACCCCGTTGCTGCCCCTTCGAGGAGCATTTTGTCTGCTCGGGCGCGCCACCACCACACAACAAAAAACGAACCGCAGATCCCGAAGGACCTGCGGTTAATCGTGCGCGAGGGGGGAGTTGAACCCCCACTCCATCACTGGAACACGGACCTGAACCGTGCGCGTCTGCCTATTCCGCCACTCGCGCGTACCCAGAAAGAATAGGGGCAACGCACCCCCCGCGTCAAATCAGCATCAGTGACCCAGAACACGCATCGCCTGTTAATTCGTTGGTTCGAGGCATCGAGCCAGCGAGACGCCCACTCCTACAGCAAGAACCTGCACGCGAGGATCCCACCGATGCTCAGCAGGGTTGCTGCGCTCACTCCCGCGTCGACCCATCCGAGGCGCACGCGACCGGCGCCGTCGCGCCCGCTCGAACCCGTCGCGGTGAGCGCCCCGCGCATGGACATGGCACGACCGGTCTCGGCAGCGCCTCGAGAGGCTGCCGACAGGATCGCCGTGATGACGTCCACGCTGAGGCGGGCGTATCCGCCCAGGGACATGGTTGCCATGTCCTGCCCGAGCCGCAGCTTCGCGGTGTCCATGACGGCCTGGGCCTGATCGCGCAGCATGGGAAGGCCTCGCAGGGCGCACGCCATGACCAGCGCCCACTGATCCACCGGCGCTCCGAGGAGGCGAAGCGGCCTCAGGAAGAAGCGCAGGGCTCCCGCGAGCGCACTCGTGGGGGTGACCCACGCGATGAGAGCCGAGCCCCACAGGACGACGATCGCCAGCGTGGTGGCACGTAGGAAGAGCTCAAGCCCGTCCCCCAGCCACGCGCCGATGCAGCCGCCGATGAACCCCGAGATCATCCACGAGGGCGGGCGGGGGGTGACGCTGCGCGGCAGGCGGACGATCGCGGAGGCGACGACGAGGAGGCCTCCAACGATCGCGAGCGTTGACCAGCGCGGGAGGAGTATGACGCACGTGGTGAGCGCCGTCCAGGCAAGGATGAGCGTTCCCGGCCAGGCTCGCGACAGCGGCGTCGACCACGGGAGGGGGCGGGGCAGGGGGAAGCCGGAGCGCCTGCGGGGCTTGGGGCG
>ERZ772955.2197-NODE-2197-length-10860-cov-16.426192_pt1 | contig 10860 bp, 9 predicted proteins | sample MGYA00511133_ERZ772955 | MGnify/ENA primary metagenome ERZ772955 (study PRJEB29015, sample SAMEA2737914) | human oral metagenome | biome: human oral; feature: human-associated habitat; material: dental | place: China | collected 2149 ... | reverse complement strand
TGCGCACACTCTTCTCCGCGACCGTTTCGCGGATCTTTGCCATATCCATGAGAACGCTCCTATCTGTTGTGAAAAATACCCAAAAATATCAATCAAACCCATGTGCCTTGATGCCGTCGGGCAGGACAGGTCGGACAAATCGGCCCGCCGCCCCCTTCGGCGCAAGGATGAACGCGCCGTCCACCTGCTCCACCACGCGCGTCTCGAAATCCGCCGCACGGGGCAGTTCGTGCGCAGGTGTCTCCCCAAACTCCCTGAGCATCTGATCCGCGTACTTCAAGATCAGGTCAGGCGGCATGCACTTCATACACTGCATATGCGCATCGCCCGTCAGCGGGCATTCGTGCAGACGGCACGGATGGCACGGCACGGGGGCACGCACGGAAATACTCTTTGCATCATAGGGGTAGAACCCCGGGATCGGCGAGGCACCGAACATACAGAGGACGGGGACGTTCATCGCCACGCCAACGTGCATCGGCCCCGAGTCCGTTGTAATGAAGAGGATACAGCGGCGCAGAAGACCCGCGAGCACACCAAGGCTGACCTTCCCCGTAAAGATGTGCAGATGCGGATGATTCTTCTGCCGCATCTGTGCGCGGCACGCTGCGACCATCTCCACATCCATCGGCCCCCCCATCACTGCGAGATGATAGCCGCGTGCGAGGTAGTCGTCGGCGACCTCTGCAAAATAGGCATCCTCCCATCGTTTCGTTCGCCAGCTCGCTCCGATGTTAAGCGCGATCACCTTGTCACCAGACGCAAAATGCTCCGCCCAGAGCTGCGCCGCTTCTTTTTCGGCGGCGGGCGGCAGCCACAGCTCAAGCCCCGCATCGTCGACTTCGTCAATCACCCCCGCCGCACGAAGCGCAGCATAGTGCGAGTGAACCTCGTGCATGATCGGATGTTGATCGGGGCTGACATGATCGAAGAAAAAAGAGAAGCCCGGCTTCGTGTAGCCCACAATACGCTTGCCGCCGCTCAGGGCTGCAAGCGCGGAGGAACGTTCATTGCGATGGAGATTGACAACAAGATCATACTTGTTTCTTCGCAGACGATGGGCAAAGCGCAGGATGCCGAGGAGGCTCTTATCTCGCCCCTTCTTGTCAATCAGCAGGCACTCATCAATGTGCCGATTTTCCTGCACAATGTCTACGAGAATCCGATCCGCGAGCAGCGTGATACGTGCCTCGGGATAGTTGTGCCGCAGCGTGCGCAGGACAGGCGTCACAAGCATGAGGTCGCCGAGATGCATGAGGTTGATGACGAGGATGTTCCGATACAAATTCACTGCCCCTCCAACGAGTCGCCATATTCAATAAGTTGCCACGAAAGCGTCCTGAGGATCTCCATCCGTCCTTTCAAAAGCGCATAGGCAGTAACATCGTCGCCCTCAATCACCCCCGGCAGGAGTTCCGTACGCGTGCCGTTGACCGCTCCCATAACACTCTGCGTCAAGAAGTAGTCCCGATTGAACGCCGCTCCCATATTGCCCTCTGTCAGTGGTGGTGCGATGGAAACATAAGAAAAACCGGCGGGTGCTATCAGCTCGATTAGTGTCGGTACGATATTCGTATGTCCGCCCACAACATCGGGCGGCAGGATACTCGGCGTGATACCCTGCCCATAGAGAACAAATGGTACACTCTGGAACTCATACATCGTCGGCGTACGCGATGGATTCATGCGTACAGCATGATCACCCGTGATGACGAAGACACTGTCCGGATATCGAGCCATCGTCTCATGGACAAAATTCGTCACAATTTTGTCCATGTAGTAGTAGTGACCAAGTTCAAGCGCAAGCTGATCGGAATCGTCCACATTCGGAATTTTTGCCGCCACAGCACGCGCATTTTCGAGGTCGAACCCCTCTGCTGCAACGTCGATGTCGTAGGGTGGATGATTCGACACCGTCATGATGAGATGCACCGTCGGCGGCTCATCCGCAATATGCTGCCCAAGCGCAGCGAAGAGCTGGGCATCCGACGTGCCCCACGCATTCACCTTTTCCGCATGAAAATCGGGGTAGCCATAGAAATGGTCAAACCCCTGCGCACGTGTGAATCGCCCCATCCCCTCCCACGTAGGCGCACCACCGTACCAAAAATCGACTGCGTAGCCAAGGCGTTTGAACGGCGATGCCATCGAGGTTGGATAGACCTCTTTCAGGCTGCGGGGGAGATAGTTGACGTGCTGATTCACCTCGGATAGCCCCGTCACCAGCCCCGTGATTGCAATAGAGGTAAAATCCCCGTTTGGCATGAAGTGTCGTGAATAGTAAGCGTTCGGCTCTGCCGCCAGAGCCTTGATCCCGTCAGCAGCGTGCAGCGCTGCATATGGTTCGAGCATCGGCCACTGTGCGTAGGTTTCACCAAGCACGATGAAGATGTGGCGCGGCTGCGGAATGCGCGCACCTGTTGCCGTGCGTGTCAGATAGGGGGTCAGCGTGTCTGCCATGAGATCCCCATGCCCCGCTGCCGCACGAGCAATCTCCCGCACACGCTCCTTTGCGACACCGACAATGTCTCCTCCCTTGATTTGCTTCTGCATGGAGTGCACGCGATAGAGTGCTTGTCCGTCGTCCAGAATACACTCATTGAGGAAGGCATCACTCGTAATTCCTGCATTTTCCCAGTTGACGCCGCTCGCATAGGTAAAACTCCCGCCGAAACGCACAAAAACAAACGTCGCCACGAAAAGGATGAGAAAGCAAAATGAGAAAAATACGCGTTGCCCCCCCGACCGAAGTGTAGGAAGCGAATACGTGCCGTACACGCAGAGGAGTTTATGCAGGAGATAAATCGAAACCACCGTCAACAAAAGCGCAAGCGCAAATCTCCAGATAAAGCCGTACTCCTGTACGAGCATCATAAAGACAGTGGGGATATCCTCATTCATGCCTGCTGTCACCTGCATCTGAAAACCTGTCTGGTACTGCCGATAGAATGGAAAGCGCGCCTGAAAGAGCACTGCGAAGACGAACACAGCGAAAGCACCCCAGACGAGGCGCAAACGTAACAACATATGTGAGAGACGCGGTGTAATAAGAAGTGGCAACGAGCAGAAGACAAACGTAGATAGAGCTATCACTCCAGCAGTCTTGAACGAGAGCCGCATCCCGGTGAGGAGCGCAAGCCCGATCTCGGCTCCGTCCGTGCTCGGGGACATATACCCAGACATATACCACATGAAGTACGCACGGTAGAGGCAGACCGTTAGAAGAATGAATACAAAGAGCTTCACGTCACGCTGTACAGCATCATAGAACGCCTCCAAGCGTCCATATCGACGTGCTCCGTATCGTTCAATACGCATCTGCTCGCTCCTTTCCTTCCTGTTATTTCGTGAGCCCTTACCGCACTGACTCAATGCTGAAGCAACGGACGCATCTTCGCCGCGACCTCATCCGGTGTGATCGCCGCGAGGCAGTCCAGCCCCTTCGGACATGCACGCTTCCAACAGCCACGGCAGGAGCGGTCAACCTCGATCGCATTTTGACACTGCCCATAGGGACCATTGCGATTCGCGTCCGTCGGTCCCATCAGCATAACCGTCGGCGTGCCGAGCCCTGCTGCGAGGTGAACGGGACCCGTATCACCGCCGAGAACAAGTGCCGCACGCGTGAAGATGTGGGCAAGCTGCTTGAGATTCGTGCGCCCGACCAGATTCACGGGCGGGATCTCAGACGCATGCACAATGTCCTGTGCAAGCGACTCATCGAGACGGCCGCCACCAACGAGCACGGGGACATAGTGCGCGTGGTAAAGCCGATCTGCAAGCGCGGCGAAATGCTCCACCGGCCAGCGTTTGTTCGGCCAGTTTGCACCGATGGCAAACGCGACGAATGTGCGCCCCTCCGGCACACCCTCACGCGAAAGCAGCGTCTCAGCCGCCATGCGGTCACGCTCGGAAACAGAAACCGGAAACCTCACTTCGTCCACGGCGCAGCCAAGCGCACGCGCCACATCGAGATAACGCTCGACGATATGTCCCCGAGCGTGCGCCCCACGTACGGGACGACTGACAAGATGTGCGCCTTCGCGCATGTTCGCCGTGCCGATACGCATCTTTGCCCCCGCATTAAAGGCGATTGCCGCCGACTTGAACAGTCCCTGCAGGTCGAGCGAGGCATCGTAGTGACGGACGCGCAGACGCTTGCGGAAGGGACCAATCTCGCGCAGGAATCCGCCGATGCTGCGGAACTTCGCCTTCTCGAACAGGATGAGCTCGTCGATGTACGGATTATCCTCAAGAATCGCGTACGCCGTCGGTTCGACCACCCACGTCAGATGCGCCTTGGGATACTGCTCCTTGATGGCATACGAAACGGGCAGAGCATGAATCACGTCGCCGATCGCGCTCAGTTTCACGACCAGAATGTTCTCCATGCCCTGCCCTCCTTTGGTATTCACAAGTTTTCTGATATGTCGAAAAATATATAGTGTAGAGATTGAGCAAGCGAATACTACTTCTTCCCCATCTTTGCAATCATCCCCGTCGTCGACTTGCCCTCTACCAGCGGGATAAATGCCACCTTGCCGCCGTAACGCTCCACGATGCTCGCCTCGGGCAGGGTCTCAAGGGTATAGTCTCCGCCCTTTGCATAGACAGCAGGCTGTACCTTTGTGATCAACTCCTCCGCCGTATCCTCACCAAAGATCACGACATAGTCCACCGACGCGAGTGCCCCCACGACTTCCGCACGATCCGCCTCGCTGTTCACGGGGCGCGTCTCCCCCTTGAGACGTCGCACGGATGCGTCGCTGTTCAGCCCGAGGATGAGTATGTCGCCAAGCGCACGTGCCGCCATGAGATAGCGCACATGCCCCGCGTGGAGGATATCAAAGCAGCCGTTCGTAAAGACAACGCATGCCCCTCCTTCGCGCAGCGCAGCGGCAAACTCCGCAATCCGCTCATTTGGAATCAGCATATCAGAACGCCTCCTCTGCCGCAAGCAAAGCAACTCGCAGTTCCTCCTGTGCAACCGTCGCCGTCCCGCGCTTGCGCACGGCAATCCCCGATGCGATGTTACTGAGTCGTGCTGCCGTCAATGGGTCAACACCCGCCGCAAGCCCGAGAATCATGACCGCGACACAGGTGTCGCCTGCGCCCGAAACGTCGAAGATCTCACTGTGGTCGCTGACGGGAATATTCGTCGCCGAACCATCGGCGAGGAAGAGTGTCATCCCCTTATCTCCGCGCGTGATGAGGACACCGTCTGCAGAGAGCCGCTCCCGCAGCGCGTGCCCCGCCGCATGGATCTCTTCCTCGGAGAGCAGCGTGCGCTCCAGTGCCGCCGCAAGCTCCGCGTCGTTCTGCTTGACGTAGCCAATGCCCTCGTAAGAGAGGATGTCATAGCGCGAGTCCACGATACTTGGAATTCCCAGCCTGCGCGTCTCCTCGATGACGAGGCTACGCACGCGTGCCGTCACGGTTCCCGAGCCGTAGTCCGAGAGCACAACGCCGCGCACCTGCGGCAGGAGCTCACGGATGCGCCCAAGGAGCAGTTCCTCCGTCTCCGCTGTGAGCGATGTGTGCCACTCGCGGTCGACACGTACGATCTGTTGGCTGACCGTCGCCCGCCCGCCCGCAATGATACGCGTCTTCGTGATCGTCGGATGCGCCTCTGCGCGGACAAACTCTGTATGCACGCCGTTTTCACCGAGCACGCCAAGGAGTGCGTCCCCGCTGTGCTCCGTTCCGCAAACCCCCACAGCGTATGCCCTACCGCCGAGCGTTGCCGCGTTGTTCGCGACATTTGCCGCGCCGCCTGCAACCACACGCTCCTCCTGCTGCTCGAGCACGAGCACGGGCGCCTCACGCGAGATGCGTGCAATTGTACCATCGAGGTAGATATCCGCCACCATATCCCCAATGATGAGGACAGGCACATTTCTCATCGCTTTGAGTGCATTTACCACGGCGTAAACTCCCATTTAACCTTCCACGAATCCTGCTTCGAGCGGTAACGCAGGATGATCTGCGAGCAATGCAGGTCGTGGAACCAGTAGTAATCCACATCTCTCCATTCCTTCGGCTCAATGGCGTACTTCGTCCCCACCGCAAAACGGTTGCGCTCGTCGAGACGATAGCTCAGACCTGCCAGCAACGTCTTTGAGGTATCCTCCTGATCGAAGTCAAAGAGAGAATTTTCCTTCGTACTCTTCGAGTAAAGAGCACCGATGTACGCCGCAAAACGCTCGTTGAACGGCTTCGTGACGTAGGCACTCGCATTGAACCCCTGTACGCGCGAACCGTCGTAGGTCTCGCGTGTGACAGAGTAGCCCCCCGCGAGATCGATCCGATACCCATGAAAGAGGATCGTATCGTGCGCAACCGAAACACCGTATTTCCAGTGGTTACTGTGAATCCCATCCGCATACCAACGTCCATACTCCGAGTATAGGTTGTAGGTGATCGGCGTCTTGCCGACACGCTGTCCGTAGCCGAGAATGAGCGACGGCATCTTCTTGATTGATCCATCTTCCCCATCATCGAAGACACCGTACGTAAGGACAGCACTCGCGCCACTGTTGCTCCACCCGAGATCATAGTGGCTGCGCCAGCCCTTGTTAGTCGTCACATAGAGATTCGCACTTGCCGTGACGTGCGGGGCAAGGTCGTGCTCGTACGTCTGCTCAAGCCAGAGGCCGTCATCACTATCATAGCCCATCGTCGGGAAATTGCGCTGCATGGGCTTCCCCACATCGACTTCATAGTGTTTGCGTGTGAAGATCACCTTATTCTTGATCCAGAACTTCACATTCGTGAGTACGAGTTTGTCGCCGGGGTAGAGCTCCGCCACATCCGCACTCATATGATAGTCCGGCTTTTTGGCGGCGCACTTCGTCTGCGTACCGTCATACACCACGATCTTGTCCGGATAGAACTCGAATCGTTTGCCTGTCATATAGTAGCCGCCGACCTTGCCCGCAGCCTCCGCCATCGTGCCCTCGCGCGTCTTGTAGTTGTAGTTGATGCGATAGCCGTCGAGGGTTATGCGGGACTGCCCCTCCGTCAGCTGGAGCATATGCGCACGGTCAGGAACGGACACGTCGCCCGCGATGGTGTTTCCCTCCACATAGTCGCCTTGAAACCGCCGTGCCGCAAGCTGCATGATGTCCACATGCCCCTTCGCCGTAAAGTCGCCCGTACGCTCATCATACGTCAGATCGTCCCCCTCAAACGTGATCGGCGACGGCGCGTCCGCCGCGACAGGATGTCGCAGATGCTTCGCCATTTCCTCCACGTCCGCAAGCAGCTTCTTCTGCTCCTCCGTGAGACGGTTCGCACGCTCCTCCCGTCGCTCATTCTCGACGAAATCCAAATGCTGAAAGCCCGTATCCGAGTCCCCGCGATAGGCGGCATCAGCTCCGCTCGGCAGCACAGTACAGGCAGCGGTCAGAGCAAGTAGGATGCGCGTTTTTGTAACCTTGGTCATCGGCGCGTTCTCCTGTCTTTTACAAAGATTTGATTCGTTATTATACTACATCATAAACGGAATTTTCGCAACCGAAAAGAGCGCGTACGCAGCGCATTCCCCCTCATCCAATATAAATTTGACGCACAAAAACTTTTCCTCTATAATGAATTCAACTTTGAAAAACACACGCAAAGGAGGCGGGCACAGAAATGAAACGCTTAACGGCAGGCGGATTTCTGCTTGCTGTCACTTTATTTATCGCAGGAATGGGTCACTGCGCAGCGGAGGATATGCGCTTCGTTGATGCCGAGGATGACACGGGCTACTACGTTGATGCCGCAAGCATCGTCCGCGTCTCGGATACGGAGCGCGATGCCGTCATCGCCGTTGTCAAGGCAACCGAAAATCGCCGCTATGTCTATCGTACGCGCCTCAACCCGCATATGGGAACGTATCAGTTTGTTTCCGCGCAGGTCGAGGTCTATGATACAAGAGAGGTTCTGCGTACGACACAGGGAATGAATATGCCACAGAAATACACGCCGGCTTCCCCTCTCAGGAGCATCGCAGACTTCATTGAAGAACTGCTGACAAAGAAACAGCAGCAAAGGTAGGAGGAGATCTCTCATGCAGCAGAAAATCTGTGCACTCGTGCTGACCTTCGTACTCGCACTCACATCCTTTGGCACGGCACTCGCGGCAGAGCCGCCGAACGCCGTCCAGTCGAAACTCGCACTCATCGAGCAGGACACCTACGGACAGGAGCAGACCGGTGCGCTCATCGACCGCATCAACAAGCTCGAGCGCGACTATGACGGCAAGCACCGTACGGGCAGCCTCATGGCACGAATCGACGCCATTTACGACGAGGTCTACACGAACAGCACAAGCCCATCCGTCCTCATGAACCTCAACGCGATTGAGTGGAACATCAACCATGAGACGAGCCTGCGCTCCGTACAGGAGCGCGTCAGCGAGATGGAGGTCGCACTTCTCGGCAAAACCGCCGAGGGCACGTTCCAAAAGCGCATTTCCGCCCTCTCGGAGGCATCCTTCGGCACGAAGGAGATCCCTGTCACCCCCGTCTCCGTTCCCGCGAACACCCTCATTAAGGTCGCACTCGTGACCCCCGTCAACGCCAAAAACCTCAAGGTCGGCGACACCATCGAGTATCAGGTCGCGGAGGACGTCTTCGTCGGTGATGTCCTCGCCTTCACGAAGGGTTCGCGCGGCGAGGGCACAGTCACGAAGGTGAAACAGGCGAAGAACTTCGGCCGCAACGCCGCCGTCGACATCGACTTCAAGAACACGAAGGCACTCGACGGAACCTATGTCACCACCTTCATCGGCGAAGAGGCGAAGAAGGAAATGCAGCACCTCGCCATGGCAGCGGGCGCATCGCTCGCGGGCATCGCCGTCCTCGGGCCCCTCGGCGTCGTCGCGGGTGCGTTCGTCCACGGCAAGAACATCGACCTGCCCGCCGGTACGGAACTCTACATCCAGACACAGAGCGATACCACCGTCTACGGTGTCCAGACCACCTACGATAGCACTGTCCCGTTCCAGGCAACGGCGGCATCCTCCTCCTCACACGATGGAACCAACGACATGAGCGTCTACGACGACGAAGTATGAACGAATATAGTAAGAGCCTCCAACATTTCGCATCAAAGTGTTGGAGGCTCTTTTTGAATTTAAGGAAAAGATTTACATATCCGCAGGTATAATCTGAAATGGATGATTTGAGTTCACCATACAAGCTTCAATAAAATCCTTATTGATATATGGGGCAATTACAGGATCGCTCTCAAATTGCAATGTGATTCTCCCATAGGTTCGTTCGCTAGCATGAAAACCATCAAAAGCTTCCTCATCCGAAGCTCCCAACCATGCCATATTAGTAAAGTCATAGAAAGGGACATCTTGTACCACACAGAGAGAGCGCACAGCATCCTCAAACTGCAGTATAAAAGCACGATGTCCTTCTGATGCGAGTGTATTATTTTCTACATAACGAAGCTTAGGATGTGGATAGTTAGGATTCAACCAATCCCAATCAACCGCAAAGATAACAATTTTAGGCACATAGTTGATACATATGTGATCAAAAATCGCCTCCATTGCATCAATGGAATCTCCCATCCCGCCTGTTGTATAAAACGTAGCCCCTTTGAAAAAAGCCGCACGAAATTGCATTGATCTTGATGTCCCTAACGCAATAATATCTGGTTCTGTTCTAGAAATCATACAATATTTAAGGAAACAAATATCCTCCATCAACGCACTCTCATAGAGAGCATTCTCATTGAGCTGCATGTCAATGGCGATATCATCGCCAACATACACTTCGTTTAATCTATGTCTTACCCACTCGGCAGGAATTATATAAGCAACTATCACAATAAGAGATAAACCAAGAAGATCCACACAATATTTCTTCCATGTCATGTAAATACACCTCATAAAACAATACCAATTTTTATCGATCTTCGTTCTATCAAAATTGAAAATATAGAAATTCTGTCTTTTGAGTCATTTGATAAAGCGAGATAAACAACAAAACAAAGGTGATAAGCAACAATGTTTTATTCGGTCTAAAGTGTTTTGCGTATTCAATTGGATTCTTCATCTTCATAAGTACAACAGCTAAGATAGTCAATATACCTATCGGCTTAATCAGCGAGCCTAAGACTCTAAAGTGTGCAAACGAAATTCCCAGCCCGTCAAACAGTTCCTCAAACTTTCCCCCCGCCGGCAGCGCAAAGCCGTTCCCCCCTGCCATCGCATAGATGATATTCCACGCATCGTGAAAATTCTCCGCACGGAAGAATACCCACAGAACGGTCACGCAAAGGAACGTCATGCCCCAGTTCATAACGTTCGGGAGAGCGATGTTCAACCTCCGCCACTGGTGGTTCACCATGAGAGCTACACCGTGCATCGCGCCCCAGAACACGAACGTCCAGCCTGCACCGTGCCAGAGTCCGATAATGAGCATGGAAACGAACAGATTGCGCATCTTTGCCCACTCTCCATGGCGATTGCCGCCGAGCGGGATATAGAGGTACTCACGCACCCAGAGGCCGAGCGTCATGTGCCATCTGCGCCAGAAGTCGATGATGCTCCGCGCCTGATACGGCGAATTGAAGTTCACGGGGAGTTTCAGATTGAGCATAAGCCCCAGACCGATCGCCATCTCACTGTAGCCGGAAAAGTCGAAGTAGAGCTGAAAGGTATAGGCAAACGCACCGATCCACGCCTCAAGAAGCGTAATCGTATCTGTATGCGAAAAGACATCCGCCACCCATGGCGAAAGACGATCCGCAATCACCACTTTTTTGAACAGCCCCATGATGAAGATGGTCAGCCCAAGCGCAACATTGTGGTAGTCGATGCGAAATGTACGCTCCGCGACGAACTGCGGCATCATATCC
>ERZ772955.2194-NODE-2194-length-10869-cov-5.463011_pt1 | contig 10869 bp, 7 predicted proteins | sample MGYA00511133_ERZ772955 | MGnify/ENA primary metagenome ERZ772955 (study PRJEB29015, sample SAMEA2737914) | human oral metagenome | biome: human oral; feature: human-associated habitat; material: dental | place: China | collected 2149 ... | reverse complement strand
ATCGCAACCACTGCTCCCGCATACCTGTGTCATATGGGATTGTTACTACTTCCCGCGCACGAGCAGAGAACCCCTCCACCAAGCTATCCGGCTTCGCCTCACTCTTGTCTGCCTGCGACACGACGACTACCGCATTACGGGACAACTCAGCGCCGCGTTGGCTACGCGCAGCAAGACCATCCAAAAGGAGCCGCCCAGCTTCTGCGTGATCCGACCGAGTTGTTGTAGCAATGACAATCTGATCCGCATGACCGACGATACGTAGCCACAGGTCATCACCCTCATCATTCCCTGTATCCCAGACAATCAAGCGGTAATACTTCTTCAACACCTCCTGCACGCCATCAAGCTCCTGCGGAGTCAGTTTTTGTTGCGTCGAGAGAAGGAGAGGATTGGACCTCAGAACATCAAAATGATCAATGCTCTGATGATGAGTAAATACGGAAACATCACCATAATGAGCCGACGGCGCCAGCAACCTGTCGATAGAAGGCACCAAGTCCAGCACCGTAGATTGGTGGGGGCCCTGCTCCGTCCGCCATCCCAGAGTACCTCGAGTGACGTTACCGTCCGCCACAACGACACCCCCTGCCCCGTAGCGCGCAAAACAACTTGCGAGAAGGATCGCAGTCGGTGTTTTACAGGCACCTCCCTTGCCATTAAGGACGGCAACCGTTCGCGTACCCAACCAACGCTGAGATATGAGTTGCTCATCCTGCCACCGGCGGCGGTCAGCGGCACTCGCTGACACCTTCAGTCCGAACTTCCTCGCCACACCACGCCAGCCAGACAATCGAGGACCGTCCGTAGAGTTCGGAGCTAAAAACGACGATGCTTCCCCGCCCACCGAGCTCCCATCAGCGTAACCCACCTGAGTAGGCTGAACATCGGGAACCTGCGGTGGCATCGAAGAGAAGCTCTGCAGTCCATGCTCACCTGACATTGCATTAGCATTTCCGGGAACAGTGGAGCCGTATTCAGGGCTATCGCCTGCACCGTGAGACGGAACAAACGGAGAACCCACCATAACATCAGAATGGTCGGCCCCATAGGTAGGGGACACCATAGAAGGACCACCAACACCTCCAGGCTCATAATCACCAGTAGGCGCTGGCGAATATTGCTCGCCAAGCCGAGTTGACATTGCACTACTGTTGAACTCGTCCCCACGAACCTCAGGCACAGTCACCGGAGTCTCAGGAATCAGCGAATCCGCCGAGAATGAACTCACGCCCTCCGGCTCAGCAGACCCCACGTCAGCGCCGGAGAGTTCTGCGTGTAAGCCCGAAAAGGAATGGGATGGTTCATCAACGTCATCACGTGTGACAGATGTATCTGGTGTATCTGGGAAACTACTCTGTACATCAGAGGCGTCCGCGGTTTGCTCTTCCATTCCCGGTGAACCAAATACTGAAAGGTCCATCCGGAATGCAGAACCTGGAAGAACTTCTTCCACATTGCCAGTATCGTCCTCACGGTCAGATGCCACAGTGACGGGGTCAATTTCAGAATCATCATTCTTGATGCCATCGACACCGATTAGGGAAGAGTAGTCGATAATGCTAGGCGACGTTGGCTCGGGTGTGGACTCACTGGGAATGGACGCATGGAATAGGCGGTTCAGACCTTCACCCAGTCGCTCATCACCATCAGGCGACGTGGATTGCGGAGACGCTACCCGATACGGTGACGAAGCGCTTTGAGCGGAGTGAGTTTGCTTCGGGTAGATTCGTGGTGGTTGCGTATCAGCTCCATAGGCGCCGCTGTTATGTAAAAAGTCAGGGCCAGCTTCAAGTTCGTCAACATTCGAAATTTGCGAGTCGAACGGGCTGTAGCCTTCAGGCTCCGCCGCGAACGGAGACTGACGTGAGTAGGCGACCGGATCGACAGCGCCACCAATCTCTGACACCAACGAGCTCTCACTCGTTGACGCACCTTCCTCTGGTTGCAGAGCTGGAGGCTCACCACATCCTCCCACTGTCAGATCTAAGGAGAACGGCTCGTCACGCTCTTGGACCACCGAGTCTTCATCAAGCAGCGCAACTGCACCGAAGGCGTCGACGGAAATGTACTGCATTCCGTTCTCGTCAATTGCGGCTACAGTGACGCTGCTTCCCTTGTTTGCAGCGATCGATGCGACGAGACGCAGAAGCTCTCCACGTGCTTGGGATACGCTCCCGGCGTTGACACGCTGTTCTCCTCCTTCACCGGAAAGTTGGCCACTTCCGTCGGGATTCACCGTGATCGTAATCATGAGGACTCACCTTTCACCGCACCGCGCTATTCACGCCCATCATAACGCCTTTCGGAGGGGACCGCCGCGGCAAGAAGACGTGGAGCGCCTTCCAACCTCATTATTATTCTGGCAGACCCGACCGCGGCATGCGCGCGCAGGGATTTTTAACTATCTCGGTCTGCATCATCAGACACCTTAGGGCCCTTTGACGTCACGATCTTTACAAACGGAGCCATCCCTAAAACCCCAATTCCTCCAACCAGAAACCGCGGCCAGTCTCCAGCCACCCTCCCCACAACGTACGTGACAAGTAAGTAGACGACCAAGTATGCCAGCAGCCATCGGAAGCACCGAGACACTGGTTGGTCAGATGTCAGTAGACTTGCATAGAAATCAATTTTGCTTCTGAACGAACTCATCGCATACATTCCCTGTTCTCACTGACCAACCAGCGCCTTGGCCACCTTGCCGCTAGCGAAAACGAGCACTATCAAGAGCACGGGAGCCAGAAGGAACGTTGCATAATTTTGAATGATCCATCCACTCAGAGAATCTCCAGGTTTACCGACATTGATTGCGTTAACTGCAGGTAAATGTGGGTAGATCTTAGTCGCCAGCATCAATGTGGCGGCTTGCATCGAGACGGCGGCATACTTTTGAAGGTATCCGATCCCCATCGACTTCGTGTCTGGGTGCCCTAAGAATGCAATCGGCAACGATGCGAACGCGGTCATAAAGTATAGTTCAATGAAGCGCATTACCACCATGAGTTTGACAATCAGGACGGCGACCATTGCGACAATGAATGGAATAATGAGCAGCATAATCATTCCCGCTTTGTCCATCATTTCAGCGTTGGACACCTTATCGGAGATGTCAGGCAGCTGAGGTAAGGACTTTTGAGCCTCATCGATATTTTTTGTGATGCTCTGGACGATCTGATTAATCGCATCAAGAAACATCATGGCGTTCTGGGCAGCCCACACAAGGAGCACTGACTTGAACATCGTGGCCGCAATAATTTTGACACCGAGCTGTTGGTCCGCCTCGATTCGACTGGCATTCCTCGCCAACTCAAGCACCAATAGCATCGAAATGATCACAGACGCTACCGGCTTGATGCCAGTGTTGTGCAATGACGTAACAACATTGTACGTGTCATTGCTGTACTCCGATAGCGTCTGTTTGATGCCCGTTGCTTCGCTTGTGTCAAACTCAAACAGTTTTTTAAACATGTAGATTATCATGTCGTCCATGGAAACTCTACCTCAACTTCATCTCGACGAACCTGATTTCCGTTTGCATTATTGACTAATGACCCCACACCACAACCAGCAAGAGAGCCAGCACAGTGAGCACCTGCAGCGCAGCGAGTGCCGCAACAACACCGTAGGGTGCCGGTTTTGCTGCCCAACCCGTTTGCTTATGCCCATTCTCGACTGGCAGGTTAGTAGGCTGGGAATGATTCCTAGGAGCCGTCGGAGTTAGAGGCGTGCCGGGAGGGGGAGATGAATTCCATGTTGCAGGAAGGCTACGCATATCATGGGGATCCACCTTTTTCTGCGGCTCTGCTGGCTCGGGAGAGCGCACACTCTGACTCAGTTGCTCGCCAGCGCTGACCCAATCCGAGATGCCAGATCGCGGTGGAACACTACTACCGCCCTGGAAAGTAGTGCTATCTGTCGAAAACGGTGCTCGGCCCACGTGGGCAGTATGATTTGCAGAGGACTGAGGAATTTCAGGCGACGGCAGATGAGAGAAGTTGGCCAAGGAATCCGAGTTCTGTGACAAGCTGCGGGGTGGTTCGGCTGTGCGAGACCGATGCTCTTGACGTCGGCGATACTCACTCTGAACATCAATGGGCACCGTCTGAGGATCAGAGTTCACAACTGTCGCCTGCCGGTTAGCCGTTTTACGTGACGGAGCAGAACCGTAAGGTGTGTGACTCGTCGCTTCTGAAGGACCAGGCCCGACGTGTGCTGCCTGCCTCGCAGCCGGTTCTACCCGGCCAGGCCCCATCACACTTGGACCCGACACACCCGGACCCGACCCGGCCGGCTCCACCGGGCCAGGCCCCATCACACCCGAACCAGACCCGGCCGGCTCCACCCGGCCAGGCCCCATCACACCCGAACCCGTCGCAGCCGGTGAGAACGACGTTGGTGCTGCGCCTCCGTACTGGGTGCCACCGCCACGCTTTTTCGCTTTGAGCCCCGGAAAGCGCCGCTTTCGCTTCTGCACCGGCTCCACAGCGTCCGGCTGTGGCGGAACATCCAGCGACCTAGGATCCTCAACGGCCAAACCGGCCAACGCCCAGTCGCTCAACGCGCGATAGGAATTAGGGTGGCTGACGAGTTCGTCGAGAACATCTCGATCCCGATGCTCACTGTCCGCCGCAATAGTCCACAACTGCTGCGGAGTAAGATCGCTGTTGAGTCTCATAGTGAATGTCCTGTTCCGACTTCAGAGCTTGGGCTCTTCCAAGCCCGTTACCTTTCCATCACCCGATAGGGGGAGCTCGGCTACCCACAAGCGAGTTCCCGACGACACCACTTCGCTGCCATTGCCATGAGGAATGTGTACCGTATAGGTGACCATCACTCCCAGCTTCATGGTCTTGCCGTCATGCGAAGTGACGCTGGCATCGCCAGTGGAGTCCACGGTGACACGCGCATTATCGACGCTGCCGTATAATTTCTCCCAGGCAGACTCCTGCTTCGCGACGTCATCGGAAAACTCACTCGACAATCGCTTGAACCGATCTTGTTCCGTCTCCGACTGTGACCACTGAGCTGCTGCCTTCACGGCCCTCACTGCGCGCTCCTTCTGAGCGGACGTCGGCCGAAACTCTGAGGCATAGCCATCCACCTGAGACGGTAAGGATGTCGCAGAATGCGACGGGATTGCCTCCGATGACGGCACCGGGGATGTCGCAGCCGAGCTTGCCCTCTCCTCAGACTCGCCTCTATGGGACGCCGACCATACGATCACCCCAGCGAAGGCGCCAACCAAAGACAACGACACCGCAATGATTGTTGCCACAAGACGCTTCTGTCGCCGATCCATGATGAATCACCTTCTCAGTACCAGTGAGGATCCCGCTGCTGCCACAGCGTCCACGCCGCACACGGAGAGCCATAGTCCGGTCTCTCCTTAATATACTTCAATCCCCATCTGATCTGGGTTTGAGGGTTAGTGGCCCAGTCGGCACCCTCAGACGCCATCTTCTCTCCAGGTAGAGACTGTGGAATACCATAGGCATCAGACGTCGGATTGTCCGCAGTGTAGTTCCATCCCGATTCGTGGTTCCACAGTTCGACCAGACAGGCGAACTGCTTGTCATCCCAGCCGTAGGCCTTCATTTGCGTCTTGGCATACGCCTGAGCGTCACCAGCGCTTGTACCCGCCGCCGCATACTGTGCATTATCGACCGTCGTCACACCATTCTCAGTCTTAACCTTTAGTTTGGAATGAGGGTTGTGCTTGATAACCGCTTGCCCGGACGACACCAGTTGCTTCACCATATCCGGCGTGTAGTTCTCCAAAAAGTATTCCGCGTCTCCATAGTTCTCCGTCACCATGCTGCCGTCCGCGCCGACCTGAGCCACATAGGCAACGTGTCCGAAACTTGCGTTCCAGCGTCCCCCCTGAGCGCCGGGCTGGAAGGAAATAATGTCACCCGGAGTCGGTTTACTCACCTTTTCCCAACCCGGCAGAGCAGAGTCATTTCCCCACTGATATCCATGCCCTCCAGCAGGAGTTGTATTGGCGTTCACATACTTCCATGGCTTTTTTGTCACACCCTCATCGCGATTGACTCGCCAGATCGCAAAATCTGTACAGTTCCCATAGAAATACCCTGTATCCGGGTTGGCTGACGACGAACCCATCCCCTTGTATGGATAGTCATCGCCCATACCAGCCGCAACAACTCCTGCCGCGCCGCCCTTTGACTTCTGCTCCTCCTCATAGCCCCCGAGCCATGAAGGAAGAAAGGACAGAACAATGGCTACCACGACAATGACGGCGATGATGGGTACCATAAAAATGATCAAAGCAGTCATCTTCACGGCGATGATTGCGGCGATCCTTGCAATCAGATGTGCGACCGCTCTCGATGCCGCAGCTGCCGCCCTATTGACAGCCTTTGCGGCAACCTTGCCATTTACCTTGGCAATCTTTTTCTTTGCCGCTTTGAACGAGTTCTTGAGTCCAGCCTTTCGAACCCGCGACGTAAGTCGTGCCGCCTTCTGGACCTGCTTCGATGTGATCCGAGCGACTCTCGGCGTAACCTCAACAGTTTTCTTGGCAACCCTAGCACCAACTCGAGTTCCGGCGCGAATGCCACTACGCGCAACCCCAGGACTTTTGCGCGCGATACTCACAGTTTTATGAGCGGCCAGCCTGCCGGCTGTGTCAGCCATTGTATTATCGCTGGCAAAAGGCGCACCAATGCTAACAGACTGCTTTACAGTCTGTTTCGCAATTATTGGCATCTTGGCAGCGACTTTAGTTCCCTTTTGAAAACTACTAAGAAATTCGTCGCCAACCTTCTTAGGGTCGTGCTTAAGAGAAGGTTTTTTTCCTTCCTTACTTTGAGGGGCTTCCTTCTTTTTACTGCCTGAAGCCTTGCCGTCGCCTCCGCTACCGGGAGCACCATCCTTGGGGGTCTTCCCTGTGCCTCCATCGACGGAGGTGGCCCTGGCCTCCCTCGGCGCCGACGTGATAGCACTAGAACCGCGGGACTCAACATTGACGCTTGAGAACTTGTCTTCCGTCAGTGACTGAGCGTCTCGATTACGAAGGTCGACTCGAACGTTAGCCATGACCTACACTCCTTCACCGAACTTAGTTGTGTACAGCTGGTACAACTTGGAGCTTGTTGGCATCCTCGAATCGAAAGGCACCATCGCCGGCCCCATCTTCAAGAGCCCACACCCTGGTGGGATGTTCTGGAAATAGGAGCGGTGCTTATCAGACCAGTTGAAGAGCTCCTGCAGAGTCTGGGCATCCGTAGGGGTCTGGTTCAGGAGCACAAGAATGTCCGAGTTGGCGAGCATCAGACGAGCACGCTCACTGATGAGCAGCTCTTCAATGTTCTGCGTCAGGCCGGTCGGCAAAAGGCCGTACTTACGGGCACGCTTGTAGATCATCTGACAGTACGCGCCAGCGTAGTCGTTACTGAAAAGAAGGTGGAACTCATCCAGGTACAGCCAGGTCCGCTTGCCCTTGGCGCGGTTGACCTGAGCCTGTGCCCAAATCTGCTCCAGCACCACGAGCATACCGAACGTCTTCATGTCGGACCCGAGCTTAGAGATGTCATAGATCATCGCACGGTTCGACGTGTCCACATTCGTCTGCTGCGAGAAGCCCGAGAACGACCCCGCCGCATAAAGCTCAAGAGCAGTTGCAACCGCCCTGGCCTCCTCCTCAGGCTGGCGCCGCAGTTCGTCGAACAGGTTGAACAGAGTTGGCGGAGCCATTCTCTTGTCCTGGAAAAACTGCCCGTATATGCGCGTCACACAGCGGTCAATGATTGAGCGCTGAGGCGCACTCAGCCCATTAACTCCTCCAATAAGCACTTCACAGAGAGAAAGGATGAACTCCGCCTTCAGCTTGACGGGGCTCCCATCATCCGCCGGCGCGTCTCTGTCGATATGCAGTGGATTGATGCATGCACGTGATCCTGCGCTGATCTCGACAGTCGTGGCTCCGATGGCCTGCCCGAGGGGCGCATACTCATGCTCAGCGTCAACAATAATAAGATCGTCGTTAGGACGTCCAAGGAAGACCTGCATGATCTCGCCTTTTCCGAACTGCGACTTTCCTGCACCACTCGTACCGAGAATGAAGGAATTTCCATTCATCGTGGATGTGCGTGATCCCACCACAAGGTTCTGACTAATTGCGTTCACCCCGTAGAAGAGACCGCCCTTGTGCAGCAGCTCCTGCGTTGTAAACGGAACGATCACAGCCACTGCCGCCGTTGTCAGGGTTCGGTAAATCGGTAGACGAGACACGCCAAGCGGAAGAACGGCATTCAAACCATCCTCCTGCATCCACTTCAAGGTCTCAAAGGGGCATGAGTGCTTACGTCCAGCGACCCGCACTTTTTCAACAGCCTCAGCAAGCGCGTCCTTCGTCGCACCAGCGACCCCTACGACAATGGTGGTCGTGAACAACTTCTCGTTACTCGACTCCAGCTGATCACGCAGATCGACTGCCTCTTGATGCGAAGCCACCAGCTCGTGAGGAATCGATTCCTCACCATTTCCTTGCTTCCGAGCCTTTCGCAACTCGTTGGAGCGCTGCATGTCCATTTCCGCGATCTGCCGCTTGACCAGATCCAGACCTTCTGCGTGATCGAGAGGTCGGAAATGCACCGAGATCGCCAGCTCCGAGTTGATCTCAGAGAGCTCCTTCATGAGACGATCAGAAAGCCACGAGGGCAGATCGCGCAGGCACAGTACCTGGTAGTACGAGTCTTTCTCACCAGTAAAACAGATCGAGTTCCCGTCACCCGAGAAATCGATTGCCCACGGCGAGACGATATCCTTCGTGGTGAGGTTGGTTCCGATCAGGTCGGTATACTCGAAACGAAACGGCTCTCCCGGCCTCAGAATGTCATGCAGAATCCGGATCCGGTCTTCACCAGAGACTCGTTCTGCACGACACCCACCAACAGCTCGCAGCTGCGCGATCGCATCTGATGATATCTGAGCCAGCTTGTTGGTGGCGTGCTCAAAATCATCGGCTTCAACCGTGATGGTGACATACTTTTCCGTCACAGTATTGTTGCGGCCGGATGCCAGCCTCGCGTTAATCAGGTCATTGTATTCCCACCGATAGGCATCCAGCCCATCACCGCGAGGAGCGAACTCGACACTCTGCGCCAGCTCAGCTTTATTAAGCTGGCGATTCATAACCGTCAACTGAATGCTCTGCCCAGCATCAAAGGAGTTGACGAACTGTGCATACGACTCCACCAAGGAGGCTTGCTCTTCTTCCGGAGCCAGCTGATAGTCGATATCCGCCAGCTTCAGCGACACAGAGTACTGGTTTCCTCCCAGCGAGCAGACACCGTTCTCGACCATCGCTTCATACTGAATAGCAGCCTGAGCGGTGTTCCTTTTACGGCGAGGAACATCATTCTTCTCGCGGCGCCTTTTACTCTGCTTGCGAGCCTTCCGATCAGGCTTACTGCCATCCTCCGCATTCGAGTTCTCGGATGACTCGCTGCTTTGGCGCTTTCGAGTTGCGAACAGCATTAGCTGACCTTTCTGCGGCTATTTCTGTCGACAGCACCGAGTCCTGGGCATACAGTCGCTTTTGGGGGTCCCACTTGTACCTCCAGAAATAACGCGCATACTTCTCAAAAGGCAGACCTTTTGGCCTCACCCAACCGACCGCCACAAAAGGCATGGTCAGAAGTGCGGCCATCCAGGATCCCAGATCGGACTGCCCCGCCCAGAAGCACAGGGCATATGTTCCGCCGACAACAATGATTCCTATTGCTGAGCACGCCATTTGTCGCCATGACATGCCCATCATAACTTTCGCTTGGTAGGCAGTGATCTCCCGATATACCTTGATTTCAAGCGCCATTGTATTTTGACGCTACAGGGCGATATTCGAGAAGAGCTGCGCCGCAGCCACAATCAGGCCGCCACCAACAGCCTGCCAAACACCAGACTGAATCTGCGGACCCTGGTGGTCACGCAGGCCTCCCGCCAGCGTGATAACCCCCCAAACGGTCCACAGACCACCACCAATGGTAGCGAACTTCACGAAAAGGTTGAGAGCCTGACTCATCATATCCATGGGATGCTCCTATATATCCATGATGAAAGGGGTAGGGATGTTCTCGTGGACGCATTCGTCCGATGTCCCGTCTAAACGAACTACTGGCATATGTATGCCGGCCCGTTATCTGACGGCGATGAGATTGTTGCAGACCTGAGACATCGTGTCCACCGAATCCAGGGGTAGAGGTATCCGCCTCTTAATCCGCGCTCACCATTGCGCATTCTCAATATTCTGCTATGCGGTAGGAACGTCTCCTGTACTTGACACGGCGTACCATAAGGCGTGCTTGCGCTCCGCTCCGACGGATCGTTAGAATCTCGCCTGTGATGACTTCTCTGCCGCAGGCCCGCGCGATGATGGTGCGCACCCTTGGCGAGGGTCGAATGTGCATGCGCTGACAGCGCCAGCCGTCGCTGTCTGACACGTAACGGTGAGAGTCCGAGCCGCCTGAGACCGGCTCGTCGCACTCCGCGGAGGCCCCACCGCCCCCGTGTTCATCCCTCCAGCAACCCGTCACCTCGGCCGGCCTGCGCGCCGGCCACCCCTGAGCACGACGTCGCTGCAGCGCAGCCTTGCGCTCGCGCGTCACTGCCGCCAGGGGACCTGAGAGGACCTTCCGCCATGCACGCCCACCTCATCCCCGTCTCCAGCTCTGCTGGCTCCGCTTGTCCAGCCCGCCCTGACCTCCCGACCCCTCAGGAGCCTGCGGCCACCTCCTCCCCAGCAGCCGCCTTCACCTCGGCGGATCGCTCCGCCTTCTTCTCCACCGCCCCCGCCGTCGACCCCGCCGCTTTCGACGTCGTCCCCGACCGTCGAGGCACGGCCAG
>ERZ772955.2193-NODE-2193-length-10871-cov-9.513499_pt1 | contig 10871 bp, 8 predicted proteins | sample MGYA00511133_ERZ772955 | MGnify/ENA primary metagenome ERZ772955 (study PRJEB29015, sample SAMEA2737914) | human oral metagenome | biome: human oral; feature: human-associated habitat; material: dental | place: China | collected 2149 ... | reverse complement strand
CCGCAGAGATTGTCCTGCCCTGACGCACAGATGCAGTCACGCCCCCAGTCACGCAGGGAGCGTACGATGCGGTGCAGCAGCGCATCATTCGTATAGACCGCACCGCCCTCGCCCATCGTCATATGATGCGGCGGATAGAAGCTCGACGTACCGATGTCGCCGATCGTCCCCGTATAGTGTGTCTCTCCATGCAGCGTGTACTGCGATCCGAGCGCGTCGCAGTTGTCCTCGACCAGCCACAGATTGTGCGCGTCACAGAACGACTTCACCGCCGCAAGATCGAACGGATTGCCGAGCGTATGTGCGATCATCACCGCCTTTGTCCGCTCTGAGCGTGCCCCCTCTAGGAGACTTACATCCACATTGTACGTCGGCAGCATCACATCCACAAAAACGGGTACCGCGCCGTACTGAATGATCGGAGCAACCGTTGTCGGAAACCCCGCCGCGACCGTGATAACCTCATCGCCGCGCCGCACAGCCCTCTCTCCGAGGAGTGGGGAGGTGAGTGCCATAAAGGCAAGGAGATTCGCCGACGACCCCGAATTGACAAGCGAGCAATGCTTTACCCCGAGATATGCCGCAAGACCGCGCTCGAACTCCTCTGTATAGTGCCCCGCCGTCAGCCAGAATTCCAGCGCACTCTCTACAAGGTTCTCCATCTCCTCGTGATCGTAGACACGCGCCGCATACGGCAGCCGATCCCCCGGCACAAAGGTCTCCTTCGGCGCATGATATTTCTCAGCATACGCCCGTACCAGCGCGAGGATCTCCCCGCGCATCTCCTGCTCAGTCATGTTGCTCTCCATCCATCAACATTGATTCCTTCTCAAGATAAAAGCCCATATCCGCACCGCAGTCCATCAACAAAATCCGTCACGGGCATCCATCCCGTGTCACGTTGAATCTTCTCCACGGACGGCTGCAGGGAGAACACGCCCGCATCCGCCGTGCCATATGCCACGGCGCTCTCCGCGACGAGGACGCGCCGCGCCTCCTCAATGTAGTCCCGCAGCGGTCGGTAGCCGCCATGCGCGATATTGTAAATCTCGCCAGCACGCCCCCGTTTGGCAAGCGCAAGAACCGCATCCGCCCCATCCGCCGCATAGAGATAGTCCCAGTTCTGCGCCCCCGAGGAGGAAAGGGCAAAGGGACGCCCCGCACGCAGTGCGGCGACGAGCGCGGGCAGCATCCGCCCCTCCGGCTCATACGTGCCGTAGAGACTGAATACGCGCGCCCAGATCCACTCTATCCCAAGATCAGCGGCACGCTGACGCGAGAGTGCGCACGCAGCGAGCTTTGCCGCGCCGTAGGCATCTGTGGGGTGCGAACAGGTCTCCTCTGTGATGAGCACCGTCTGCGGTCCGTACTCCGCCTGTGAACCCGTACAGATGAACCGTTTGCAGCACAGACGCGTCGCCGCCTCCAATGCGCCGAGAGTGTCTGCGATGTTCCCGTACTGCGCCGCAAAGTCATAGCGACCGCCCTGCCACGCAAGGTGAAAGAACACATCGCACGCTTCCTCAATCATCTCATCAAGACGCGAGTATTCCGATAGGTCGGCGAGTACGATGGTCAGCCGCTCTGACGGCGCGAGACGTGCGTTGTGCGGTGAGTTCGGACGCACAACGGCATAGATATGTGCATTCTCTTCCTGCATCAGCCGCTCTGTAAGATTGCAGCCGAGAAATCCCGCCGCGCCTGTGATGATATATTTCTTCATGGATCCCCCGTAAATTCCACACACCTACCTCAGCAGCTCCCATGACAGTGGCGTACCGCGCCGCACGTCACAGCCGACCCGTCTGCCGAGCAGGACATCATAGTAGCGCGGCGAGAGTCCATAGCCGGGACGAATCGCGCGCATATTCCCTTCCGTAATCACATCGCCCGCCTTCATATCCTCGACAATATAGAGACTGCGCCGAAAGACAAGTGACTTCTCCTCTTGCGGCTGTACCGCGTAGCTGATCTCACCGAGAGCCTCCCACGCTGCACGGCATTCACGCACAAGCAGTGTCATCTCCTCCGGTTCCATCGAGAACGCGCTGTCCACTCCTCCGTCCGCACGCGCGAGGGTAAAGTGCTTTTCGATCACAGTCGCACCGAGCGCAATGCTCGCCACGGCCGCCCCGACGCCGAGCGTATGATCCGACAACCCGACATTGCAGCCAAACAACGCCTTCATATGCGGGATTGTGAGGATGTTCGACCCTGCGGGCGTTGCAGGATAGCTGCTTGTACATTTGAGCAGGGTGATGTCGCGGCATCCATTTTCGCGTGCCGTCCGCACCAGATCATCCAGATCTGCGACGGTCGCCATCCCCGTCGAGACAACAAGGGGTTTACCTGTTTGCGCTACCTTGCGAATCAGCGGCAGATCGGTGTTCTCAAACGATGCGATCTTGTAGCACGGTGCGCCCAGTTCTTCGAGAAAATCAACTGCCGTCGCGTCAAACGGAGTGCTGAAACAGATAAGACCATGCTCCCGCGCACGGACAAAAATCTTCTCCTGCCACGCCCACGGCGTATGCGCTTTCTGATAGAGTGCGTAGAGTGATGATCCGTACCATGGGCTTTGGGGGTTGGAGATAAAAAAATCCCCTTCATTGAGATCAAGGGTCATCGTATCCGCCGTATAGGTTTGGAGTTTGATTGCATCAACGCCCGCCTCTGCCGCAGAGTCAACAATGCGGAGCGCACGCTCCAATGATTGATTGTGATTGCCGCTCATCTCTGCAATGATGAAGGGCTTCGTCAACGCATTAAATCTCAGATTTTCCACGGACAAATCTCTCCTTGAACTCTGTGATTGTCATCTCCCACGTAAGCCGTCGCCCCGCAAGAAACGTCTCCAAATCTTTCTTCGTATGGTAAGTGCCTTTTCCTCGCTGAGGCCTTGTGTTGTAATTTCCGCTCAAAATACGGTCCCAATGTTCCTTGAACAGGCCAATGATTACATCGATCAATTTTTGATACGATGTAGCAAGGGTATCCTCTCTCTCATCAAAATCTACAGCACGCTGTGCAATGACTGCGCCGGTATCAAGTCCATGATCAAGCACATGAATGGTCACACCTTTGGGGGTATCCTCAATAAAGCTCCAAATATTCGGCGATGAACCACGATTCCATGGCAGATAGGAAATGTGCAGATTGACAATACGTCCCGCAAGCAGTTGAAGAATATCTTCTTTGATGAGATGCACATAGTTGAAGCTGACGACAAGCTGCGGCTTCAGACGGTGCAGCATCGCAGGAGTCAGCACACCAGTGTAGTGACAAACATTCGCCCGCTCTCCAATCCACGCAAGGAGCGGCAGCGTATTGCTGTTGTTCGTCAGGAAGAGAACACTGCCTTCCGGCGCTGCATCAAGGAGTGTGCGAGAGGCTGCCCCCCGTCCCTCACAAAAGGCGGTAACGGCGCGGACGAGATCCCCCTCTGTCACCGCCTCAGCGCATCCGAGGTAGTCGATCAATCCCGCATGTGCACAGTTCTCGCAGATCTCGATCTGGTTGTCGGCGATCGCGGTCACAATGGACGGCAGTCCGAGAGCAAGACGTTCCCACGTCGTCGTCCCCCCCGCACCGAGGGCGAGATCTGCGGCATTCATCAGCTCCGCCATGTTTTCAACCTGACAGTGATAGCGGATGTTCTTATGATCTGCACATCGTTTGCGAACGCTCTCCATTTGCGGATTCGTTTTTCCCACAACAACGTCGACTTCAACACCATGCAGATTCATTGAAAGCAGTGCACGAAGAGCTTTGCTCGTCTCATCGGTCAGATCGCTGCCGCCGTAAAAGATAAGGATATTGTACAGTTCTCCCGTCCGTCTGCGCGGCTTTATTTCATAGAATTCATCACGCAAAAGCGCGTGCTGCGGTCCGAGGAGGAGGCGACATTCATGAGGGACAAGTCCCACGTAACGCTCTGCCGCATTTTCATAGAAATTCTGATCGAGCAGGATGTCCACATCGTGCCGCCGATTCGCAAGATCGTCGATCGCCATAATCTCACGCGCATACGGACGGCAGACAGTCTCCCATGCAGCATCCAGTGCGTAGTGATCGACAACGAGACGGTCGACCTGTCCCATCGTACGCAGCACCGCTGTCGTCTCCTGTGCGTCCTGCTCCTGCGCGACAGTCAGCCACGCAAGATATCCCGTAAGCATCTGCCGTGATTTCACATACGGCAAAGAGTAAACGGAAAAGCCCGCCTCCTCGACGAAGGTAATGAGGTTCGACGGGAGCGCCCGCATCACGAAGGAGACCGTATGCCCTTCCCTGCGATATCGCTTGGCGAGCGTCAGACAGCGCATGACGTGACCGCTGCCGATCTGTGCCGAAGCATCAACACGGAATACGATGTTCATTCGGCTCTCCTATCGGGCAGATTCTGTCATCTTCCTGCAGCGTTCCATATTTCTCCGCTGCTCTTCCTCTGGAAGGAACGGGTAGAGATCCTCAAGCTTCGACGAGATCATCTTGCCGTCCGCACCGATGCGGCTCTTGATGATGGGAACGAACTCCACGGCGGGCGAGCTGACCATATTGATGATGGCAGGCACATCGTCCGCAAGTGCGCGGCACACGATCTCCTCTGTCTCGTCAGCACACACGATCTCGTAGTAGTCCAGTCCATATGCCTCAGCAATACTGCGGAGGTTCGGCATGCCGACGCCCGACTCCGGCGTGCAGCCCGCGAACCGTCCCGCAAAATGCGTCTGCTGCATGGTGTAGATCTGCCGATAGCCGTTGTTGCTGTCGATGAAGATCTTGATCGGCAAATCGTACTGGCGCAGGAGGGCAAGCTCCTGTATGTTGTGCTGCAGGCTGCCGTCCCCCTCGCCGAGGATCGTGCGCTTTTTTCCCGAGGCGATGCACGCGCCGATGGCGCACGGCAACCCTGTCCCCATGCTCCCGAGCCCGACGGGGCAGATGTACTCCTGCCCATCGTGCAGCTCGTAGACGTTATAGCCATAGGCAAATGCAGAAGGGGACGCAACATACACGTCATCCGTGCCTGCATACTGATTGATGTACTTCGTGACCATGTAGCCGTCCGTCAGCCCGTCCGCGTGGGGAATAACCTCAGAGAGCGCGGGATACTTCTCCCGCATCTCGTCCGCATAGGCGATCCATTCCTGCCAATCGGACATCTTGCACGTGCGGCAAAGATTCGAAAATGCTGCAATAAAAGCCCCCGCATCCATAATAATGGTTTTCTCCACCGTCATGCGGAGCTTTTCGACTTCGGGTGCGTGGATGTTGACCATAACCTTACGCGCATGCGGAGCGAAGTTCTCATCGTTGTATGCGGTAAGGTAGTACCGCAATCCACTCCCGATCACGAGCAGGAAGTCGGCGTTCTGAAGGACGTAATTTGCATAACGCGGTGCAACCATGCCCGCACTTCCATAAAAATAGCGGTCACCGCCACGATGGAAGAGCCGGCGTGCGCGGCGCGAGGTCACCGTCGGAATCTGCAATTCGTTCACCATCTGTACGAACGCCTCGCGTGCGCCCGCGAGCATAACGCCCGTTCCGGCGAGGATCACGGGACGCTTTGCTGCGGCAAGCATCGCCGCGATTTCCCTCAAGTCCTCCGCATTCACCGCAGCAGCCTTTTCCTCAGGCTTGTACCCGCGCAGGGAGCTTGGGTCAATCTCTGCCGCCTGCACGTCGAGCGGGATGTCAACCCAGACCGTGCCCGGTCGATTATGGAGCGCAGTATATACAGCACGCTCCAGAACGTAACGAATATCCGCAGGATCCATCACTGTGACGGCATATTTTGTCACAGATTCAACAATCGGAATGATGCCAACTTCCTGTGCCCCTGTCTGACGCACACCCGCAAGTGTGGTGATTGTGTCACGCCGCACCTGTCCCGAGATAACAAGCAGCGGCGTCGAGTCGATGTACGCCGAGGCGAGCGAGGTCACGACATTCGTCGCCCCAGGTCCCGTTGTCGCAAAGACGACACCGAGCTTGTTCGCATACTGCGCGTAGCCGTCGGCGGCAAAACCCGATGCCTGCTCGTGCAGATTGTAGTATTTGTGGATGCGGTCTTCCTTGGCAAGCGAGTCGAGCAGATGCATAATGCCGCCGCCCGAGAGCAGAAACACATCCTGTACCTCCCGCCGCCGTAGGAACTCGACAACATAGTCCGACAGTTTCATGGCATACCTCCTCTATGCAAGCACATCGCGCAATGCCGCAATGATCTCATCCTGCTGCGCGTCGGTCAGATCATAGTAAAGCGGCAGCGTCAGTGCCTCACGATAGTACTGCTCACTCACGGGGAAATCTCCGTCCCCGAATCCAAGGTCCCGATAATACGGCTGCAGATGCACGGGGATGTAGTGGAGGTTCAGCATAACACCGTGCTCCTTCATCCCGGCAAAGATCTCCTGCTTGCTCTTTTTTACACGATCAAGATCAAGCCGCACGATATAGAGGTGCCATGCCGGATTGGCTTCCGGTAGGCAGTAGGGCGTACGAATCGGCAACCCGTTCAGTTTCTCATGATAACGCCGGACGAGCTGTCTGCGGCGTGCAACAAACGCATCCAGCTTCGTCATCTGGCTCTCGCCGAGCGCTGCCTGCAGATCCGTCATGCGATAGTTGCAGCCGAGTGCAATCTGCTCATAGTACCACGGACCGTCCGCCGTACGTGTCATCCGTGCAGGGTCGCGTGTAATGCCGTGACTGCGATAGAGCTGCAATGCGTTGCAAAGCTCCTGCCGATTTGTCAGAACCATCCCGCCCTCCCCCGTCGTGATGATCTTCACCGGATGAAAGCTGAACACGGTCATATCCGAATACGTGCAGGAGCCGACTTGATCGTTCTGATAAGAGCCGCCGATGGCATGAGAAGCATCCTCGATCACGGTGAAACCATACTCCCGCGACAGCTCCCAAATGCGCTGCATCGCACAGGACTGTCCTGCAAGATGAACAGGAACAACAACCTTCGGCAGCTTCTTTGCCGTCTTGAGTTTCTTCTCAAGTGCCGCGACACTCATATTATAGGTCTTATCGTCGATATCGACAAAGTCCACGTCTGCACCGCAGTAGCGGGCACAGTTCGCAGACGCAACGAAGGTGACGGGGCTTGTCCAGAGCACATCCCCTTTCCCCAGCCCTGCCGCCTGACAGGCAATATGCAGTGCCGCTGTCGCATTCGACACCGCCACCGCATGCGCCGCGCCACAGTAGTCCGCCACCGTGCGCTCGAAACGCTCAACGGCAGGCCCCTGTGTCAGGAAGTCCGAGGCGAGGACTGCCTGTACCGCCGCAATGTCATCCTCTGTAATATGCTGATGTCCGTAGTAGATCATACCGCACCTCAATATGCCTTCAGCAGTTCACGCAGATCATCAACGGACAGCCATTCCGTATTCTGCCCCGAGTCGTATTCAAAGCCATCTGGCACACGTTTGCCCGTAATGTGGAGGCGGTCCTTGAGTTCTTTATTCCACCAGTAATCGTTCGGATAGATGATATAGTGTTTGTCATACTCGAACGTATGCTGTGCGTCCGCCTTCGTAATCATACACTCGTCAATCTTCTCCCCGTCGCGGATGCCGACCTCCCGCAGCCCGATGTCATCCCCGCCCATCGCCTTCGCCAGATCCACGATGCGGAACGAGGGAATCTTGGAGATGTACGTCTCGCCGCCGACGCTCTCCTCGAACGCCTTGACAACGAGCTGCACGCCCTCATCGAGACTGATCCAAAAGCGCGTCATGCGAAAATCCGTGATGGGAAGCTCACGCGCGCCCTGCTCCAGCTGACTGCGGAAGAAGGGAATCACAGAGCCGCGGCTGCCCGCAACATTGCCATATCGCACAACAGCAAATGAGGTCGAACGACCACGTGCATAGGCGTTCGCCGCAATAAAGAGCTTATCCGACGCCATCTTTGTCGCGCCGTAGAGGTTGACGGGGTTCACCGCCTTGTCCGTCGAGAGTGCGATCACCTTCTTCACCTTGCAGTCAAGCGCAGCATCAATGACATTCTGTGCGCCATTGATGTTCGTCTGGATCGCCTCGCTCGGATTGTACTCACAGACAGGCACCTGCTTGAGTGCCGCTGCGTGAATCACGTAGTCGATCTCATGAAACGCGCGGCGCAGACGCTCCTTGTCGCGCACGTCGCCGATGTAGAAGCGCAGCTTGTCCGCATGGTCGCGCAGACGCTCCGCCATCTGCCACTGCTTGAACTCATCCCGTGAGTATATGACAATCTTTCGCACATCATAATGTTCCAAAAGATATTTTGTCATCACATTCCCAAAGGAGCCCGTACCGCCCGTAATCAATATCGCCTTTTTATTAAACATTTCATCGCCTCGTTATCTTCTAAATGCCATTTTACGACATCCCAGGCCCATACCATCCACATAAATTATATACCATTTTGTATTCCGGAAGGAGTTCATTGATAGAGCATCACAACCTCATGCGGTAGTTTCATATCTTCTTTAATCTGTTGCCATATCGCTTTTTGGGCATGCTGCGAGGAAATCACAATCGGTCGAACGGGATGCTGAGACAATTCGTTTGGTGCTATCACAGGAATATTATAAATGCGCTTTCCTTGATAATTTGCATTCGAGTCGATGATCGCCCCAATCTGCAGATCATCCAGAAGCCCAAGTTGATAAAGCATCGCCGTATGAGTTCCGGCCCCCCACAGGTAAACCGACTGTCCGCGACATGGTTCAAGCGATGCCTGTATCGCCTCTGCAATATGCTGCGAATTGTGCAGATATGCCTCCATGGCAGCCTGTCCCTCACCATCGTTTTGAAACACCGGCCGTTCCCCCAACGCAGCTGTCCAAAGGGAGTAGATACTGCAGCCCTCATTTGCATGTGCAACACAGGCCATGCCGAATCCCTGCATCAGATTTTTCAATGATACGAGACTAAAGAAGTTTACGTGTTCCACGCTGAACTGCTGGTAGAGATCGTGGCAGGAGGGGAATGTTCCGATATCAGGCACTTGCAGGTAGAGGAAACCGCCATCAGCGAGGTAACGAAGCGCATGCGCTACATTCTCCCGCACATCCAAAAGATGTTCAAGGACACCAACCAGCAGAACGGCATCAAATGTTTCGCCGGAGAGGGCGGGAACATCTTCCCCCAAGGCTCCCGGAAGAGCGCGAACCCCCCAACGCTCCTCAATCGCATGACAGTTCATTGCCGATGGTTCAAGCCCAGTGAGTTTTTTGAACCCCTGCTCCTGAAGCATATGGAGCAAGGCACCATTTCCACAGCCCAAGTCGAGGACAGAATGTGTCGGTATAAGTTTTTTCCGCAGAAGACGGATGGCAAATTCATATTCAATACGCGCAGCCTCAGAGAGTGCAAATGCCTTTGTTTCGTATTTTGAAAGTTTCTCATAATACAAAACAAGAGGCATGGTTTCGACCATATGATTTGCAAAATAAGCTCCACAGCGTGTGCACCTAACTACGTCATAATATGAAAACGGTACGATATCCTTCATACCGCTAAAATCACGATGAAAAACTTTTGTTGAATCCTCGCCCGAGCAAATAGGGCACACGCGTCCTATCATCATTTTCCCTTTCGAAGCTCCTGTACTCGTTGAAGCACCTCATCACGATGCTCATCCAGATTATCCATGGGATGACACGTATACTGCATAGAGGAACAGTTGCTGCAATGCGGGATCTCCCGATATTTCCCCTGCAGGTGGCGCATCATATACGTTGTGTGCTGCGCGCCATTCCAAATATCCTTCAATCGCGCTGTATTCATGTTTCCAATGGGAAGTGAGGGATATCGGCATCCGCAGCAACTCACATCCCCATTGGACTCTATATTGAGCATAGAGAACAAAGAGTCACAGACAAGCCGCTCTTTATACTCATATGAATATCGCATGACCTCTCCTGCGGAGAGCAGATCACTGTAATCGACGCAATCTGCAGCGTTGATAATGTGCTCGATATTCATTTCATCGCAGATATTGCCAAACATTTTATAGAAGAGATCATGTTCCTCCGGACTGTCCAGTGCAGCATCTACGATCTTGACATATAGCTTGCATTTACCTCGATGCTCATAGAAGTACGACAGTTCTTCCAAAAATTCAGGGTAGTTGATGGAAAACCCGCAAACGGATTTATATTTTTCTTCCGTAATCCCTTGTACAGAAACGAGCAGACGTGTCAGCCCCGCATCGATCAGTGTATCCGAGAGTTCATGCGTAAGCATACTGGCATTCGTGGTAATCTCTATCCGATCCGAAAGCATATGCGCACGAGCATGGGCAACAATACGTGTCACATCCTTATTCATAAGGGGTTCCCCATACCCACATATACGAAGATTTTTGGTTCGCAGCCCCCCGTTTGCATAATAAAACTCTTCAATTTGATCTGCAATCTCAAGATATTCATCATATGACATCATATGTGGTCCCTTAAAACCACCAGGAACCGAGTGATAACAATAGATGCATTTGAAATTACAGAAATCGTTGATACTCAATCCAATGGAAAACGGGACGGCGAGTGGAACCACCTTATAGAGATGTGTGCGATTTTCATCACGTCCCGAACCGATTTTCTCCCGGTAATCTTCCTTCGACATTCTGCTTGTATTTCCTCCATGATTGAATATATCCCTAAACAAGACAGCTCATGACTGGCTCTATATAAGCTATCGTATACAATGGCATTTACATAAGAAACTCCTGGATCTGTTCCTCACTCACCGCACGCATATCCGCGCCCGCTTCCCATGCCTTTGCCCATTCCACCGTTTTCTCGACTGCTTCAGTGATGTGCCAGCGCGGTTTCCACCCGAGTTCACTCTTTATTTTCGAGC
>ERZ772955.2192-NODE-2192-length-10876-cov-13.219665_pt1 | contig 10876 bp, 7 predicted proteins | sample MGYA00511133_ERZ772955 | MGnify/ENA primary metagenome ERZ772955 (study PRJEB29015, sample SAMEA2737914) | human oral metagenome | biome: human oral; feature: human-associated habitat; material: dental | place: China | collected 2149 ... | reverse complement strand
AGCTCCTCGCCGACGTCACCGCCACCTCCATGGACCAGTACGCGCGCTTCGGCGGGATCATCCCCGAGATCGCCTCGCGGGCCCACCTGGAGTCCTTCCTGCCCACCCTCGACGCCGCGCTGGAGAAGGCCGACGTCGACCTGAGCGAGATCGACGCCGTCGCCGTGTGCGCCGGCCCCGGACTCATTGGTTCCCTGACCGTCGGCATCTCCGCTGCCAAGGCCCTGGCTGCGAGCCTGGGCGCACCGATCTACGGGGTCAACCACGTCATCGGTCACCTGGCGGTCGATGAGCTGGTTGACGGCCCCCTGCCTGAGCGGTTCATCGGACTCATCGTCTCCGGCGGCCACTCCAACCTCCTGAGCATCCGTGATATCGCCACCGACGTCGTTGAGCTCGGCGGTACCCTCGACGACGCCGCAGGCGAGGCCTTCGACAAGGTCGGCCGGCTCCTGGGACTGCCCTACCCCGGAGGTCCGCACGTGGATCGTCTGTCTCAGGAGGGCGACCGCAGCGCCATCCGCTTCCCCCGCGGCCTGGCCGCCGGAAAGGACAAGGAGCGCCACCGCTACGACTTCTCCTTCTCCGGGCTCAAGACCGCGGTGGCCCGTTACGTCGAGTCCCTGGAGGACGCCGGGCGGGGCGTCCCCAGTGCCGACGTCTGCGCCGCCTTCTCCGAGGCCGTTAACGACTCCTTGACGGCCAAGGCGGTCCAGGCCTGCCTAGATACCGGATGCGACACGCTCGTCGTCGGAGGCGGCTACTCGGCCAACTCCCGCCTGCGCTCCCTGGCGGCCGAGCGCTGCGAAGCTGCCGGCATCACCCTGCGCCTGCCACCGCTGCGCTTCTGCACCGACAACGGTGCCCAGATCGCAGCCCTGGGATCAGCGGCGGTGCGCTCCGGCGTGGCCCCCAGCCCCATGGACTTCGCCCCGGACTCCGGGATGCCGCTGGACGTCAGCGTCGCTCACTGACGTCCGCTGACGCTTCTCGGCGCCGGTTCTGGCGCGTTCAGTCCGATGACTGTCCGATGTCTGCGGCTACACCCCGGATGATGATCTCGATCTTGCGGTCCAGTCCGCCTCGGCCTAGCCAGCTCTCGTTCGGAGTCAGTGCCTCGGGCAGGGCCGGTGCCTTGCTGGTCGTCGCGAACCGGCTCGCCTCCTCCAGCCCCGTGGCGCTGCCCCTCCCGGCACCCGAGGCGCTCTCTCCTGGTTCGTGTCCCAGGAACGGTGCAGGCAGCTCGGGGCGACCGGCGGGGGAGCGCATGACCTCGATCTGCGCGTGCGTGGCGATGACGGTGTCACCGACGAAGTCCAGGACCACCCCGGCATCGTCGGCCTCGAGTCCTCCCTCGATCAGGGCCTGACACGCCTGGGATACGGGCCTGGCGAAGACCTGGTGAGCCCAGGGAACCCCCATGATGACACCGGCCAGGCCGGGATAGCGCTCCAGCATCTCCCAGACGGCCTCGGCATGTGCCCGAACCGTGTCGGGCCAGCGCTTCCCGGGGCGGGGAACCTTGATCTGGGCGGCGATCCGCTCCAGGCAGGCGGCCAGCAGGTCCTCTCGTGAGGTGATCGTGCGGTACAGGCCGGAGACTGCCACGCCCAGCTGCTTGGCCACGGCGGTCAGGGTGAATTCGGCGATGCCGATCTCGAGGGCGGCGTCGACGACGTCGCCGCGCGAGAAACCGGGTCTCGGTCCGGTCGGCCTGCCCAGTCGTGCCTGTGATGCCATGACAGCACCGTAGTGCGACTCAGCGACGGTTGCTCCCGGTTCAGCGACCAGAGTAAGGTATGCCTTATTGAGTTCTGAAATACCTTCAGAATTAGAGTCGACGGAAGAACGAGGCACCTGATGAGCACGCAGGCACAGCGGCCGGCGCCAGGGACGTCGCCGCAGACGGCACCGCAGTCGTCTTCGCAGCTGTCGCCGCCTTCGGCGGGCCCCGGAAGAGCCGGGGAGCCAGGCGAGCAGGCGAGGAGGAGCAACGCCCAGCGCTCCCGTGAGGGGCAGGCCGCCATCGCGCGCCTCGGCGCTCCCGTGCGCACCCGTCTGCGGATCGGTCAGGTCCTCGTCCTGCTCTCCGCCGTCCTGGCGGCGGCGCCCTATATTGCTCTGGTCCAGCTCGGCGACATTCTGCTGCGCGCCTACCGGGCGGGTGTGAGCCCCGAACCGCAGCAGGTGCGTTCCGCCGTCATGCTGCTCGTGAGCGCCTACTCGACCCGCCTGCTGCTGTACTTCTTGGCACTGCTCATCACTCACCTGGCCGACCTGTCCCTGCGCGACCGACTGCGGCGCGACATCGTCGAGCGCATCTCTCACGCTCCGCTGGCCTGGTTCACCGCCTCCACCTCCGGGCGTATCCGCAAGGCCGTCCAGGATGACACGACCTTGGTCCACACCGTCATCGCCCACGGCCCCGTTGAGCGTCTCAACGCCGTTGTCACCCCGCTGGCGCTGCTCGTGTGCGCCTTCTGGATCGACTGGCGCCTTGCCCTGCTGGCGGTCTCCACGCTTGTCCTCTATGTGCTCACCTACTCGGTCTCCATGCGCGGCATGAATGAGAAGACCGTGGAGATGGACCAAAAGCTGGCGGTCATCTCCTCCACCATGGTCGAGTTCGTCTCCGGTATCGGCGTGGTCAAGGCCTTCGGGCGCGTGGGGCGCGCCCACTCGGCCTACCTCGCCGCTGCCGACGAGTTCTCCGCCTTCTACCGCGCCTGGGCGATGCCCCTGGTGACCGTCACCTGTCTGTCCTTCACCTGGGTCTCGATCCCCGTACTGCTCCTGGTCAACCTCGGTGGCGGGGCGTTGCTCATCCATGCCGGTGCCGTCACTCTGCCCCAGGTCCTGGCCACGACCCTCGTCGCCCTGGTCCTGCCCGCCGCACTCATCACCATTGCCTCGATCTCCTGGTCCTACCAGCTCGCCGGTGCCGCGGCCCTGCGCCTGTGCGAGGTTCTCGACACTCCCGTGCTGCCGACCGCAGACCGTCCTGAGCGGCCTCGCACGGCGCTCGTCGAGATCTGCGGTGTCTCCTTCTTCTACGGGGACACCCTCGCCGTCGACGACGCCTCCCTCGTTCTGGAACCCGGCACCGTCACCGCTCTGCTGGGCCCCTCCGGCTCGGGCAAGTCGACGCTGGCCACTCTCATCGCACGCTTCGCCGACCCGGACGCCGGCGCCGTACGCATCGGTGGCGTGGACCTGCGGGACATGGACGAGCCCACCCTGTACTCCACGGTCTCCTTCGTCCTCCAGGACGCCCAGCTGCTCGGCACCACCGTGCGGGAGAACATCGCGCTCGGACGCCCCGACGCCGATCTGGAGCAGGTGCGCGACGCTGCCCGCGTGGCCCACATCGACGAGGAGATCATGGCCCTGCCGGAGGGTTACGACACCGTCCTGGGGCAGGACACGGCTCTGTCCGGTGGGCAGGAGCAGCGCATCGCCATTGCGCGTGCCATCCTGCTGGACACCCCCGTCATCCTGCTCGACGAGGCCACCGCCATGGCCGACCCGGAGTCGGAGGCCGAGATCCAGGAGGCGCTCAGTGCCCTGGTCAAGGACCGAACCGTCCTGGTCATCGCTCATCGTCCGGCCGCCGTGCGCGGTGCCGACCGCATCGTCGTCATGGAGCGCGGGCGCATCGTCGCCTCCGGCAGCCACGACGATCTGGTCGACGAGCCCCACTACCGCGCCCTTCTGCGCCAGGCCGGCGAGCTCAAGGACTCCGCGGAGACGGACAGCCACGACACCTCGACCAGGACGGACGGCCCCGCACTCGCCGACGGTTCGGCTGACGATGCGGCCGAGAGCAGCGTTCTTGTACCGGCATCCTCCCGCACCGATGACCGGGGCGGGAGGACCGGGACCGCGCTCCCGGTGCCCTCCACTCCCGGCGGGCCCTCCCAGCCAGCGGACTCCCTGCTGTCCCGCTTCCGCAGGCTCATGACCGACTCCTCCTGGAGACAGACCCGAGGGTGCATCGCCCTGGCGGGAGTCAACGGCGTCCTGGTGGGACTGTCGCTGCTGGTGTTGCTGCCCGCCTCAGTCTCTCTGGCGACCAGTGCCCCCCGATGGGGGCTGTCCTTCGGCGGTTGGCTCGTCGTGCTGGTCGTTCTCGGCGTCGGTGCGGCTGTCTGCGACTTCCAGGGACGGCGCATGGGCATGTCGGGGGCGCTGGGCTTCATGCACGACGTCCACCACGCAGTGGGCGACCGGATCGCGCGCCTGCCCCTGCGCTGGTTCACCGCCGACTCCGCCGGTACCCTGTCCCGGGCTGTGAGCCAGGAGATGGTGGCTCTGGGGGAGTCCGCCGCCCACTTCATGTACCTGCTCACCTCCACTGCTGCTGCATGCGTGGTCGTCGGGGTCGGCTCCTGGGCCTGGGACTGGCGCCTGGGGCTCCTGCTGACGCTGGCCGCGCCCCTGTTCGCCGGACTCGTGCGCCTCTCGCGCCGTCTGCTGGACCGCGGCAAGTCCATCTCCGAGCCCGCCGAGCGTGAGCTCGCCACCCGCATCGTCGAGATCGCCCGCTGCCAGGGCGCTCTGCGCTCGTGCAGGGCTGCCACCGGCTACAGCCGCCTGGCCTCCGCCTTCGACAACGGAGCCCGCGCCTCGAGGCGCTCCCTGTGGTGGGAGACCGCCGGCAATGTCGTCAACGGTGCACTGAGTCAGGTCATCGTCGTCGCCATGATCGCCCTGACCACCTCCTACGCGGTCTCCGGCACCATGGAGCCGCTCGTGGCCGTCGCCATCATCGGCATGTGTCTGCGTTTCACCGCCATGCTCGACGACATTGGTGCATCCGTCATGGGATTGGAGGAACGGCGTCAGATGATGAACCACCTCGACGCCGTCATGGACGCCGAGCTCATGGCCGAGCCCGAGGCTCGTGCCGCGTTGCCCGATCCTGGCGCCGTCGAGCTCGACGATGTCGTCTTCGGCTACCGTGCCGACGAGCCCGTCCTGGGTGGAGTATCGATGAACGTGCCCGCGCGCAGCATGTGCGCGATCGTGGGCCCCTCCGGCAGCGGCAAGACGACTATCGCCCGACTTATCGCCCGCTTCTGGGACACCGGCTCCGGGACCGTGCGCGTGAGCGGCACCGACGTGCGCGACATGCCGACCGCCCAGCTCATGGAACAGCTCTCCATGGTCTTTCAGGACGTCTACCTCTTCGATGACACCCTGGACGCCAACGTCCGCATCGGCGACCCCGCGGCCGACGACGAGCAGGTGCGCTGGGCCGCGGACCTCGCCGGCGTCACCGAGATCGTCAACCGTTTGCCCCATGGCTGGAGCACCCGCGTGGGAGAGGGTGGGCGGGCCCTGTCCGGTGGCGAGCGCCAGCGCGTCTCCATCGCCCGGGCCCTGCTCAAGCGCGCACCGATCGTCCTGCTCGATGAGGCCACCAGTGCCCTGGATGCGGAGAACGAGGCCAATATCATTGCCGCGATGCAGGAGCTGCGGCGCACCTCGACACTCATCGTCATTGCCCACAAGCTCGAGACGATCGCAGCGGCTGACCAGGTCATCGTCCTCGATGACGCCGGGCACGTCGCCCAGTGCGGGAGCCACGAGAATCTTGTGGAGGTGGATGGTCCTTACCGGAGCTTCTGGGAGCAGCGCACCCGGGCGCGTGGCTGGGCGCTCGTATCGCGGGCGGGGTGATCGATCCGGAGACCGTCAACCGTGAGCAGGGGGAGACTCTGAGCCTGTGCCTGCTCGGAGTCGGAGCGAGGCTCGGGGACGGATGTCATTCTTGACTTCTCAGTAATGGACTGACGCTAGCGGTTCAGCAGATCCATGGCATTGATTCGTTCAACGATATGCTCTGCGCAGGCCTCAGTCCGCTTACGGAAAATTCCTTGGGCAACGGCTCCTGGAAGGACGATCTGCTTGTCGTCCAGGGCGACGCTGACTGCGCCAATCTCTTTGAGGGTTCCTCGCTGGATCGCTACTGCCGCCATGAAGGCGGCGAAGCCGATCAGGGCGGCGTCGACCAGGCCTACGCGCTGCACGTCATGGTGCACCGCCCTGGGCGTACGGTCCGGGGCGCGCCGTTCCTCGCGAGTGGCTGTGATGGGGTGCTCGTGCCAGTGGGGTGGAGAATCTCAGGGGAAGGTTGAGAGGGAAGCGAGGTCATGGGCGCGAATGCAGGCCGCGCATTATTGAAACGTAATTTTCCAGAATGTTATCGCGACAATAATTTGATGACGTGTGAAATATGCACATCGGGTTTGTGTGGATATGAATTCCATTGGGTAAGTGGACCTCGGATGGGAAATAGTCTGCATCGTTCCTAATGGTTGGTGTCGTGCTTTGCTGTGGCGTCAGTGCATGCTATTCTTTTCCACATTTTCCGTTACTCGCTCCACAGGAAGAAAAGGAGAATTCGTGTCCGCTCTTCCTGCTGCAGTGCACGTCGCCCCTCCGCCCGTGTCCTCACCGCCACCTCAGCAGTGCTCCGGGCAAAGCCCGGAGCGCTGACCATGTTCGTGATCGTCGGGCTTGTGAGCGTGTGTCTGTGGACGGGATATCCAGTGGACCTGATGTCACAGTCCCGCAGGCTGCCCGTGATCGCGATCATGGGCATGGTCGCGTGCGCCATCGGACTGCCGCTGAGCCGGAACCGGGGCCCGATGTCGGTGACTTCCGGCAAGCCGCTGGAAAGCGGAGTTCAGGGCTTGGCAGCCAGCGAGAGCACCTCGGTGGGGCGCAGGGGCCGGCCTGCACGGGCCTCGGCCAGCAGCAGCCTGACGGCCGCCTCCCGCTGCCCTCCATAGGCCCCGACGGCGGCGATCTGGCGTTGGTAGGAGGCCCCCGTCTCCAGCGTGGTGCGGACTGAGTCCAGCTCGGCGGCGCAGCCGAGATCCTCGGCGACGGGGGCGAGCTCTGTGAGCATCCGCTCGACCGTGTCTCCCACCAGCTCCTCCTCACCTGCGGAATTGACGATGAGGATCGCGTCCATGCCGTAGCGGGCCGAGCGCCACTTGTTCTCGGCAACGTACCAGTCGGGCAGTGTGTCCAGCTCCTCGCCCCGGTCCAGGGTGCGGGAGAAGGACTCCACGAGGCACTGGGTCAGCGCCGCCATGCCGGCCAGCTCGGTCAGGTTCGTGGCGGCGTCGCAGGCCCGCACCTCGATGGTTCCCAGGCGCGGCGAGGGGCGCACGTCCCAACGGATCTCGGTGAAGTCCTCGATGACGCCGGTGTGGACCAGGTCCCCGGTGTAGCTCTCCAGCTGCTCCCAGGTGCTGAACTGCTCGGGGGCGCCGGCGGTGGGCAGCTGCTGGAACATCATGGCCCGGTTGTCCGCGTATCCCGTGTCCGCACCGGCCCAGAACGGAGAGGAGGCGCTCAGGCACTGCAGGTGAGCGGTGCGTGTGAGCAGGGCCTTGAGGATCGGCAGGACCTTGGCCCGGTCCTCGACCCCGACATGGACATGGGTGCCGAAGATGAGCATCTGGTGACCCCACAGCCGGGTACGGTCCACCAGACGGGCGTAGCGCTCGGCGTTGGTCACCTTCTGCACCAGTGGGTCGGCGAAGGGGTGGGTACCGGCCGAGGCCAGGTCAACGCGCAGCGGGTCCGTGACCGGAAGGACGCGGTCAAAGGCGAACGCAATGTCCTCCACGCACTCGGCCACGGTACGGCGAGCCCCGGAGACCAGCTCGATGGTGTTGAGCATCATCTCGCCGTGCACGTGCGGATCCGGGCCCACCTTCTGGAGGATCTCCTCGGCGCACTGGCGCAGGTCGAGGCTGTCGCGGTCGATGAGCGCCAGCTCCCACTCCACCCCCAGCGTGGATCGCTCCGATCTGGTGAAGGGCAGGGACTGGGGCCGGCAGGCCGGCGGCAGGTCCGTTGTCGTTCCGGCGGCGGATGGGGTGCTCTGGTTCGTGTCCTGCATGTCCTGGTCATCTCCTCGGGTCCCTGACGGGGGCCGGCAGGTGGATGCGGTGGGCTAGTCGTCGGAAGGCGCGTCGTGGATTCGGGACGTTGACGAGTCGGTTGATGGCCCCCTGGAGATAGGGTCGACGACGAGGACGACTCCCTTGGCCTTCTCGCCCACACGGGTCAGAATCCAGGTCTCCGACTCCTGACCGCTGAGTCTCAGCGAGGCGCGCAGAGCGTCGGGGGAGACGTCGACTCCGCGCTTGAGGATCTCCAGACTTCCGACCCCCAGATCGCGAGCTCGGGCCCGCAGGGTCTTGAGCCGCAGCGGCAGGACCTCAGTGAGTCGGAAGGAGCGCACGAAGGGGGTGGTTGCCGCGTCGGGGAGGCTCTCCGACGTCAGATAGCCGATTCTCGGGCCCACTGGTCGCGCGTCCAGGCGCTCACAGAGGTGGGCGACGAGCCCGGCGCGCACGGCGGCGCCGTCGGGGACGTGGATGATGCTGCCCAGGTCGTCGGGTGAGCTGATCGGATCAACCTGAACCGGCGGCTCGGAAGGATCGGTGACACTGGAATCAGTCAGCGTATGGGTGCTAGCCCCGTTGGCCCCTGAGCGCATGATCAGTGCGGAGCGCCCGGGTCCCTCCGGGGCGAGCGGGCCGCACCAGATGGCCGCCTCGACGACGTCGCCGTCCACGCTCACCCACTGGGTGTGGGAGTCCCGCGGCAGCGCGGCATGGTCGATGCCGGGGGCGACCTTGATACCGAGAGCGGGCACGGACTCGCGCAGCGCGAGTACCCGAGACAGAGCCGGCGACCACTGCTCCGGATCAGTGATGCGCCGCCCCTGGGCCCGGCGGGCAGGGTCGGCGAAGACGGCGTCCACCCCTCGCTCGGCCAGGTCGATCTCAAGGGCGTCGGCGCACTCGACGCTTGCATGGGGGAAGGGCATGAGGTTGATGGTGGCCAGAGCGGCTGCGGCCTCATCGCGGTCAACGGCGAGTACCGGCAGATCGAGCCCGGCCAGGGCGACGGCGTCGGCCGCCTTGCTCTCCTGGACGAAGCCGAGGACGGCGTTGAGGGTGATGACCAGCAGGATGATGAGCGCATCGACCGGCGCCCCGTGGGCCCCCTCCAGCGCCCAGGTGATCGCCGAGACGACGATGGCAGACTCCGGCGACGGCGTTTATACAGCGACGGCTGCAGGGCAAATTCTTCTGCAGACAGCGGATACGACGGCATTGGCTGCAGCCTATGGCGAAGAATCCCAGGTGACGGGCATCGCGCTCGTCGGCAATCCTGCCTATCGAACGGCGGAAGGGCTTTGTGCGCTTACGGCGCTTGAGAAAAATGGCGAGACCGTTACGGAATACGGCAGGCATGTCTTGAAAGAGCAGCCGCTGGGCGGCATCGTGGACAGCCGCGCTGTTTCCTTGCGCTTGGCGGAATTGACAGGGAGAAAGTTCGGCTGGAAGGCAGGAGAATAGGATGGACGCTTCGCTGAAACCGCAGCTTTGGATTTCATGGATTCCTGTGGGCAAGGAAGTTCTCGCCCCGAAGATATACATGACATGGATTCCGAGGGGGATCGAATGTCTGCGTCCTCAACTATACGGCACGATCATCCCCGCGTCTAAGCACAGAGAAGCGGTGCGCGTAGATACCATACGCCAAGTTGCTGAAACAGCCGAAGCAAGAGCAGACAGTCAAAGGCAGGTTTGCAGCACCAACTGCATTATGGCAGATACGAAGCGCACGGTCACTTCTTCCGCCATCGATTGGACAGGTGCCAAGCTCCTGCGGTGCGTTGCAAAAAGAAATACGGCTTCTGTCGCCACGCGAAGATGCGTCGGCGGCATTTATGTATCTGTTCGCTGTGACACCTACCGCACGTTGTCCCCGAACTACAATATCCCGCGCGGAGCAACGGAGCGAGAAGTTGTCACGAGCGAGACGGTTCGTTGCGACACCAAGCGCACGCCGGGCATGGGGAATCGCGCGGCGGCGAAAACGCAGCGCAGACTTGGCAGGGGAAATGTCGCCAAAGCTGCATTGCGCCGTACCGTTGTGGCGCGGGTGCGTGTTCGCTTCGATACCTTGATTCGCATTCCTCATGTGCTCGAATACGTCAAAACATCCCGAGGAAAAAGAAGCAAGCGTGCCGTAGCGCAGATCGCCGACAACTTTCGCGCTCATGGCATCCGCTCCTTTGCCGTCACGCTCGGCGAGATGACGCTCTCCGACAGTTTTCAGATGGAAACGGTACAGCCGCTTGCCATCGGCGATGCCGTGCGTGGGCAGCTCTTGGACTATCGCTTCTCCTTCCTCGTGGAAGAAACCCTCCAACGGGACTTGCTCCAAACGGTAAAAGGAACGTACAGCAAGGATGCGACGCTCTACTCGGCCATTCGCATCTTCGTGAAAGAAGCACAGGTTTCCCATTACGCGCAGTCCATCGCCGCCGCGCTCGGCTTGAATCTCTATTGGGCGTGCGACGATTTCACGCCGTCACAGAACTTCGAGGACAGCGGCATGACATATCAAGACTTCATCTCCGCGCTTTTTGGTTGGACGGCGAAACTGCCACAGAGACAGGTCAATGTGTTCATCCGCGAAGATACGCTGCATATCGTCCAACGGGGAAAAGAAGCATCTGTCCTCGACATCACAGACTGGCCGCACAGTCGCCCGACGGTGGAGCGTCGCCTCGTGCGCTCCTTGTGGCACAGCGGTCACGACTCGGAGACGGCAGGCAATGCCTACAACGAGGAAGATACCGAGCCAGTCCCCTTTACGGGTACGATCTCTTGGGAAGAAATCAGCCGCACCTACCACAACGGCTTTTTGACAAGCGAAACGAATGAGAAAGGCATGACGCGATACACCTACCATGGCGAATATCTGACGAGCAAGCAGACGCACAACAAAGACGGCTCCACGAGCCGCACGGATTATGCATACGCCTCTACAG
>ERZ772955.2188-NODE-2188-length-10882-cov-5.155999_pt1 | contig 10882 bp, 6 predicted proteins | sample MGYA00511133_ERZ772955 | MGnify/ENA primary metagenome ERZ772955 (study PRJEB29015, sample SAMEA2737914) | human oral metagenome | biome: human oral; feature: human-associated habitat; material: dental | place: China | collected 2149 ... | reverse complement strand
TTACAGGATAATATACTATGAATCAGGAGAATATTAGGTTTATAAGGGAGGACTATGTAGCAGCCTGGTCCTACAGATGACAACGGATTAAGATAAGTAAGGGTTATCCAAATGGCAAAGGTGGTGTTCTTCTGTCCTAAGGCTTGTCCCGCCTCGACAGTGCTGCCGAAGAAGCGCCCAATAAATCTGCCGACGGCAAACTGCATCAAGCAGAGCAGCAGGCTCATGAAGGCAATGAAGACAAGGAAAAGGACGGTGGTATCGGCGTGAACGATGTTTTTCACGGTGGTTCCCGTTACGATGGTGAGCGTGAAAGCCCAGAAATAAAAGACGAGATTGCGCACACTGACAATCCAATTGTAAAGCGGTCTCAATATGCGCCAATGCTTCGTGAAGTAAGCTACCACCATCGGAGCAACCAGAATAAGACAAACACGGTTGAGAATAACGAGGAAAGACTCGGCGAAACCAACGTTCACATTGGGTTCTATCAGCGGAAAACAAGTGGGAATGAGGGCTGCACAGATGAAATTGGATAGGAAAGTGTAGGTCGTCATATCCTCTATGTTGCCACCCAACTTCTGCGTAACGATGGCTGCCGCCGATGCACAAGGGCAGATAATGCACGCCAACACCGACTCCATAAGTATCAAGCCGTTGCCTTGCAACTTGAAAAAGAGTATAAAACCTACGGCTATAAGAACAAACAACACCTGAAACACGCCTATCCAAAGATGCCATTGTACAGGAATGAGCCTACGGAAATCTACTTTGCAAAACGTAACGTAAAGCATTAAAAACATGCAAATGGGCAAAAGGAAGTCGAATATCGGCTCGAAAATTGCCGAAGCAGGAGACAGCGGGGGTATAAAAGCAAATAGCAAGTAAACGATAGCCCCCGTAGCAATGGCTACTGGCAGCGTCCATTTCTTTATAATACTTATCAATTCCACCTTTTTTGTTTGGTCTATAATGTGTTCTTACTGAATTATTCTTCAAATGTACGAATATTTTTGGGAATATACCGTTGCCTTAAAGTATATTTTATAAAATGAAGTTTCCTCTTAAAAGTTAGAATATATAGGAAGAAACGTTTATATTTACAAAATAAATAGAATAAAGAAGGGCAATAAAGCAATAGAATTTATTGAGCAATTGGTATGCTTCATTGGAGCATTGATATAATTTTGCACCCAACACAATAATAGTATAAGATGAAAAAGAAAACAAACGACAAGATTAATATCTGCCTGTTGTTGCTGTTCCTCCCTGCTGTCGGAGTGAACGCACAGGAAGTCAACACTTTCTCGCCCGATTGTCCTGGGGCAACCACTGGGCCAGACATTATGCCTTTATGGAATATTGACTGGGAAACAGGTTTCTCGCACGAATGGAACCGCAGAAACGGAGCGCACGAACGCACGTGGGTTATCAACACTTCCACCTTCCGAATGGGTGTAACTCCTAATGCCGAACTTCGTCTTCAGATAGACGAGAGTACAACACATATGCGCGAAAACAACTACACAGGAATTTCAGCAGCAGTCATTGGAACCAAGATTAAGATAACTGACAGCAATGGTGCGCTGCCCAAGGTGTCATTCCTCGGAACGTTACTTCTTCCTGGCAGCAGTCGTTCCCACTATCTTCCGCAACACGTTGGCATACAGACACACTTGCTTTTTGAGAACGAACTCAGCAATTCTTTCAGTTTAGGCTACGATATTGGTGCCGAGTGGAGCGGTGATACGGACAATCCCAACATCTTCTTCGGTGTCTGTCTGAACTACCAAGCTACCAATAAACTGAGTTTCTTCATAGAGAGTTACAACCTGTATAACTCTCGAAAGCAGGACGATTGGACAAGGCCAGGGCGTGCCAGCCACTTCAATTGTATGAGCGAAATAGGAGCTGCATATATGGTTTCGCCACGACTTCAAGTAAATTTGTATGGCGACATCAATCTTAACGAGCCGTCAAAATACGCCAATGTAGGTTTGGGTATGGCGTGGTTGCTGAAGTAAAAGAAACTGTTTGTTCTATATTTCGGATATTATCTTTATTTAAGGCAGGTACTGAAAACCTTATAAAGGTTATTTCAGCACCTGCATTAAATGTTTTCTTAAAAATCTATTCTTCCACTTTCACCTTGTCTTTATACAAGTCTTCAAGGTTGATAGGTGCAACGTTTTCTTGTTTTTTCTTTTGTTTTTCAGGCTTATCGTCTATCGGTGGCACTGGCGTTTTCTTTTTCTCGTCTACTATCGGTGTTGTTACGATAGGTTTTGAAGAAATGGTATCTGTCGGCTTTTCGGTGATGACAGAATCCAAAGGAATACTTGCTGCAATGGCGCGCAGGCTGTCTTCCACCGCCTTTGCACGGGCAATGCTGTCGGCAGCCAACTTTTCGTCAATCTTGGCTTGGCACCCTTTGCGCATATTTACTACCTGAGCCAATCGGGCTTCCACATCGGTTGCGGTGCGATGCTTGCGGAAAAACGTTTCGGAAAGCACATAAGCGTCGCGTGCTTTCTCCCATTCCTCGCCAAACATATAGCACAAGCCGAGCCGATAGTATATTTCCCCTTTCTCGTTGTCGTAGCAAACAGCAAGTGTCTGCTCGTAGAAAGGAATGGCTGCCTTGTATTCCTGCAACTGGAAATGGCTCTCGGCATTGGCAAAATAATATACCGACCGTTCGTGTGGAGCAAGTACGGCAAGGCGCGGGGCTACCTCATCAAGATAATTCGTTGCATTTTTATATTCCCATTCGTTGTAATAGCACAGGCCAATATAGGCACGAAAGCGGTCGTTCAGCTTATATCGCTTGTCCAACTGTTGGAAAATAAGCAATGCTTCGTGATATTTCCCCGAATTGAAATAAGCCACAGCCTTGTCCAATTGCACAGGGTCGGGGTCGGAAGTCTGCGCCGATGCCGACAGAATCGACAAGCACAGAAAAGCCAAAAGGCAACATAGATGCTGCCTAAATGCTGCTAAAAGGTTGTTTCCGTGTATATTATTGCAGCCAGGCAATCTTCTTAACCTCCCTATCTCCATATTTAATAACATCTAAGTCTATCAGCACAATGCCTTGTTCGTGGTTTTCGTGCTTGTCCCCCATTGCCGTTTCAATGTCTTTCAGCTGTTGCACGAGCTGTTGCAACGAAAGCGATGTGGTGAAGTTAGCCAAGCAATTCAAGTATCTGTCCGACACGACACCAACGGGTTCGGTCCACTGCGGTTGCGTGAAATTTATATCCGAAAACATCGTTTTCAGTCTTTCAATGGCTTCCTTTATATGCTGTTGTTGCTCGGTATTCGAGCCAAGTGCTATTGTTATCTTCATTTTCTTTATTAATAAAAGTTAGTACAATGATAGTAACTCTCAGTATTGATAGTTCTATACTTTCAGTTTCATACGGGAAACTCGCAGTATCAATAGTATGAAACTTCCAGTTTCTCAGTAGAAACTCATAGTATCGATAGTATGATACTTATGAAACCATAGTGTGAAACAGTTCCTTTATACTAAGCTAACATACTTCTGCTCGCATCTTCTGGCTTGCAAAAGTACGTTATTCTATTATATAAGGTACGATAAACAGCATATTATTTATAAAAAATAACAATTGTGAATAAAAAACGCTTACACGCTTCTCACGAACTCTTAACTTTTTATTAACTTTGTAGCCACATTATATATATAGTACTGTTTTTTGAATGAAAGAATTTGTTATATCGGAAGTCAAAGCCGAAACTGCCATACTTGTAGGACTGATAACGCAAGAGCAGGACGAAGCCAAGACCAAAGAATACTTAGACGAATTGGAGTTTCTTGCCCATACTGCAGGTGCCGTTACCGTGAAACGCTTCACACAGCGTGTTGGCGGACCTAACATGACATCGTATGTGGGCAAAGGAAAACTTGCAGAAATAAAAGAATACATCAAGACAAAGGAAGATGAAGATGAACCTATCGGTATGGTAATCTTTGACGACGAGTTGTCGGCTAAACAGTTGAGGAACATCGAAAACGAATTGCAAGTAAAGATTCTCGACAGAACTTCTCTCATTCTCGATATATTTGCCATGCGGGCACAGACTGCCAACGCCAAGACACAGGTAGAACTGGCACAATATCGCTATATGTTGCCACGCTTGCAACGTCTCTGGACACACCTTGAACGACAGGGTGGCGGTTCTGGTTCGGGCGGTGGTAAAGGCTCGGTGGGCTTGCGTGGTCCGGGTGAAACCCAGTTGGAAATGGACCGCCGTATCATTTTGCAACGTATGACCCTGCTGAAGCAACGCTTGGTAGAGATAGACAAGCAGAAGATAACGCAGAGAAAGAACCGCAGACGTCTCATTCGTGTAGCATTGGTAGGCTATACCAACGTGGGCAAATCGACCATTATGAATATGTTAGCCAAAAGCGAAGTGTTTGCCGAAAACAAGTTGTTTGCCACATTAGATACGACAGTGCGTAAGGTAGTGCTGCAAAACTTGCCTTTCCTCTTGGCAGATACCGTAGGATTTATACGCAAATTGCCAACCGACTTGGTGGATTCGTTTAAATCAACCCTCGATGAGGTACGCGAAGCTGACCTGTTGCTGCACGTTGTAGATATTTCTCACCCCGATTTTGAAGAACAAATACAGGTAGTAACAGAAACATTAAAAGATTTGAATTGTGCCGAAAAGCCATCAATGATAATCTTCAACAAGATAGACAACTATACTTGGGAGGAGAAAGAAGAAGACGACCTGACACCAATGACCAAGAAAAATGTGTCGCTCGAAGAACTAAAGCGCACGTGGATGGCGAAACTGAACGACGATTGCTTGTTTATTTCGGCAAAAGAGAAAGAAAATATCGACGAATTCAGAGATGTTTTATACAAGAAAGTGAAAGAACTTCACGTGCAAAAGTATCCTTACAACGACTTCTTATACAACACTGATGTAGAAGAAGGTGTGCAATAGCATTTACGTTTCATTCATTGTTTCATAGATATGGCATACAGAGCATTAACCGACAACGAGATTTTTATTCTTGAGAACAACAACTGTTGGGCTGAAGATTGGAGCAAAATAGAAGTAGACGAAGACGGTTTTCAACCCAAATTTCTGCATCGTGTCATTTTATACGGCGATATTCGGCTCGGTGCTTTCGAGAAGAATGTTGAGGTTTCAAAAGGTTTCTTCAAGCATTCGGGCATCAACGACGCCACTTTAAGAAACGTAACCGTAGGCAACAACTGCCTGATAGAGAAGATTGGGAACTACATTCACAATTACACGATAGGCGACGATTGTCTGATTGCCAACGTTTCGGTAATGGAAACAACCGAAGGCGCAACCTACGGGCAAGGCAATGTTATATCTGTATTGAACGAAGCGGGCGACGGAAACATCATTATGTTCCCCGAACTAAGCAGCCAATTTGCTGCTCTTATGGTGAAACACTTTAAGGATAAAGACCTTAAGAATGCCATTCGCCGATTGGTTTCGGAAGAGATTGCACGCCTTACACCTGCTGTTAGCACCATAGGAAACAATGTAAAGATAGTGAACTCGAAGGAAATAACAAATACTATCATACACAACGATTGTGAGATTTCGGGGGCAAGCAGGCTTTGCGATTGTACCATTCTTAGTTCTGCGCATGCAAATGTGTATATCGGTACAGGCGTTATTTGCGAGAACTCTATCATCAGTGAAGGGTCGAGCATCAGCAACAGCGCGAAAATACAAGATTGCTTTATAGGCGAGACCTGCCATATTGCCAATGGTTTTACAGCTTCGCAAAGCGTTTTCTTTGCCAATTCATATATGGCAAACGGCGAAGCGTGTGCTGCTTTCTGCGGTCCTTTCTCAGTTTCGCACCATAAGAGTACGCTTCTTATCGGTGGAATGTATTCGTTCTACAATGCCGGTTCTGGCACAAACTTCTCCAACCACGCTTACAAGTTGGGACCATTGCACTATGGAACGTTGGAAAGAGGGTGCAAGACTGCAAGCGGCAGCCACATTGTTATGCCTGCAACAATAGGTGCTTTCTCTGTTTGTTTCGGCAAAATAACCAATCACCCCAACACGAAGACACTGCCATTTTCGTATATTATCGCTTACAATGATAAGCCTTGCATCGTTCCAGCACGTAATATTGCAACCGTCGGGCTGTATCGCGACATCAAGAAATGGTATAAACGCGACTTGCGTCCACAAGGTTCGCAGAAGAGTGTCATCAATTTCGAGTGGCTATCGCCTTTCACTGCAAACGAAATAGTTCGTGGAAGAAATACGTTGAGAGCACTGAAAAAGGCAAGTGGTGCAACTTCCGACTGCTATATATATAGTGGTTACACCATAAAAGCATCGAGATTGAACAAGGGTATTCAGCTTTACGACATTGCTCTCCATATTTATATGGGAGAGATGCTGAGGAAAGCCAAGCATTTGGGCATACTCGACAAGCCATTAGAAATAGATTCGATAAACGTATGGAGCGATTTGGGTGGCTTGCTTCTGCCCGATTTTGAAGAACAACGTATACTCGAAGATATTAAAAGTGGCAGTTTGGAGACCATTGAAGACGTGAACGACCGTTTCAAGGAAATAAACTCCAACTATTATAGATACGCTTGGGACTGGACACGCTTCCTTATTAAAAGTTATTACGATAGCAAAGAAGTTACTAAAGATATCGAAACACAAATCATAAGAGACTATAACGATGCATTGAAAACGTGGATTAATGAGATCCGCAAAGATGCAGAGAAAGAATATAGTATGGGCGACGTAGACAAAGAAGTATTGGAAGACTTCCTTGGAAAACTCGAACAGGAAAATAATAATACGATAATCAATTAATAAAAATATAAATAAAACATTATGCTTAAAAACCTTTCTTTTGGAAAAATAGGTTTGTCTTTGCTCCTGCTACTTGGTGTTGTAGGCATAAAAGCACAGACACGTACCTACGAAAGCGTGCCCAACGACCCGATGAAGACACGCATCTACACCCTCGACAACGGGTTGAAAGTCTACATCAGTGTAAATAAAGAGAAGCCACGCATTCAGACTTACATTGCCGTGCGTACGGGTAGCCGCAACGACCCTGCTGAAACAACAGGCTTGGCACACTACCTTGAACACATTATGTTTAAAGGAACGGATAAGTTTGGTACTTCCAACTACGAGGCAGAACGCCCTTATCTGAAGCAAATTGAGAACCTCTATGAAGAGTATCGCCACATAACAGACCCTGCAAAGCGCAAAGTTTGGTATCACAAGATTGACTCTGTTTCTCAAATAGCTGCACAATACAACATTCCTAACGAGTACGACAAGCTTATGGCAGCCATCGGAAGTCAGGGAACAAACGCCTATACATCTAACGATGTTACTTGTTATGTGGAGAATATACCAAGCAACGAGATTGAATCTTGGGCGAAAGTGCAAGGCGACCGCTTTCAGAATATGGTCATTCGTGGCTTCCATACAGAACTCGAAGCTGTATATGAAGAATACAATATGGGCTTGACAAGCGACAGCCGAAAGTTATTTACAGCTTTGATGGCAAAGCTTTTCCCCAACCACCCATACGGTACACAAACTACAATCGGTAGAGGCGAGCACCTGAAAAATCCTTCTATCACGAACATTATGAACTATTATCACCGCTACTACGTGCCAAACAACATTGCAATCTGTATGTCTGGCGACCTAAATCCTGAACAAACGGTGGCAATAATAGAGAAATATTTCGGTAATTGGAAAAGAAGCGAAACACTAAGTGCGCCTCAATATGGTGCTCAACCCAAGTTTACAGCCCCTGTTGATACAACAGTGGTCGGGTTGGAAGCAGAAAAGGTTTACTTGGGTTGGAGAGCCGACAAGGGAAACTCTTTGCAATGCGATACGCTGAATATCATCGGCGAATTGCTCAGCAACGGTCGTGCTGGTCTTTACGACTTAGATTTGAACCAGACAATGAAGGTTCAATCAGCAGGTGCTGGTTTCTCTGACCTTACAGATTATTCTATGTTTATGGCAATAGGTACTCCTAAGAAGGGACAAACCTTGAAAGAAGTTCGCGACTTGCTGCTTGCTGAAATAGAAAAGTTGAAGAAGGGCAATTTCTCTGACGACTTATTGCCTTCTGTTATCAACAATTACAAACGCAGCTACTATAAGAATCTCGACAACAACGAGTTCCGTGCCAAGGCTTTTGTAGATGCTTTCATCAACAATGTTGATTGGAAACAAGAAGTAGACAGGCTCAACCGCATTTCGAAGATGACAAAAGCAGAAATCGTTAGCTTTGCAAATCGTTTCTTCGACAATGGTTATGCAGCCATTTACAAGGTTCAAGGCACCGACACTACTATTCAAAAGGTAGACAAGCCAAAGATTACACCAATCCCAACAAACAACGATAAACATTCTGCGTTCTTGCAGGAAATTGTCAATCATAAGGTAGAGCCTATCAAGCCTGTATTTGTTGATTTCAAGAAAGACCTTACTAAGGGTACAACAAAGAAGGGCTGGCCTATCCTTTACAAGCAAAACACACAGGACGACCTCTTCACACTCTACTTGGAAATTCCTTTCGGAGAAGAGAGCGATTTACTGCCAGGCTATGCTAAGATGTACATCGACTATCTTGGCACTGACAAAATGACCAATGCGCAGATTAAACAAGAGTTGTATAAACTTGCCTGCGACTACGACATCGGTCAGACTGATGACGAGACTTACTTCTATCTGACAGGCTTAAACGAAAATCTTCCAAAGGCTTTGGCACTTATCAACGACGTGATTGATAATGCAAAGGTGGACAAGGAAGCTTATGCTGCTGCCGTAGATTTGCTGATTAAATCGCGAAAAGATAAGAAAGCTGACCAGAGAGGCAACTTTAGAGCTTTACAAGATTATGGCATGTATGGTCCATATAACTCTACACGCAATATGTTGAGCGAACAACAACTTAAGAGCATGGAACCACAGAAGTTGTTGGATTCGCTGAAGAAACTGAAGAACTACAAGCAAACAGTGCTCTACTATGGTCCTTCTTCTATAAAAGATATTGATAATCTTTTGGCTAAGACTTTCAAGACTACCAAGAAGTTTGCCCCATTGCCAAAGGAAAAGCGCTATGTTTTGCAGACAACGCCTAAGAACGAAATTCTTATCGCACCTTATGATGCCAAAAACATCTATATGGTTCAGTTCCACAACGAGAACAAAGAGTGGAATCCGAACGATGCGGCAAAGATTTCGCTCTTCAACGAATACTTCGGTGGTGGTATGAATGCCATCGTTTTCCAAGAAATGCGCGAGGCTCGTGCATTGGCTTACACAGCAAGTGCGCGCTATCATATGCCAAGTCGTTTGGGCGATAAAGAGTACTTCAATACATTCATTATCACACAGAACGACAAGATGATGGACTGCGTTGCACAGTTCAACGAGCTTCTCAACAATGTTCCTGTGCGCCAAGCCAACTTCGATTTGGCAAAACAGAACCTCTTGAAGAGCCTTGCATCGGCTCGTACAACCAAGTTCTCTATTCTTTCAGCTTATATGGCTGCACAGAAGATGGGCTTGGATTACAGTTTGAGCGAGAAGATTTACAAAGACCTGCCAAGCGTAACGCTCAATGACATCATCAATTTCGAGAAGACCAATATGGCAAACAAGACCTTCAAGTATCTCATTCTTGGCAACGAAAAGGAACTCGATATTAAGGCTTTGGAGAAGATTGCGCCTGTCAAGCGTGTTACAACAGAAGAAATCTTTGGTTATTAAATCAAGATAACGTCTTGCAAGCTGGATAAATCCTAAACTGCAAGACCAAAACAAAAACATTATTAAAACATTAATAGAAACCTGACACCATGAATTGTAAGACAAGAGAGTCTTATATATAATGGTGTCAGGTTATTTTAAAAGACTATGACTGAATTCAAGTATGCCCCAATGTTCCAATTGGGAAAAGATGAAACAGAGTACAGACTGATCTCTAAAGAGGGAATTACAGTCGCTAAATTTGAAGAAAAAGAGATTGTGAAGGTAGCCCCAGAGGCACTGACCCTATTGGCGCAAGAGGCTTTTCACGATTGTGAGTTCCTTCTCCGTCGCGAACATAACGAGCAAGTAGCTGCCATTCTTAAAGACGACGAGGCTTCTGAAAATGACAAGTATGTTGCGCTTCAGTTCCTCCGCAATGCCGAAACGGCTGCAAAGGGTGTCCTGCCTTTCTGTCAGGACACTGGTACAGCGATTATCCACGGTGAAAAAGGTCAGCAGATATGGACTGGTTTCGAGGACGAAGAAGCACTTTCGCTTGGTGTTTTCAACACGTTCACACAAGAAAACCTACGCTATTCGCAAAATGCTCCGCTTACAATGTTCGACGAAGTGAATACCAAATGCAACCTTCCTGCACAGATTGACATCGAAGCAACCGAAGGTGCCGAATACAAATTCGTGATGGTGGCAAAGGGCGGTGGCTCTGCCAACAAGACTTACTTCTACCCAATGACCAAAGCTACCATTCAAAACGAAGGCACACTCATACCTTTCTTGGTAGAAAAGATGAAGAGTCTTGGCACAGCAGCCTGCCCTCCGTACCACATTTGCTTTGTTATCGGTGGCACGTCAGCCGAGAAGAATTTGCTCACAGTCAAGCTTGGCAGCATCAAATATTACGATACGCTCCCTACAACAGGCGACGAAACAGGTCGTGCGTTCCGCGACATCGAGCTGGAAAAGAAGATTCTCGAGGAAGCACATAAGATTGGACTCGGTGCGCAGTTCGGTGGCAAGTATCTTGCACACGATATTCGCATCATTCGTCTGCCACGTCATGGTG
>ERZ772955.2184-NODE-2184-length-10904-cov-15.159830_pt1 | contig 10904 bp, 10 predicted proteins | sample MGYA00511133_ERZ772955 | MGnify/ENA primary metagenome ERZ772955 (study PRJEB29015, sample SAMEA2737914) | human oral metagenome | biome: human oral; feature: human-associated habitat; material: dental | place: China | collected 2149 ... | reverse complement strand
CGCCGACGTCCCCCACGCCGCCGCCACCGAGTTCGGCCACGCCACCCAGGCCGGCACTCCCGTACCCGGATCCCACACGCTCGGCCTCCTCGCAGCCGCCAAGTCCGCCCGAGGCAGGAGACGCACATGACCACCTTCACCGACCCCGTCGCCGTCCTACGAGCCGCCACCACCCAGGCCACCGCAGCCCCCACCACCAGGATCCTGGACGCCGCCTTCACCACCGGCCCCATGCCCCTGGCCCACGTCCACCTCCTCAACACAGGCCCCACCGACGACGTCGACCGCACCGACACCATCGGCATCGACATCTACGCCACCACCCCCACAGGCCCCCACCAGGACGGCGCCACCGCGCTCGCGGAGCGTCTGCTGTCCGCCCTGGGTGAGTCGCCGGTGGTGACCAGTGAGGGCTTCGTGGACTCCGTGGAGGTGACGAGCTGCCTGGGGGTGCGCCCTTACTTCGAGGCGGTTGAGGTCGTCTCGATGGTCCTGTCCGTCACTCACCGTCCGCTCACCTGACCCCGCTCCGAAAGGAACTCGCCTCATGGCAACCACCACCATCGCCGCGCTGAAGAAGAAGCACAACCGGCGTGGCAACGTCCGCAAGGGTCTGAACGCCGTCGCGTTCCTGGCTCCTACCACCATCGACCTGCCCGATGCCCTGACCGACGCCGGTGGCCAGCTCAAGGAGCTGCCTGCCGGCTGGCTGCCGGTCGGCCTGCTGACCAAGGACGGCATGGCGTTCTCCGCCGACGCCAGCGTCGAGGAGGTCGAGGCGCTCGGCTACGTCGAGTCCGTGCGCACCGACCTGGTCAAGGCGCCCAAGACCGTCAAGTTCAGTGTGCTCGAGCCCTACCGCAAGCACCTGCAGCAGCTCGTCTACGGCGTCGACCTCTCCCAGGTCAAGGCCGACAAGGACACCGGCGAGATCGTCTTCGACGAGGCCCCGTTGCCCCTGCTCGAGGAGTTCCGGCTGCTCACCATCATGTCCGACGGCCCTGCCGACGACGAGTGGCTTGTCGGCCGGGGCTTCCCCCGAGTCAAGCTCTCCACGATCCCCGAGGAGGCGTGGAAGTCGTCCGACCCGGTCCAGTTCGACCTGGAGCTCTCCGTGTTCTCCGACGAGGTCCTGGGCACGCCCTGCCGCCACTACCTGGGCGGCACCGGTGCGATCAAGCACCTGGACGCCATCGGCTTCGAGAAGGCCGCCTGAGTCCGGCCTCTCGCCTCATCGTCGAGCCGGCGGCTGCTGATCTCCCCGGCCGCCGGCTCGACCACCACCCCACACGGGAGATCCCGCACGCAAGGAGGAACCCGTGCCCGCACTGACCAAGACCATCACGACTGACGACGGTGAGGACCTCACCCTCGAGCGCGTCACCGACGACCCCGCCGAGATCACCAGCCTGCGCGCCTCGGGCTGGGAGCAGGTCTCCGACGACACCGATGACGAGGCCGGATCGGGCCCCAAGCCCGCTCCGCTCGCACCGCCCGTGCCGGCAGCTCCGACCAAGGCCCTCACCACGCTGTCCTGACCACCAACCACACAAGGGAGATCACCCATGACCACGAAGCCGACCCTGACCCTGTCCGCCCTGGAGAAGATCGACGGCGCCGCCGACCCGGAACCCTTCACCCTCGGGCTCAAGTCCAAGATCGTTACCTTCCCCGATCCATTCGCGCTGAGCGTCGAGGAGAGCGAAAACCTCATGGCCGACCTTGAGGGGACCACGTCGATCAAGGCGACCCTGAGCCGGTGGCTCAGCAAGGAGGACGCCGAGCTCATCATCAAGAGCCTCAGCGTCCGCAAGACCCGAGTCCTGCTCGCACAGGTCAGGAAGCACTACGCGTCGTTCCTGGGCGACGAGGGGGAAGGCAGCGCCTCCGCGACCGCCTGACCCGGTACCGGAGGCCCATCACCCAGGACCTCGCGGAACAGGGCTGGGACATGCCGGCCCTGTTCCGCGCGCGGCGCTGGACCTTCCTGCTCGACCTCATCGACGGACTGCCCAGCCACTCGCGCACCATCTCAGCCATCCTCAACGACACCGACCGGGCCGAGCTGATGGCCGAGACGATCCTCACCCAGGAGGACGAGGACGACGACGTCGGGGAGGAGAGCACCTCTCTGGTCGGTCAGACCCCAGAGGTCCGCATCCTCCAGGACATCGCCGACATCCTCATCTCCACAGCCGGCGGCAAGGAGACCTACCCCCGGCCCGTCCCCGTCGTGACCGCCGTCGTCGAGGAAATGCGCACCTCCCAGACGCTGGCGGCCGCGAACGACGTCGTCGCCGTCCTGACCCCCTGGGCGCTCGAGTAACCCGCCCCATGGGGGCACCACGCAGCTCACGAGAGGTGGTGGTGCCCCCATGGCAGGTTTCCAGGCAGGCACCGTCTTCGTCGACGTCGTCCCCTCCATGAAGGGCTTCCTCAAGGAGATCAACGCCGACGTCAAGGCCCAGATGCCCACAGCCGGCAATGAGGCAGCTCGTTCCTTCGCCGACGCCTTCAAGAAGACCACCTCTTCCACCGGCGCCGACATCGCCAACTCCTTCGCCGACCCACTCGGAAAGACCACCGCCCGCCTCAAGCAGGAGGCAACTGCCGCCGGCCAGGCACTCGCCTCCGCTCAGAAGGAGGTCGCGGCATCCTCGGGCAACCTGGCGCAGGCACGTAGCCGCGAGGAGGCCGCCGCCAAGTCCCTGGTCACTGCGGAGAACAGCCTCCACCAGGCCCGCTCCTCAGGCAACACCGCCCAGATCGCACGCGCCGAGGAGGGCTACGCCCAGGCCCTGGACCGCTCGAAGGCGGCGAACAAGGCCGCGGACCAGGCCGCAGCCGACCACTCCCGGGCCATGGGCAAAGTCGAGACCGCCGCCCGCGACACGGACCAGGCCGTCGGCGCCCTGGCCTCCAAGACGGGCAAGACCAAGCGTGAGGTCGCCGAGGCCAACCCCGCGCTGAAGACGTACGCGACCAACCTCGACCATGTCGACACCGCCGCAGAGAAGGCCGGCGCGGCCACCGCTCAGACGGGCACCAAGGTCTCCTCCATCGGTTCCTTGGCCCGCTCAGCGATCGCTCCAATGCTCGCCCTCGGCGCGGCCGTCGGCATCGGCGGCTTCGCCTCAGAGGCCATTGAGGCATCCGACGCCACCGACAAGTTCGTCTCCACGCTGCAGTTCTCCGGCCTGGACACCTCGACCATTGACCGGCTCAAGGAGTCGGCCCAGAAGTATGCCGACGAGACCGTATACGACTTGGCCGATATTCAGCAGATCACCGCGCAGCTGGCGTCAAACGGCGTCGACGGATTCGATAAGCTCGCAGAAGCCGCAGGCAATTTGAATGCAGTGGCAGGCGGAAATGCAGACACATTTAAGTCCGTCGGAATGGTCATGACCCAGACCGCCGGACAAGGAAAGCTGACGACGGAAAATTTTAATCAACTCTCCGACGCTATTCCTGGTGCTTCTGGGAAAATCCAGAAGGCCCTGCTCGATATGGGCGCCTATACCGGTAACTTCAGGGACGCGATGCAGAAAGGGGAGATCTCGGCTGACGAGTTCAACGCCGCGATCCTCCAGCTAGGCTCCGACGAGACGGCGGTCGCGGCCGCCAGGTCCACCAAGACGATCGAGGGTGCCGCAGGCAACCTGCAGGCCACCGTCGTCGGCGCGATCAAGGACCTCATCGACTACGTCAAGCCTGCCATCACGGGTTTGATGGGGTGGATGGCCGACGCCATCGGCGGCTCGGTCACCTGGATCAAGCAGCACAAGGATGAGATGCAGGCCCTCGCCATCGGCGTGGGTGTCGCCGTCGCCGCGTACGCGGGCTTTTCTATTCTCACCTCGGTCATCACCTGGATCAAAGGCACCACGCTTGCAACCAAGGGACTGAACGCAGCCCTCAAAGCCAATCCCATCGGTCTCGTGATTACCGCGATCGCCCTGCTGGTGACCGGCCTGGTGCTCCTGTACAAGAAGAACGAGGCCTTCCGCCTCAAGGTGCAGGAGCTCGGCAGGACTGTCGTCGAGATATGGCAGCAGCACATTCAGCCGGCCATCTCGGCTGTCTGGGAGTGGATCTCCGGGACTCTGCTTCCTGGTATCCAGTCGGTCTGGAATCTCCTGTCGAAGGGTGATTTCGACGGGAACCTGTTCGGCTTGGAGGAGGACTCTGCGTTCGTCGACTTCCTCCTGACCCTGCGTGAGGGAGCGATCGCGACCGGGGAGGCGATCTCGAACGCCTGGACCAACGTCATCCTGCCGGCCCTGTCTGACCTCTGGTCATGGGTCACGGGGACCCTGGCGCCGGCGCTAGCGGACTTCTGGACCGGTGTGGTCCAGCCTCTCTGGAACGGGTTCGCCACGGTGGTCTCTACGGCCTGGACGAGCGTCATCTCGCCGGTGCTGAGCGGACTGTGGGCGTTCATCTCGAACGTGCTGATCCCGGTGCTCCAGTTCCTCTGGACGAACGTGGTCCAGCCTCTCTGGAACGGGTTCGCCACGGTGGTCTCTACGGCCTGGAACTCGGTGATCTACCCGGCCCTGTCTGCCCTGTGGGGTTGGCTGACGACTTCCCTGGTGCCGGCGCTGCAGGGGCTGTGGACCACGGTCCAGCCCGTGTGGCAGTCGATCTCCTCGGTGATCTCAGACGCCTGGAACTCAGTGATCTATCCGGCGCTGTCGGCGTTCTGGGGGTGGGTCAAGAACACGCTGGCGCCCGCGCTCCAGGAGTTCTGGACCAGCGTGGTTCAGCCGGTGTGGTCAGCTGTCTCCAACTTCATCTCCTCAGCCTGGGCCAACGTCATCTCCCCGGCTCTGTCGGCGATGTGGTCGTTCATCACCGGGGTGCTTGTACCGATCATCCAGTTCCTGTGGACCAACGTCGTGCAGCCCGTCTTCCGGCTCATCGGCGCTGCGATCCAGACCGCCTGGGAGTGGGTCATCAAGCCTGCGCTCATGGGACTGTGGGCATTCATCTCGAACGTCCTGGCACCGATCTTCACCTTCCTCTGGAATAACGTCGTCAAGCCGGTCTGGCAGGGTATCTCCACGACAATCTCCACGGTCGTGAACTTCCTGTCTAATACCGTCTTCCCGAAGATCAAGACCGCGATCGACAACGCCAAGTCCGGTTTCGATACCTTCAAGTCGGGCGTACAGACGGCGATGAACGCCATCAAGGGCGCCGCAGCGACACCGATCAACTTCGTGATCGGCACGGTTTATCGCGACGGCATCAAGAAGGCGTTCGACACGATCGCTGAGAAGGTCGGCCTGTCGTTGCGCCTGCCGAGCGTGAGCATGATCCCGGGGTACGCCTCGGGTGGCCAGTGGCAGACCATGACGCCCGGATATACCCCGGGCAGGGATGTGTTCACCTTCTTCTCACCCGACGGCGGCGGCTCCCTGCGCTTGTCGGGCGGAGAGGGGATCATCCGGCCGGACTCGCTGCGGGCCCTGGGCGGCAAGCCTTGGCTGGATCGGGTCAACGCCTCTCGGGGCAAGGGCCTGGCCAATGTCGGTGACACCGGCACGAGACGTGGTCAGGTCGCCTTCGCCAAGGGAGGTATCTGGGACCGCGTCAAGGGATCGGTGTCCTCGTCGATCAGCTGGGTGAAGAACACGGCCTCGGCGGTGGCGGACATAGTCTCCGACCCGATCGGTGCGGTCACTGACCTGGTGATCTCCCCAGCGAAGGAGCTCCTCAAGTCTGTCGGCTCGAGCTTCTGGGCGCAGACGGTGGGCGCGATGCCGCCCTTGTGGTTCGAGTCGCTGAAGGGCCTCTTCAAGTCCAAGACCGAGGCGGCAGGCCTGTCTGGCGGCTCCGGTCTGGTCGGGGCCGCGCGCAAGGCAATAGGTGTGCCCTACGTCTGGGGTGGCAGCTCGATTCCGCCGGGTCTGGATTGCAGCGGTCTGGTCTACTGGGCTGCGAAGCAGCTCGGACTGGGCTGGCCGAGGCTGACTGCGGCCGGATACCAGTCCGGGTCGACGCCGATCTCATGGAACGCGGCCGTGCCTGGCGATCTCCTGTTCTGGGGTTCACCGGCGCACCACGTCGCCATCTTCGCCGGCGGCGGCAAGATGGTTGAGGAGCCTCGGGAGGGGTTGTCCGGCCGTGAGATCTCCATCTGGGGCTCTCCCACGGTCGGCCGCTACGGCGGCGCCCGGAAGTACGACGCCGGCGGCTGGCTGCCCCCGGGTGCGCACACCGCGGTCAACCAGACCCGCAGCCGGGAGGCGGTCCTGACCGCACGGCAGTGGTCGGATGTCTCCAAGCTCGCCGCCCAGGGGGCCTCGAACGAGGCTCTGCTGGCAGGTCTGGACGGAACTGAGGTCCGCCTCGTCGTCGATGACTCCACAGCGCTGGACGCCCATGTTGAGGTTATCGCCGCCGGGGTCCTGGATCGCCGCGCACGGACTCTGGGAAGGGGACGACGCTGATGACCCGGACGAACCTCCTGCTCAACGGAGCATTCGGAAGCGGAGTGGCCGGCTGGACTGCCGAGCAGGCGACGATCTCCGCAGACTCCGGGCGGATGCGGGTGATCCCGTCGTCGACCTCGTGGACGGTGTCCTCGGACTCGACACCGGTGACCCCGGGCCAGTGGGTGTCTCTGGCTGCGGACATCACTGCCGGCGATTCCCCGGTGGACCTGTGTCTGCGGTTTGCCGGCACAGACGGCCCGGCACCGAGGGCGTCCGCTCCCTCCGGGCGCACGGGCCGAGTCGTCGTGACCGCGCAGGCACCGGCTGGCGCCACCACGGTACAGGCTGCCCTGTCCGCTTCAACCGGCGGCGTGGCTGCCGCCTATCCTCCGCTCTCATCTCGGGACGCGTGGGAGCTGGGAGCGGCGGTCCAGGCCGCTGAGGGGGTCGCCGCCGGGGCCTGGGTCGTGCCAGCAGGGGCCGATGTGTCTGATGGGAAGGCGACTGTCACCGGGACTCTCAGCATGGGTGTCCCAGCGGCGGCTGTCGCCGGCCACACCCTGGGCCTGTCGTGGAGCGCCTCAACGACCGTGGCTGGAACCCTCGTCCAGCGAGGCGGCTTCTATGGTGTCACTGTCGACGGCATTCTGAAGAAGTCCTACCTCGCCAGGGGCTTCCAGGGGCTGACGGATTCCGAGGCTACCTATCAGGACTCCGTCACCATCCCTTCAGCCGAGACCCTGGCTGAAGACGGCGTCGAGGTCGTCTACCCGGTCGTCTTTCTCGCGGCAGGGGTGACATTCACCCGCGTCGAGGTGGTGGACGAGACCACCCAGACCCTCTGGGCAGACAACACGATCCTCCAGCTCGGGGACACGCAGAGGGACGTATCGGACACTTCCTTCTTCGACGGCGACACCCGCCCGGTCAGGATCGGCGACACCGGGAAGGCACTGGTCCACTCCTGGACCGGGGTGCCGGGAGGATCTACGTCGCGTGAAGAGGTCGGCCGGTGGCCGATCTTCACCCTGACCGCGATCATCCCCGACGGCGACGCCCCAGTCGTGCAGGTGATCGTGCCTGGCCTCTACGCACGATCGGGAACCCAGGTGAGAGTCACCGGCCACACGCCGAACGGGTTCTCCTGGACGGTGCGTGGCAGCGGCAGCATGGGCAACGACTCCCAGCTGGTGCTCGGTGACGCACTCGCACCCGTCAACACGCCTTTGACGTACCGCATCGTGCGGCCTTGGGACGGGCAGACGGTCGAGTCGACGCCGGTAACACGCCCGTGGTCAGGCCGGGCTCTGATGACCGACGTCCTCGGAGGCGGCCGCCTGGATCTGATCTGGCAGGGAGACGACTCCCGTGCGCCGGACCAGCGGATCACCGCTCACGAGATCCCTGGGCGCCCAACCCCGGTGATGGTCTTCGCCCCAGTCATGGGGGCTGGCACAGTCTCGCTGACGGCCCGCACGAGCGGGGCTCACACGCAGACAATGACAGCTCTGGCCGCCCGCCCATCTATCGTGCTCCTGTTCCACAATCCTGCCAGGTGCTTCCAGTGCCGCCGCGGGGTCTGCGACGTACCGTTGACGACGGTCATGGCTCTGACTTCGGTGTCGCAGGCGCGTACGCCCCGCCAGGATCAGGCGGAGCGGGCGTGGACCATCAAAGGAACCATCTGCTCGGTCCCGGAGCCGCAGCGCATCGTCGGCCTGTCCGTCTGGGACGACTTCGACGCGGCGGCTCTGACATGGGTACGCCTCGACGCCATGGGCCTGTCCTGGGACGACTTCGACGCCACAATCTGGCAGGAGGTCCGGTAACCAGTGCTCCAGCGCCCCAAGATTCCCGCCGACGCCCTGAGTAGCGCGTTCGCCTGGGAGGCTCGCGTGGACTCATGGCTCGGCCAGACCTGGCTGGGCCGGGTGCCCGTCAAGGCCGGATCCGTCACCTGGACGACCAGTCAGCAGGTCCAGGGCACCCTGAGCCTGACAGTGCCCAGGATCGGCGGCGTCGGCCAAGATGAAGGAGCTCGCGACTGGACCCCGCTCGCGCCGGACTCCCCGCTCGCGACTATGGGACAGGTCCTCCACGTGCAGGTGACCGTCGCCTCGCTCGTCTCCACCGACCGGTGGGACATCCCCCTCGGCCGTTTCCTCATCACCCAATGGGAGGTCGGGGCAACCGACATCCGCGTCACGGGCAAGTCGCTGCTACAGCGTCTTGAGGACGACCGCCTTACCTCACCGACCGTCCCCTACTCGGGCGGCACACTCGCTTCCGAGCTGCGCCGCCTGGTCGGAGGCCACATGGGCGTCATCGTCAGTGACGCTCTCACCAACCGGCCCTGCCCTTCTATGTCCTGGGGAGAGTCCCGCATCGACGCCGCCTACGAGATCGCCGACGCCTGGCCGGCCCGCCTGCGCGAGGGCCCCGATGGGGTCCTCTACGTCCTCCCGCCCGTTCCGGCTATTACCGAGCGCCCGGAGACAACCCTGACCGACGGCGAGGCCGGCACCGTCATCGGCGTCACCCGCCAGGGATCTCGAGCCGGGATATTCAACCGCATCGTCGCCCGGGGACAGGAGCAGGACGATGCTGGGCAGCCGCGCTTCCAGGCCATCATCGACCAGACCACCGGCCCTCTGCGCACCTCCGGCCCCTACGGCATCGTCACCAAGTTCTTCAGCTCGCCCCTCATCACCTCCAAACAGTCGGCGCTCAACTCCGCCACCACGATGCTCGCAACCTCGGTCAGGCAGAAGACCACTGTCCCCGTCACCCATGCACCGAACCCGACTCTCACTCTGGACACCCCGGTCGAGCTCATCACCGCCAACATCGACGGCGCAGCCACGATCACCCAGTGGGGAATCGTCACTTCAACCGAGGTCCCCCTCGTCTACAGCGGGACGTCACGCTCGGACGTCGAGGTGGTGACCACAGCATGAGCCTGCCCATCCTCGACCTCCTCACCTCCATCCCAGCAGACGAAGGACCACGCCCAGGATCCGACCGCGCCATGATCGCCGTCGCCCGCGTGCTCGACGTCGCCAACGGCGGCACCACAGTCACCGTCTCTCTCCTCGGCTCCGCGGGCATCACCCTGCCGGCCACCGCCTCTACCTGGACAGGCGTCGAAACTGCCTACGTCCTCCTCGATCCCGACACCGGACGCCCGATCCACGTCCTCGGCCCAGCCCCAGCCCCCAAGACCGGCCCGATGTCCTTCGACCCACCCGAGGCCACCACCAACACCGTCACCTGCACCGCCCACCCCATCTGGACCGGCACCCATGCCCCAACCGGGTGGAACCGCTTCGGCGCCGCGATTGTCGGCCACCCTCGTGACCTCAGCCAAGGAGACGCCGGCACCGGCACCCTGACAGGCCTAGCCACCTACGGCCAACAGATCCCCGCCATCGGCACCGCCAGCATCACCCGGGCCATCCTCACCGCAGTCGGCAACGGCGCCAACCCCAGCACCTGGAACGCAGTCTTCCAGTGCGCCACCTACACCGACGCCGGCCCCCAACCCACAGGTCCCCAAGTCACCGGAACCATCACCAGCAACCAAACCAGCACCATCGACGTCACCGCGCTCGCGGCCGGCCTACTTGCTGGTCAGGGAATCGCTCTGGTGGGCGCCGTCTACGGCGGTATCCGCGGGCAAGGCGAATCGATGGTGCTATCCCTGGAGTGCGAGGTTGAGTCATGAGCGGCGGCTGGTCGGTGTGCGGCCTGTGCGGCGTCGTTGTCGCTGACGTTCCTGCTCATATCTACTGGCACGAAACCGGAGCACTTGAACTCGTCACCGAGATCATTGAGAAGCTCCAACAAACACCAAAATCCGATGCGGGCGAAAACACTCGTGCAGACGAGCCAGAGTCAACAGAACCCGCAACCTCATCCGCAGAAGGACAGGAGTAGCCGCATATGCCATCGATCGACGTCAGAGGCCATCTGGTGCCAAATGGGAGCGAGCCAGCATCCCGCCAGTCACTTCTGGACTTCTCTCAGTCCGTCCCTTCAGTCAAAGCCTGCGACTCGGAGACAGCCGCTATCCAGCACATCAATGCCCTCAAGGCTGCCGGAGTTAAGATCACTGAGAGCAACCCAGTTTTCGTGTGGCGCTCAGACATCAGAGCGCTTCTGGTGTGGGATGGTCTTCGCTGGGCAGGAACCAGTCGGTTCCGCATCGAGACCCAACAGACCGGAGACAGCGGAATCACCTACAGCCAGCCAGATCCGAACGAAATCATGATCCTGCAAACTGGTCGACTCTCCAACGGAACATACGGACACGCAAACGGAGCCGGATTCTTCTCATTCCAACCGTTCCCACAGCCATTCCCAAAGGCCTGCCTAACAATCAACATCACCAAACTATACAACAATAGCGGGAAATTTAAATTCATCTCTAATGCTGTACCCATGGTAGACAGGCTAGACAGG
>ERZ772955.2182-NODE-2182-length-10917-cov-3.027435_pt1 | contig 10917 bp, 9 predicted proteins | sample MGYA00511133_ERZ772955 | MGnify/ENA primary metagenome ERZ772955 (study PRJEB29015, sample SAMEA2737914) | human oral metagenome | biome: human oral; feature: human-associated habitat; material: dental | place: China | collected 2149 ... | reverse complement strand
GAAAAAGCAAAAGCAAAAATCAGAGAGTTTACCAGGGAAATCTAATCAGTTCTTTAGATTTTCTCTTTAGGTATTCGCGTTTTTGAATATTGGACTTGGTATTGTGGCTTTTATAAGTGCTTGTATTCATTTTATCCTTAAAAAATAAGTAATGAAACTAACCCTCGTAATCCTCGCTGCAGGAATGGGAAGCCGTTATGGAGGCTTGAAACAGCTTGATACCTTTGGAGCAGGGGAGCATGCCTTGATGGAATACTCCGTTTTTGATGCGAAAAAAGCTGGATTTGAAAAGGTCGTTTTTGTGATTAGAAAAGACTTTGAAACAGAATTCAAAAGCAGAATCGGTTCAAGGATTGAACAGGAAATGGAGGTCTGATACGCCTTCCAAGATATGCATAAACTTCCAGCAGGCTTCATCTGCCCATCCACGAGAGAAAAGCCTTGGGGAACCGGACATGCCGTTCTCGCTGCTAAAGAGCTAATTGATGGACCTTTTGCCGTGATCAATGCTGATGATTTTTATGGAAGAGAGAGTTATCAGGTCTTGGCTGATTTTTTGAAGTCTCATAATCAAAACTGTATCGTCGGCTACCAACTTTCAGAGGTGCTTTCAGACTTTGGAACGGTATCTAGGGGGATCTGCGAACTTGATGAAAATAACAATCTCAAAGCCATTCACGAAACCAAAAAAATCTCTAAATCTGAAGGAAAAATTCTTGCAGAAAACCCTGATGGAAGCACCTATGAACTCAATCCTCAGGATCTTTGTTCTATGAATATGATGGGATTTACCAAAGCAAGTCTTGAATTTTACGAAAAATACTTCATTGATTTTTTAGAAAAGAATCTCAACGAACCAAAAACTGAATTTTATATGCCGGAAGTCATCACGAGACTGATTAACGAGGAAGGGCAGTCTGTTCCTGTTTTGCCGACTACTGCGAAATGGTTTGGGGTGACGTATCAGGAAGACAAAGCAGCAACAAGTAACAAAATTGATGAATTAATTTTAGAGGGGATCTACCCAAAGTATTTGTAGAATTAAGCATTTTATCTTGTATGTTTTTGAAAAGAATGCCAAGACCAACAAACAAAGCAGACTTACTTCAAGCCGCAGAAATGCAGTTTCAGAAGCTTCAAAATCTGATAACTTCTCTTTCAGAACAGGAGCAGGAATCAGATTTCTCCTTTGATACTGAGTTTCTTGCTCATCAAAAAGAGGCTCATTGGCAAAGAGATAAAAATCTGAGAGATGTTCTTATCCATCTTTATGAATGGCATCAACTCTTGCTTCATTGGATTGGAGAAAACCAAAAAGGAGTCAAGACCTCATTTCTCCCCGCTCCTTATACTCGGAAAACTTATGGAGAAATGAATAGAGCATTACGAAAGAAACATCAAAAAACCCCACTTCAAACAGCGAAAGAGCTTTTAGAAAAAAGTCATTCTCAGGTGATGAGCCTCATTGAAAGGTTTTCAGAGGAGGAACTTTTTACAAAAGCTTATTTTTCTTGGACTGGGACAACAAGTTTGGGGTCTTACTGTATTTCCGCAACATCCAGTCATTACGATTGGGCGATAAAGAAACTGAAGAAAGCTTCTTTTTTGAAGAAGTAGTTTTTGTTAAAAACTTGTGAAAAAGTTACCAAAATCCCTTGAAAAAACATAAGCGTAGTTCTACAATTAACTCAGAGATGAAAATTTTAATGCTTGGGTGGGAACTTCCTCCGCACAATAGTGGCGGACTTGGCGTTGCTTGCTATCAGATGTCGAAGGCGCTTGCTTCGGAGGGCGTTGATATTGACTTTATTATCCCCTACACCGCCAAGCATCCCGGAATTGACTATATGAATATCTATTCAGCTACTCCTTTGCCGCCGAATTATCACGATTTGGGTGCGTATAATAACGGTTCAGAGGAAGACCGTGAAAACGCTAAGGACGAATATGGTCTTTCGCCGATGCGCGCCGTACAGAGGCGTTATGGCAAATACGTTCGGAAGTTTGTGAAAAATCATCAGCCCGACGCGATTCACGCGCATGATTGGTTGACGATGGAAGCTGGAATAATTGCTAAGGAAATGACGGGCGCGCCGCTAATTGTGCATGTTCACGCGACGGAATTTGACCGTTCTGGCGAGCAGTCAGGAAATCCTCTGGTTCACGAAATTGAGCAACAAGGCTTGTTGATGGCTGATCGGATAATCGCTGTTAGTGAAATCACGAAGGAAATAATTGTTAAGAATTATCACATTCCGCCAGAGAAAATTGAGGTGGTTTATAACGCGATTGATTTGGCTGATTTGCCGCCACATGAGTATGATGCCAGTACTTACAGATATTTGGAGGAGTTGAAAAAGGATGGCTATACGGTTGTTGGCGCGTTGACGCGACTCACGGTTCAGAAGGGTTTGACGTATTTTGTGCGAGCTGCAGCGAAGGCGCTTGATAAATATGAGAAGATTGTTTTTGTTTTATCCGGAAATGGCGAGCAAAGAGATGAATTGATTGAACTGGCGGCAGATTTAGGGATTAGCGATAAGATGATTTTTACGGGATTTGTGCGCGGAAAACAGTGGCGAGATATTTACTGCTTGATTGATGTTTTTGTGATGAGTTCGGTTTCTGAGCCATTTGGCTTGACTGCCTTGGAGGCAGCTCATCACGACACTGCACTACTTATTAGTCGTCAATCTGGCGTTGGTGAGGTTCTGAATAATATTATGCGGTTTGACTATTGGGATGTGAACAAATTGGCGGATGAAATTGTTAATATCGCTGAATCACCTGCCCTACAGAAATCTTTGAAGAAAAACGTTAAGAATGAATACGCGAGAATTTCCTGGCAGGACGCCGCTAGAAAATGTCTGAAACTGTACAAAGGAGCGCTGGTATGAATAAAAATAAAGGAATAGTTTTATATCTACACGTACACCAGCCGTGGCGAATACGCGAGTATAGTATATTTGATGTGGCTTGGAAGCATAATTATTTCTCTGGCGGTCAAAATCCAGATCAGGACAATCAAAAAATATTCCAAAAAGTTGCAGAAAAGTCGTATTTGCCGATGAATGCTTTGCTTGAAAAATTATTGAGAAAATATCCTGATTTTAAGATTTCACTGAGTTTTAGTGGAACGTTTTTAGAGCAAGCTGAAAGGTTTAATCCTGAAGTTTTGGAAAGCTTTAAGCGCTTGGTAAAGACTGGTCAAGTAGAAATCTTATCAAGTCCGTATCATCACAGTCTGGCGTTTTTCTATTCGCGCAAGGAATTCGAGCGTCAAGTTGAGCTTCATCGCTGGAAGATTCGCGAGATTTTTGGTGCGGAAACGCGAGTTTTGGCAAATACAGAATTGGCGTATAGCGATGACTTGGCAAAATGGGCTGAGCAGGACGGCTTTAAGGGCGTGTTGGCTGAAGGCTGGGATCCGATTCTGAATTGGCGCAGTCCGAATTATGTATATCGCCCACGAGGCACGAAGAAAATTGGATTACTGCTTAAGAACTATCGATTGAGTGATGATTTGGCGTTTAGGTTCAGTGATCGAAAATGGAATGAATGGCCGCTGACCGCGGATAAGTTTAATACTTGGGTTGAAGATTCTGTTCGTTACGCGCCACTGCTTAACTTGTTTATGGACTATGAAACTTTCGGCGAACATCAATGGGCGGAATCTGGGATTTTTGGCTTCTTTGAGAACTTTGTTGATAAATGGTTGAGTACTAATGGTAATATTTTCTACACCGTTAGTGAAGCACTAGACGCGAATGCGCCTGCTGGTGAAATAAGTATGCCGTCGCCTGTAACGTGGGCAGACGCCGAGCGGGATTTGACGGCTTGGAACGGAAACAGCCTGCAGAAAGAAGCTTTGCGATATGTTTATGAGCTTGAAGATGAGGTCTTGAATAGTAAAGACGAAGGTCTAATTAGCGATTGGCGAAAATTGCAAACTTCAGACCACTTCTATTACATGGGAACGAAGAATTTTACCGACGGTGACGTCCACGCTTATTTTAGTCCGTATGATTCGCCATACGACGCTTTTCTTTACTATATGAATACCATTCGTGATATGAAATCTCGATTGAGGAAATAGTCAGACATTCTTGCCAAATAAAAACTCCCTCTTAACGCGAGGGAGTTTCTGTATAATCCTGTTAAATTAGCTTTTACGAGCCTTAACTTCGTTGCGACCAAGGTTCTTCTTAGTCTCGGTGTAAGTAGCGTGTTGCTTTGCAATTGGGTCGTACTTACGCAGTGTCAATTTACCCTGACCTTTTGTGGTGCGGTTCTGGGTGTTAACAGTAGTATAGTAAGTTCGGTGGTTGCTCAAGTTACTCACCAAACCAATCAGCTTTCGTTTCGTATTCTTCTTTGCCATCTCTTTACTCGTTAGATTTTATAAAACGTCTTGGCTAATTATAGCATGGGTGAAGTGAAAATGCTAGTACCATATCAGATTTTGCTAGTTTTTATGCTTACTTCGCCGATTGATAAGGCATGTCGGGCTTTTATGAGTGTAGACATTTGCATTTCAGCGAACTTAAGTATTTTAAGCTAATGGCCGATGCTTCGTAAAAAAATGAATCTCATGATATTATATGTAATAGAGATATTTATAATTTGTGGGGGTTCTGGCGTGGCTAAATATACCTTTGATCAGGTTAAACGTAACGTAGCTGAAATTGCTAATCGTGATTCATACACTAAAGAATTTATTTTTGAGTTAATGGCGGCTTATGGTCGCGCAACTTCGGCAATTAATCAGTTGAAGTCTGGTGCTATCGATAAATCTACAGACCCTAATGCTCTTCTTCAAAAAGGCGTGTTGTATTTCAAGGTGTTCCCTCAAGGAACTCTGCTCGAAGAAAAAGTAGAGAAAATGGGATCCGAATCTCTCTCCCGTCGCTATGAGCCGCGCTATATTGTTGCCACCGATCTTCACCACATTGTTGCAAAAGATACCATAAAACACACCACTTTAGATATTGAAATAAAAGACATTGATAACGAAGTGGCTTTTTTTTACGGATGGACTGGCAATGAAATTAACAAAGGTAGCGCTGATGAATCGGTTGCTGATCGACGTGCAGCCGACAAGATGAAAGATCTCTACGACGAAATCGAGCGTGAAAACATCGATAGTTTTAAGGCCGACCCTGTTGGATTTCGTCATGACTTAAACGTATTTTTCAGCCGCCTTCTTTTTTGTTTCTTTGCTGAAGATACTGGACTCTTCAGACCAAAGCAACTTACAAACTCTATTAAAGAGTACACCGAGACTGACGGATCAAATCTTGATCTATTTTTTAAGGAACTGTTCAAATCCCTAGATTCTGAAGATAAAAGCGGAATGACGACTCCATATTCCGAATTTCCATATGTGAATGGCTCTCTGTTTGACACAAAAGAACATAACATTGCTATACCAAAATTCTCGCCAACGGCACGCCATATTCTGATTCTATGCGCAGATTTGGACTGGAGTGGTGTTAACCCTGATATTTTTGGTACGATTTTTCAGGGTATTGTAGATGAAACTCGGCGTGACGAAAATGGTATGGACTATACGAGTGTCCCGAACATATTAAAAGTTATTAACCCATTATTTATGGATGAATTACAAGAGGAATTCGACAAGGCTTTTGATGACCAGAATAGATTATTCAAGTTGTGGGGTAGAATTTCTAAGATTAAAGTGTTCGACCCTGCCTGTGGAAGCGGTAATTTTTTAATTATTTCATATAAAAAGCTGCGCGAACTCGAGCATGACATTATTCGTCGCATTGCTGAATTAAAACACGGGGTTCTGAGTGTTAAGCTAAATTCGCAAATTAAATTAGATCATTTCTTCGGTATTGAGATAGAGGATTTCCCACGTGAGCTGGCTGTTCTATCAATGTATATTGCAGCGCATCAAATGAATATCGAGTTTGAAAAAGAATTTGGCAAGAAAATCTCGATTATTCCGCTAATCGACATGCCGACGATCCAGTGCGGTAATTCTGCAAGACTCGATTGGAACGAAATTTGCCCGAATAACGGAACTGACGAAATTTACGTGATTGGAAATCCACCATATAAAGGCAGTCGAGGACAGAACCAATCTCAAAAGCAGGATATGCTTCAAGTATTAAACGGCATCGATAAGTATAAATACCTTGATTATATTGCAATTTGGTTCTTTAAAGCATCCAATTACCTATATGAAAAAAATACAAAAATTGCGTTTGTAAGTACAAATTCAATTACTCAAGGTGATCAAGCAGGTATCTTGTGGCCGAATATATTGGATCGAGTGGAAATAGGCTTTGCTTATAAATCATTTAAATGGCAGAATAATGCAGTTGACAATGCCGGCGTCACAGTCGTAATTATTAGCCTTCAAAATAAATCAAACTCTACAAAGAGATTATTTGACGGCTCGATCTCGTTCAATGTTAATAATATTAATCATCATTTAGAAGATAAAAACGAAGCGATAGTCCTAAAATCGAATAAAAATTTATCCGGTTTACCGGAAATGCGTAAGGGAAGTACGGCAACTGAAGGCGAAAACTTAATCCTAGAACCAGATGAATATTCAACTCTTACAACTGATTACCCTGAGGCAAAAAAATATATTAAAAAATACGCCGGTTCAAAAGAATATATAAATAATCTTGATCGCTATTGCCTATGGATTGAAGATAACGAAAGTGACGAAGCGCTAGCAATTAAAGGCATCAAGGAGCGCACTGATAAAGTTATAGAGTTTAGATCGACTAATTCTGATAAAAACGTTTGTGCTATGGCGGCTAAACCATGGGCGTTTTTTAGAAAATCTTTTCAAGAAAAAAATGCTATTTTAGTACCTGTCGTTTCATCGGAGCGGCGAGAATATATACCAATGGGCTACGTGACATCTGCTACGATAATCAGTTATGCAGCCTTTGCTGTCTACGACGCTGAACCTTGGCTCTTCGCGATTCTTGAATCCAAAATCCACATGGCCTGGATTAGAACTGTATGCGGTAAGCTTAAGACAGATTATCGCTACTCGTCAACTCTTGGATATAACACATTCCCTTGCCCTCCGCTTACTCCACAGCAAAAAGAGAAGCTAAATAACTCCGCCCGTAATGTCTTATTCGCTCGAGCCAATCATCCAGACTTAACACTCGCCGAAATGTACGATCCAGACAAAATGCCAGAAGATCTACGCAAGGCTCATGAGGAAAATGATATATTAGTTGATAAGCTTTACCGCTCGACTCCGTTCCAAACAGACGAGGCAAGGTTGGCTACGCTATTCAAACTATATGAAGAAATGACAGGACGTGAGTAGTTTGTTCATATTGGCATTGACTTTGTTTATATTCTGCGCTAAAATGTTCATAATTGAAAGGAAATATTTACATGGAGGATAATATTACAAATATGAATAAGACTTCCGTCGAGATTATCGATAAGATTGTTTTTAAGCTCCAAGAAAAGCCTATCGTTGATATTAACGACATTAAGCGTTGGACTGGCTATACAGACCGCGGTGCATATAATATCGTTGAGAAACTTTTGGCACTCAATATTCTTCTCCCCTACGGAGACGATAACTATGGAAAACGATACATATATAAAGATTACCAGACTGAATTAGATTCCGATTCCGGGAAAACCAGCCCCGATACGATTAATATAGTGAATGTCGCCTATAATACCGGAAAAAGCACTAAGGTGGATGAGCTTGGTATGCGCGAGATGCAGAAGCGTGCATATAATAAGCGTACTAGTACGAAATTACTGATTAAAGCGCCGCCTGCTTCTGGCAAATCTCGTGCATTGATGTTTATTACACTAGATAAACTCCATAATCAAGGAATTAAAAAAGCCATCATTGCTGTTCCAGAGCGTTCAATTGGTGCTTCGTTTTCCGACACAGATTTAACAGCTTCTGGCTTTTATGAAGATTGGCATATTGATGATCGTAATAATCTTTGCACTGATGATGGATTAGACGATCGGAGTAAAGTCGGTGCATTTTTGAGATTTATGGATGGCGACGATGAAATCCTTCTCTGTACTCATGCAACACTTCGTTTTGCATTTGAAGAATTACCGCCTAGCAAGTTTCAAGATTGTCTACTGGCAATTGATGAGTTCCATCATGCTTCTATATCCGAAAATAGTCGCCTTGGCCAACTTCTTCAAGATGTGATGCGCGATTCAAATGCTCATATTGTAGCGATGACTGGCTCATACTTCCGTGGTGATGCCGTGCCAATTCTTACTCCTGAAGACGAAGAAGAATTCGATAAAGTTACATATACCTATTATGAGCAGTTAAATGGCTACACATATTTAAAAACTTTAGGTATCGGCTACCATTTCTATACCGGTAGCTATCTATATAGAGGCGCACTCGATGCTGTACTTGATACTCGCAAGAAGACAATTATTCACATTCCGAATGTCAATTCGAAAGAATCTACACAGAAAGGCAAGCTCGAAGAAGTCCAAAATATCTATGATATTATTGGCCGCTGGGATCACAAAGACGAGAATAACGTCGACTATATTGAAACTCCAGATGGCAGAATGCTTAAAGTAGCCAACTTAGTTGAGGATGAGCCAGAATATCGCAAGAAATTGGTAAATTACCTAACAAATGTAGCTCGCAATGATATTGCTGGTATTGATATTATTATTGCATTAGGTATGGCAAAAGAGGGTTTTGACTGGCCATATTGCGAGCATGCACTAACTGTAGGATATCGCTCTTCTCTAACTGAGATAGTTCAGATTATTGGTCGCTGTACTCGTGATAGCTACAATAAGAGACACGCTCAGTTTACAAACCTAATTGTTCAACCAAATGGCACTAATGATGATATCGTAATTGCGGTAAATAGTATGCTTAAGGCTATTACTGTCTCTCTTCTTATGGAACAGGTGCTAGCTCCGACATTTACATTTACACCTAAATCGCGTGAGACTCGTCCGCTAAAGCCAGGTGAAATTACGATCAAGGATCTCGCAGCTCCAAAGACTCCAAAAGTCAAACAAATTATCGCGAGCGACTTAGAAGATCTTACCGCAGCCGTACTGCAAGATTCGCGAGTCGAGAAAGCCGCTGCACAAAATATCACTGGCCCTTATATGAAACATCTCCAGAGTGAGATTATTCGTGAAAAAAATCCTGGACTAACTGATGAAGAAACTGAAGTTGTAAGGCAATATCTTGCTGCTAATATCGCTACTAAGGTGGCTGAGCCAATCAAAGATAGTGAGGGTAATATTAAATTCCTAAAGATCGCTAATCGCTTTGTGAAGATCGATGACCTTGATATAAACCTCATTGATTCTATTAATCCATTTCATCACGCTTTTGAAGTTATTTCGAAAAAAGTGGGTGCCGGTACGTTCAAAATTATTCAGGATACTATTGCTGGTAGTAGGATTGATATGCGCGTAGAGGATGCGCTTGCAATGGTTCCTCAAATAAAAGCATTCGTAGTTGCACACAACGGTGGGTATCCGTCGCTACGCTCTAATGATAGCAATGAAAAAATTCTTGCGCAGGCGCAAGCATTCCTGACCGCACAGAGAGCCAAATATGAGCGAGAAAAAGCTCGCAGAGTAGCCGAAGGTGCGTTGTAATGGACTACTATGATAAGTTGGCCGGATTATTTGAGGGACCAGACTCAGATCTATTTAAGCCAGCTCCAAAGAAGCATGCAATCACCAAAGACGAACGTTTAGTTAGTTCGTTTGAGCAGATAAATGAGTTTGTGCGCAAAAACAATCGTACACCTAATGAACAGGCTAATGATATCAGTGAGGCTATGCTCGGCCATATGCTTAATGTGGTAAAAGTAGACAAAAAGAAAGTCGAAGCATTAGCTGAGTATGATGAGTTTGGATTGTTTGAATCTGAAAAGGCGCCAGAATCACTAGAAGAACTATTTGCTGAAGATAGTGATTTATTCAAGGTTTCTGGTGATATATTTGATGTCCAGAAGCTACCTAGGCAAGGAGTAGTCGATAAAAATACCGGGGAAACAGCAAGTCGCAAGCTTGTTGAAGACTTTTCTATGTATAGATCCCTGTTTAAAGAAAAACAGGATGGTCTTTCTTCTGGTAAATATAAGTTAATGAAATTCACAAGACAAGAGGAAGTCGTCGAAGGTGGCTACTATATTTCTGGCGGTCAAATGTGTTGTGTGGAAAGTATTGGCGAAGAGAAGCTAACCTTTGGTCGCATGAAAGCGCGCCTTCGTGTTATTTTCGAAAATGGAACAGAATCAAATATCTATCTTCGTACCCTTTCAAGCCAACTTTACAACGATGACGGTTATATTGTCGTTAATGCTAGCGATGAAAGAGCTATTGACGATAAAGAGATTGTTGGTCATATTTATGTCCTCAAATCGAAGAGTGAAGACATGCGTATTCAAGAAATTGCCAATCTCTACAAAATTGGAATGACCGAGGATACCGTAGAAAATCGTATTGTTAATGCTAAAAAAGACCCCACTTACCTTATGGCGCCAGTTGAAATTGTTGACACTTATAAAGTAACCGGAGACTATAAAACCCAGAAAGTCGAAGCCCTCATCCATCGGTTTTTTGCTGATGCAAAAGTTACTCTGACTGTGATTGATAAAGATAGTAAAGAATACTCTCCGAACGAATGGTATTCTGTGCCGATTGGAGTAATACGCGAAGCAATAGATTTATTAAATACGGGTGATATTATTAATTTTGTTTATGATAGCGAAAAACAAAAGATCGTAGAGATTGAGCAGGGCTGATAGTATTGTAGTTGTAATTATCGTAGTGAAGTGACGGAAAAAGGAAAACCAGTTAAATTTATAAACTTAGTGAAGGAAGAATAAAAAAAGATCCGCATCTCTGCGAATCCGTGTTTCATATGGAGCC
>ERZ772955.2180-NODE-2180-length-10918-cov-6.509804_pt1 | contig 10918 bp, 5 predicted proteins | sample MGYA00511133_ERZ772955 | MGnify/ENA primary metagenome ERZ772955 (study PRJEB29015, sample SAMEA2737914) | human oral metagenome | biome: human oral; feature: human-associated habitat; material: dental | place: China | collected 2149 ... | reverse complement strand
TATAGGTCTCCGTAATGACCTCAAATTCACTTTCACTATAATCCTGCTGATACTGCGATAACTCAATTCTTTTACCTGTGAAAGTATCTAGTATTGTAGTATTAAATACGAGAATTTCAAAAAAATCTATATCACACGTCTCAAATACAACTTGAGCCTTATGAGTCTGTTCAGTACCGTTTTCATAAGAGAAAATGTACTCAAAAGTAAGGATCAAATTATCGTCTGCGTACTCTATTTTCTGTACCCTTGCATCGTGGAGAGAATACTTGGAATGGTTGCCAAAAGATTTTGTCGTTTTCATAGGTCCTCTTTACACAATTAACAATGCTTTAATCTAAAACTCAATTAATTTAAGCCTATTTTATTAATTCTTTTCATCTAATATTGTATCATGTGTATCATAATGCTAAATGATTATTTTTTGATTAATGATTAAATATTAAAAGGCAAATAAAAAGCACATGATAAAACGCTTTTACACGTTTAAAATCATGTGCTTCATTTGGTCAAAGCCTAATAACTTTGACTTATTATAAGACTAAATGTATATTACTTTTTACTTATTTTGCTAATAAATGATGGTATATTTGCATGCCTAAGAACATCACCAAAATGACTGGTAAGACCTACATCCCCTATTAATTCAATACCAATATTACTATCTTTAATAGCTTTAATTTTAGTTCTCAATTGCTCTAAACCATCTTCTACATAAAATTTTTCATACTTAACTGGTTCACCTACAACAATTGTAGTTCCAAGTCCTTTCTCTTTAATCTGATTCAACTGTACTAACCAAATTTTAGTACCATCAAATACCCACTCAATCGAGACATCACCTAAAAGATAATGATATTTACGAATTTCATTTAGTAATGCTTTTAATTTTACTAACACATTATCAGGCAGAGAATCTAAATATTCTGTGCCAACCATGAAATTATCGCCTTTTCCAGCAACACCTTCTATAACATCATTAGCCTGATTCTCACTTACAATAGCTCCACCTGAATAAACTGCCTCAACTGCACTTTGACTTAAAACAGAAGCAATGTTAATTTCCTTATCCCCTTTAAGTTCTTCTTTCTGCATTAAGATAAATGGATCAGTCCATTTGTCTCCAGTATAATACTTACCTGGCTCTTTAACGATTGGAGCAGTACGTATCCACTTTTCTCTTAGTCCAGTTTCTTGTCCAAAAGAAAATGGAGGAACATTTCTAGAAATAACGGTTGTATATGGAACATTAAATCCTAAATAATCCGCTATAATCAAGCCAAAAGGCTTATCACCAATAAAGCGTGAAAATTTATTTGGCCATTTTATTTTTATATCATACTCATACTCTTCAAATTTTTCATATTCCCAAATAATCGTATGACTTTTATTAAGTCCTTCTCTATGAGGATGTAAGCTAAATTCAACTCTATAGCATTCGTCAAAATCACACTCAGGCGCAAAACCATATACTGTTTTCAATAGATGCATTCCCATATTTTTTTCTAAGAAACAAATATCAGGCTTTTCGACACATTTAGGTGTATCATTTGGAGAAAATTCAATAATATTCCCTAAAATAACTCCAGAAACACCACCATCATTTACATCTATGGTCTCATTAATTATAGAATATTTATTTTCAATGCAATTCTTTTGAATTACATTGAGTATTTCATCAATCTCGTTTGCTTGTTTTCCATAAACAAGACTATGACCCTTCATTGACTCTATACTAAAACTTCTAATATTAACAGACTTAGAATTAGAGGCTTCAATCAGGTCAAGAATACAGTCTTTTAAATCACCTTTATACACATAATCTGTATCGATATTTATATATCGAATGCTCATATCAGGAGAAATACTAATATACCTAGCTATATTACATCCCATATGTTCATGCATAAAAGATAACTTATCATCTTTCAATAGTTCTACCATAACACACTCTTATAATCTAAATTCTAATGTACTGCCTGTCAGGTTTCTATACATATTTTCAGCGTATGTATCTGACATTGTAGCAATATAACTAGCAACCTTTCTAGAAATAATATCATTTTTTATGGAATTATAACAGTCTTTAACGCAAGAGTCTTTATTGTTTTTAATGGCTTTATCCAAATGTGCCACACTTTTTTCACCGTCCGGTAAGTCTTTATATATTTTAATTAGACACTCATGTTTATTAATATTAACTATAATTGCATCATTTACTTCATCCCTAAGCTCTAAAGGCATAAGCTTATAATTCTTAGTTAATTTGTCAAAAAGCCAGCCTACAATATATTCTGCTTTTGCATCACTCTTTTGAACCTCTGGACTTAGTATATAATATTGATCTAAAAACTTTCTTAATGAATAATACTTATCTCTATAAGTTTTATCAAAATTTATAAATAAACCATCAAGATACTTTTTATTCTGACTATTATTTTCTTCAGAAGTCATACTCTGCTTTTGGGTCATCTCTTTGACTTTAGCTTGCTTAAATTCTCCAATCTCATTAATAACAGATTTAATACTGCTTGCACTTGCATCTATTAATCTACCTATAATACTTCTAATCAAATCTCTAGATTCATAATCATTTAAACTTGTTATCTTTTTATCTTCCTCTTTATCTATAAGAGCATTTAATATATCGCAGAGCTGCTTTTCAATATTACCATCATTTCTTTTTAAATTAACAAATGCAGGACAACTTAAAAAATCTTCTAAGTCATGTGTTATATAGGCAATTTTATCCGCCCAAACGACAACCTGTGCTTCTAATGTACTAGGAAAAGTATTTAACCATTCATCAATTCGAACATATTCTTCAAATTTTGAAGATCCAGAAGTAGTGTTTTTTAAATAGCTCAATTGCTTTTCAGCTTTATTTTTATCTATCTCAAACATATCTGAATCATGTAACAATATACCTTCATAAATTTCTGGTTCAATTTTAGAGCCATATTTTTCCCATAAATACCTAACGCTCTGAATAGGGTGATGAAATCCACCATTTTCCTCTAAAAGATTGTGTAGTTTTCTCTCAGCAGCATGTCCAAATGGTGTATGCCCAACATCATGGCCTAAGGCTATAGCTGAAACCAAATCTACATTTAGTCTAAGTGCATTAGCAATACTTATTGCAATTTGCTCTACTTCCAATGTATGAGTTAGCCTAGTCCTGTGATCACCAGAAACAGTTGCTGAAATAACTTGAGTTTTATCTTGTAATCTACGAAAACCACCTGTATATAGAATTTTATCTCTTTGCCTTCTAAGGTCAGTGCGATACGTCTCTTCTAATATTTCTGGTGTTTCTTCTTTATCTAAAGTTTTAAATCTGGTTATTTTATTATATCCATAATCACCAATATTAGAATTGAATATACGCTCTAAATCGATACTTTTAAGTGGAATATTTTCTCCCATATTAACCCCCATAATAAATTATACAAACGTATTATAATGCAATATTAACAAATATATTTTACATAAAGCAACTATACTATTAATGAATAAGTATCAGTTAAATATTCTAAATAACCTAAACTCAGTCACTTAGATATAAGCAAAAATTTATAAGATAAAATATACAAATAGCTATAAGTAAAAGAATGGTAATAAATAAGCCTATATTTTAATTATATTTGCCTACATCATCAGCAACCATAGAGAACTGATTCTCTCTTGATATTGAATAGGAATAAACTTTATGTTCTTCTTTCATATCATAATTATCCGTCCATAGTTCGCATTGTGTTATTACAGTTTGAACCGCATCATCCATGCCTTCAGGAGGGTATTTATGCTTTTTCAAAAGTTTTTTTATGATCATACGCATTTTAGCTCTTGCTGATTCACGTTTTTGCCAGTCTATTGTCCTATTTTTACGAAGTGTATCCGCCAATTCTTTCGTTATAGAGATCAGTTCTTCATTTTCATAAAAGTCTTTAATAGCCTGTGGCTTTACCAATGCATCATAAAAGGCTAACTCATCAGCTGTTAAACCAAGTTTTTCTCCTTCATGTCTATCAGCTGCTATTTGTTTTGCCAGTTTTAGCATCTCAGCAATAACTTCTTCATTGGTTAGCATTCCATTTAAATAGGCATTGAGAGAGCGTTGCATAATTTCACTAAATTTCTCAGACTTAACTACATTTGTTCTACGATAAACAGAGACTTGGTTAGAGATTAATCTCTTCAACAATTCAATCGCAAGATTCTTTTCCTTCATATTAGCAATATCTTGCAGAAATTTAGGATCAAATAAAGAGAACTCCTCTTTAATATCAGAGAATAAATTTATTACACCATCACTCTTAATGCTATGCTTTAAAAGTTCATTTATTCTTGCATTCATCTCTGGTAATGAAATCTTTTTACCAACACCAGTATTGGTTAATCTCAAAATAAGTACACGAACCGCTTCAAAGAATGCTGCTTCAAATCTATCTTCTTCATTAACCAAGGACGAACAAAGAGAGAGTGCTTGATGAAGCATAAGGGATTCTTTTACAAATACATCCTTATCCTCTACTCGTTCTTTATCCATAATGAAATTTACCGCACCACTAATAGTTTTAGCTCTTTCAAGATCTGTACCACTTTTAAATTTAGAATAGTCATATCCATGGAATATATCACGGCATATAGACAATTTTTCTAAGAATTTAGGATACGCAACCATAGCAACATCCGTATCACCATAATTCTTTTTATCACGAGATGTATAATCGTTCATCGCCTGCTTTAAAGCAGTAGCAATACCTACATAATCAACAATAAGTCCGCCTTCTTTATCTCGGAATACACGATTTACACGAGCGATTGCTTGCATTAGATTATGTCCAGTCATAGGTTTGTAAATATACATAGTGGCAAGAGAAGGAACATCAAAACCCGTTAGCCACATATCAACAACTATAGCAATCTTTAAAGAACTATTATTATCCTTAAATTTCTTAGCAAGTTCATTTTTATGATGCTTATTACCAATAATTTGTCGCCACTCTTCAGGATCATTATTACCAGAAGTCATGACTACAGCAACTTTTTCTTCCCAATTTGGTCGAAGTTCTAAAATACGTTTATAGATTTTCATTGCAATAGAACGAGAGTAAGCAACAATCATTGCCTTGCCTGTAAGTAAGTACTCCCTATTATTTTCATAGTGATCAAGAATATCATACACAAGAGATTCAAGAGTATTATCATTTCCGAGAATGGCTTCCATCTGTCCAAGCTCATGTTTACTTTTCTCTATAACTTCACTATCTGCGTTCAAAGACATCAAATCATATTCAGCATCAATCAATCTCAATGTTGCTTGATCAAGATTCAATCTGATAACACGACTTTCATAGTAAACAGGTCGTGTTGCACCATCCTCAACAGACTGTGTCATATCATAGATATCGATATAATCGCCAAAGACCTCACGCGTACTACGGTCTTTTGAAGAAATAGGTGTTCCTGTAAACCCAATATATGTAGCATTAGGCAACGTATTACGAATAAGTCTAGCTGTACCAATAACACGTTTTGCTACTTCTTCACCAGCTTCATTCTTTGTAATCTTAATTTTTTCAGCTAGCCCGTATTGCCCTCTATGCGCTTCATCAGCCATAACTATAATATTATGACGTTCAGATAGAGGTTCATCCGACTCCTCAAACTTTTGCATAGTAGTGAAAATAATACCATTTGCCTGTCTCCCAGCAAGTAAGGTTTTAAGATTTTCTCTACTTTCTGCTTGTAACGGCTCTTGTCGTAAAAAGTCTTTACATTTTACAAACTGACTATAGAGTTGGTCATCAAGATCATTTCGGTCAGTAAGCACAACAATAGTAGGGCTATCTAAAGCCTCCTGCAGCAAATGAGCGTAGAATACCATTGAAAGTGACTTACCACTACCTTGAGTATGCCAAAAAACCCCACCCTTACCATCAGTAACAGTAGCATGCTTAGTAGATTCAATAGCCTTATTTACTGCAAAATATTGATGATATCCAGCAAGAATTTTATAGCTATTTATACCTTCATGTGAGAAACAAATAAAGTTTTTAATAATATCAAGTAATCGTTCTTTTTGGAATATTCCCTCAAAGAATGTATCAAACTGTGCATATTGGGTATTCTCATAATTACCGTCTTTTGTTTTCCACTCCATAAAACGGTCTTCACCGGAAGTAATTGTACCCGCTTTAGAAATCAACTGATCACTCATAACACAAATAGCATTATAAATAAACATCGATGGAATCTCTTGCATATAGTTGCGAAGTTGTCTATATGCCTCCGAAGCATCCGTTTCTTCACAAGAAGGAGACTTAAGTTCCATTAATACTATCGGTAGCCCATTTAGAAATAAAATAAGATCAGGGCGTTTATTACTATTCTCAATGAAAGTCCATTGGTTAGCTACAACAAATGAATTATTTTCAGGATGCTTATAATCCACAAGATAAACTATTGAAGAATGTTCTTCTCCATCAACAAAATATCTTACAGGAATACCATTCTGTAAGTAGTCCATAAAGATGGCATTCTTCTGTACAAGCTCCCCATTTTCAAAATTTTTAAGTTTAAATAATGCATCCTGTATCGCATCATTAGCTGCACCATGATTTATACGATATAAAGACTCAATTAAAACGTCTTCATAGAAAGGGCTATAAAAATCTCTTTCTATATCTGGGCCATACACATAATCATACTCTAAATCATTTTGAAATAATTCAATTAATGATTTTTCATAATCTTCCTCTCTAAAAAAATTTAACATTACAATTCACTCCCTATTATAAAGTTAATTTTATTACTATAACTCTACTTCTAATATATTTATATTTTCCCTATTATCAAGAATGAGTATTTCTTAAAATAAATATTTACCACCATGTACAACAAACAATAATTTAGCGGCTTAAAGTTCTATGTCTGAAACATCCAGCTCGCCAGCCATCAACTTTGGTAATAATGCATCTCTAATATCAACAAGTCGTGAGTTTTCTGCTTCAAGCACTTCCTGCTGCTGGAAGATTGGAGTACAAAAGGCATTGAATTTATCGATAGTCTCGTTATCGGGAATTATAACAGGGACAGATTTCATCCCTGCACCTGATATTTCCTTAAAAGTTGAACCCGAAGCCATTCCCTCGATGGTCGGCAACAAAAATTTCAGAAGGTAATACATAAAAGCTGTACCAACATTTTCATTTGGAACTACCGATTTGAATCCCTGATTAGTTGTTACTTCATTGGCAGCAATGGCAATGTACCCAATAGGTGCTCTGGAACTAAACAGAACTGTTCCGGTGGGCATTTTGGTTGCACTACTCTTGGAAAATCCTAATTCTGAAATATCAATTTCACCGTGAGAAATAAATTTTGACTTATTAAGAGATAAATCCTTTGGAGTAATCCATGCTATACCTTTCTCGGAGTAATATTCAGGCTTTGTTTTGGATGGGGTTCCACCAGCAACAATAGTTCCAAGATCAGAAAGCATACCATTTTTCCATATTGGATTGACATTCTCAACAAACAATAAGTGAAAAAGAGCTTCTGCTTGATGCTCTAAATTATTGTTTATAGCATTATTTAATTCAATTTTTTTGTCATAGTCGTTTAATATTGAAGATATCTTTTCTTGTATTTTAATACTTGGAATTTCAACTTCTATATTATCAAAAGTATTTCGTGTTATAGTATCAAATACCGACCCATGAGTATTTTTTTTTAATATTGAAATATTGTGTTTTATTAAGTAATATAGATAATCACTTGTAACCATTCCTTTTTTTGCTCTGAGTCCGTAACAAGATTGATTAAATGCCATAGCAAATGGAATTGTTGCGATTTCACCAACTGTCCCTCTTGCAGAAATTATCACATCGCCCCTTTGTAAAAGTTTAGTTGATGATTTTTTCAATCCTAGTTGCGTTATTGATTTCTCTGTTTTATATACATATCGAAAGTCATTATTAAAATCTTTAACTGATAACCACGGAATATTCCCATTCCAATATTCGGGTTTACTAGTTTTTGGAGTACCGCCACCAATTAAGTCCATTACCTCAGAAAGTTTACACTTCATACCCAATTGCCCCCAGTTTCTTCCTGATTTCACCTTCTAATTCATGAGATTTTTTAAACATGCCCGAAAGCTCTAAAGTTAATCTTGCCATTTTTTCTTCAAACGGCTCCTCATCATCTTTCTTTTCTTCAATACCTACATATCTACCAGGAGTCAAAACATAATCCTGTTTAGCTATGTCTTCTATTGTAGCTATAGCAGAAAATCCTTGTTCCTCATCTAACGTACCATTTTGGAAATCTTCAAATGTTTTTGCCAACAAATCAATATCTCCAAGACATCCATCATCTTGTATTCCTTCTGTAAAGTCTCTATGTTTTCGATTAACCATGTAGCCCATTTTACGCGCATCAATAAATAGAGTCTTTCCTTTTTGTTTTTTATTCATTGAAATAAACCATAAGGTAACTGGTATAGTAACACTATAAAAAAGCTGAGTAGGTAAAGCTACAATACCTTCCACGAGATCCGCTTCAATAATATTTTTTCTGATATCGCCCTCACCGCTAGTTTGTGACGATAGTGCACCATTTGCCAAAACAAGGCCGATTTTCCCATTTGAACCAAGATGATGTATCATATGCTGAATCCACGCATAGTTCGCATTACCTGCAGGCGGTAAACCATATTTCCAGCGGACATCATCCTTTAGCTTTTCCTGTCCCCAATTAGATAGATTAAACGGTGGATTTGCCATAATAAAATCGGCTTTTAACGTTTTATGTAAGTCATTGAAGAATGTATCTGCCTGATATGGGCCAAAGTTTGCATCGATACCACGAATTGCCATATTCATTTTTGCCATCTTCCAAGTGTCAGCATTCGATTCTTGACCATAAACAGAGATAGTTCCTCTATTACCACTATGAGCTTGTACAAATTTCTCACTTTGCACAAACATGCCACCACTACCACAACAAGGATCATATACGCGACAATTATTAAATGGTTTCAAAATAGAGACAATAGTTTTAACGATACTTGACGGTGTATAAAACTCACCACCCTTAGTTCCTTCATAAGAAGCAAATTGAGCAATACAATATTCATATGTTCTTCCCAATAAATCCTTGCTCGCCTCGGTACCGTCCATTTTGACTTCATTGGTAAAAAGATCAACAACTTCGCCAAGTACTCTTTTATCTAAATCAGGACTAGCATAATTCTTTGGTAAAACATTTTTAAGTGTTGTATTCTCTTTTTCAATAGCTCTCATTGCATTATCAATAACAAGTCCAATTTCAGGTGTATGTGCAGCAGATGCAATGGTGCTCCACCGAGCTTCTTCTGGAACAAAGAATATATTTTCTTCTGCATATGCATCTCTATCATTTTCAAATCCATCGCCTTCTTTTATAAGCTCTTCATAGCGTTTCTCAAAAGCACTTGATATATAACGAAGAAATATTAACCCTACAATTACTTTCCGATATTCTGCAGCAGGAATATGCCCCCAAAGAACACAAGCCGCATCCCATATTTGTTTTTCAAACCCAATATCTGTATTGTTTTTTGCTGCCATAACTTATATACCGTCCTCATTAAAACTTACAAATCAAGATTATTTTCATGAAATCCGTATAATCTAGTAAATATACTATAAATCCTAATATTTTTTATTATAACATCTTAGATATTCAGAATATATCTTTAATTCATTTATCTTTCATAGTACAAAAAACTATCATACTTTTACCATTATAATTACTAAGACTAAATATCTATTAACCATTTAAAAATACATAAAAAACGATATAAAAAAGTCATCCAAAGACAGACTCTTTGGATGACTAAATTATATTATGTATTTTTATATGTTAGCTATATTAAGCAAACAATCTTATTCCCACTCAATGGTAGCAGGTGGTTTAGATGTAATATCGTACACAATACGGTTAATGTGTTGTACTTCATTTACGATACGACGAGAGATTGTGTCCAATACGTCGTAAGGGATACGTGCCCAGTCAGCAGTCATGAAGTCTGTTGTCGTTACGCCACGCAATGCCAAGGTGTAATCGTATGTACGGAAGTCACCCATAACGCCTACGGTACGTGTAGATGTTAATACGGCAAAGTATTGGTTGATGCTGCGATCAAGGCCAGCTTTTGCAATTTCGTCACGGAAGATGTAGTCCGCATCACGCAAGATGTCGAGTTTGTCTTTCGTGATTTCGCCCATTACGCGAATAGCAAGACCAGGACCTGGGAATGGTTGACGCCATACGAGGTAATCAGCCAAGCCTAATTCAGAACCAAGTTCACGCACTTCGTCTTTGAAGAGGTTGCGCAATGGTTCGATAAGACCTTTGAAGTCTACCACTGCAGGCAAGCCGCCTACGTTGTGGTGAGATTTGATAACTTCTGCTTCACCGGTACCGGACTCAATAACGTCAGGGTAGATTGTACCTTGCGCTAAGAAGTCAACGGAACCAATTTTACGGCCTTCGTCTTCAAATACGCGGATGAATTCTTCACCGATAGCTTTACGTTTAGCTTCTGGATCTTCAAGACCAGCCAATTTATCTAAGAAACGTTTTTCTGCATCGACACGGATGAAATGCATGCCGGAATCTTTGAAAGCTGCTTCAACTTCGTCGCCTTCATTTTTACGCATTAAACCATGGTCAACAAAGATACAAGTCAATTGGTCACCTACAGCTTTAGAGATAAGAGCTGCCGCAACAGAACTATCTACACCGCCAGACAATGCCAATAATACTTTGCCATCACCAACGGTTTTACGGATGTCTTCAATAGCAGATTTTGCATAGTTTGCCATTGTCCATGTGCCTGTGAAGCCACATACTTCGTACAAGAAGT
>ERZ772955.2173-NODE-2173-length-10933-cov-57.074738_pt1 | contig 10933 bp, 10 predicted proteins | sample MGYA00511133_ERZ772955 | MGnify/ENA primary metagenome ERZ772955 (study PRJEB29015, sample SAMEA2737914) | human oral metagenome | biome: human oral; feature: human-associated habitat; material: dental | place: China | collected 2149 ... | reverse complement strand
CGAGAATCTCTGCGTAGTGTGTGGAGAAGATGAGGCATGCGCCATACTTGTTGATGCGCTCATTTTTGAAAATATCCGTAATCATACGAACGAGTTCTTTGTTCATGTGATTCTCAAGTTCATCAACAATGAGATAGCCGCCTGTTTGGAGAACATCCTCAATGAGCATCATGATATTCTGACCCTTAATTGTACCAGAGGAGACGAGGTTATTGATCCTCCACACATTTGTGCCACTTATAGGGCGCGAATCATTTTTGAATTTTACAGTATAGGTAACATCATCAGTTGACTCAGAGGCAGTGAGTTCATCCAGAGTGGGGTCAAAAACATTCAGAATCTCAGTGGGCGAAGATCCTCTTTGGTGTAAAAAATTGATGTTTGCTGAATTAATTAACGAACATAAACAAGATCGCTGACTACGTGCGATTCCTATTATTATGCTATCGTCATCTTGTAAAAAAACAAGAGTTTCTTGTGATAACTTTGACCGATAAAGTATCGGTTTTGTGTCATCAAAATATAGTACGTCCTTTTTTGACTTCATAGATGCAAGAGGCTTCTTGAAGAGGATTTCCTCTTGAAAATAAAGCTCTGTGTCAGTAATCCGAGACGCTTTTCTTATGCCTATAATAGAGCTCAGCTCATAGCACATACCTCGATAGGAAAAGTCTAAGATAATTTTTGTCCCTTCTTGTAAGAGCTCCTTCCCGTATGGAATTTCATTGAGACTTACATGGTCTAAGAGAAATGCCATGGCAAAAAAAATTAGTTTCAGTGAAGATGTTTTGCCAGATGCATTGATGCCAACAAATGCAGCAAGTTTTTGTGTATAGAGACTCTTACGCACCTGAAATACTTGTGTAGGATCAGAGACACGGTCCTCAGCCATGAGACTAAACTCAAAGCAACCATCATGAAAGAGTGGGATGTTCTCATATCGTATGCGGAGTATCTTGATAGAATCTGTCATAAAATCTCCTCCTATGAGGATATTATAGCATAAAACACTATTTATAACCACAAAAACTGTTTATAAATAGAAAAACAAAAGTGTTAGAAAAACAAAAAAGCACCATCATTCCTGACAGTGCTTTATTCTCGCATGGAGCGGGCAATGGGAGTCGAACCCACCTCTAAAGCTTGGGAAGCTTTCATTCTACCGATGAACTATGCCCGCGAACGCTACGCAAAGTATTGTATCATAGATTGATGGGCGTGGCAAGGGGGAGTTTCAGAGGGCTTCGCCGCGTGCGGACTACACCCTGCTTTACGACTGCGCGGCTGCGCCTGGGATGCCACTGAAGCCCGCGGGAGTCGTGGGTGCGGGCAGGGGCTTGATGACGATGTCGAGGCGGTCGCCGTTCTTGATGGGGTCGGTGAAGACGACGGGACGGCGGTTGACGAAGATGGAGACGCTGACGCGGCTCGTGGCGGGCGGCGGCTCGAAGCCGACGGCGAGCAGAGCTTCGTTGACGGTCGTCGCTTTTTTTTCAGAAATCCTATAGTAGACGACGCTGCCGTCTTCGAGGTAGGTGCCGGGCGACGCCTTGTGTCCGTTGACCTCAAGTTCCAGGGAGGCGGAAGGAATTTCGTATTCCTGATCGTTGTAGGTAATGGTGACGGCGGCCTGCAGGCGCGAGATGTCGAGCACGTCGCTGAGCTTTGGTTCTGCCGTCATCTGATATTCGATGCGATCGCCTTCGTGAATCGGCTCGGAGATCGTCGCGGGTGCGTCGTTCAGCAGGATTTCGGGCGATACGACGTACTGTGCGTTGTTGTCGTTGAGCGTGTAGCGGATCTTGCGGCCCGTCGGCGGGTAGCCGGCGGCTTTCAGAGCCTCGCCCAAGGTGCGCGGTTCCTTGCTTTCGACGATGTCGTTGTCGGCGAGCAGGCGATCGGGAGCGGCGGCTTCGCCGTTGACATAGGCGGCCTGGTGGATGTGCGTCTCCTTGCCGTTGATTTCGAGCGGAAAGTCCGGCTCGATCTGCAGGACGTCGGCGAGGCGCACTTCGGGCGTCTCGCCGTCCTTGCCGTGGGCGACGGTGATGCGGCAGCCCGCCTTGACGAGGGCGTCGAGCGTCGTGTCCTCGCCGTCGAGCTTTAGGATCGCCATGGAGGGAAGCGAGCCGGGGAAGAATTTCTTCTCGCCGTTGACCGTGACCATGAGTCCGAGGCCGGGACGGCCATTGTATTTCTTGAGTTGGATGCCGGCATTCAAAAGTGCGTCGGATACGGTGAGGTCGCGGAAGTTGAAGAGGTTGATTTCCTGCTCATTGACGTAGACGGAGAGGAAGTGCAGCAGGTTGATCGAGGCAATCTTCAAGATGCCTAAGGGCGTGACGGCATCGGGCGTCTGCAGCTCTTCGGGGATGGCCTCGACGCCGATGACGCTCTCGGGATGGCGCACGGCGACGCGGTTTTCGGGCACGGAGAGAGCTTTTGATACGAGCGCGGCGAGTCCCGGAGTCTGTGAGCCGCCGCCGACAAGCATGACGGCCTGCGGCGAGTCGCCGTTGAGTTCGAGAACCTGACGTGCGATGGAGTCGGCGAGGTTCTGGATGTTCGGCATGATGGGGCCGATGACGTCGGAGGGGCCGAGGTCGTATTCCGTGCCGAGGATGTCGGTGAATTTTGATTCTCGCCCGGCAGAGGAGTTGCGCTTGACTTCTTCCGCCACGTTGAAGTCGAGGAGGTAGCGCTGGCTGATGGCCTCGGTGATCTCGTCACCCGCCAGGGGCACCATGCCGTATGCGATGATGGAGCCGTTCTTTGTGATGGCGACATCGGACGTGCCCGCGCCGATGTCGACGAGCACGAGGTTCAGGTGGCGCATCGTCGGCGGAATGAGGACGTTGATGGCGGCGATCGGCTCCAAGGTAAGCGCGTGCATCTCAAGGCCGACGTCCCTGAGGGCCGACTGCATGGAGTCGATGACCTGGCGCGGCAGGAAAGTGGCGATGACGGTCGCCCTGGCGGTCTTGCCGCGCTGACCGACGAGGCTCTTCAAGGGGATGTCGTCGAGCGTGTACTGAATCGTGCTGTAGCCGACGCAGTAGTAGCGGCCAGGGTCTTCGATGTCCTTGGAATTGGCGAGCTTCGCCTGCGCCGCCTGCACGCCCGAGAAGTCGAGGGCGCGCTGCTGCTCGTCGGTGATGACGCCGTTGATCTCGACGGAGGCTTCGGCGGTCATGGTGTAGAGGGCGCGGCCGGCAGCTGCGACGGAGGCGGACTTCAAAGGGCCTGTCGTCTTTTCCAGCTCGCGCTTGACCTCGCGGATGAGGTCGGCGACTTGCGGCACGTCGTGAATCTGGCCGTCGAGCATGGCGCGCGTCTTGTGCTCGCGGCGCACGGTCGCGAGGATGCGCATCTGCTCGTTGTCGAGTTTTTCAGCGACGATGCCGATGATGCTGCGCGTGCCGATGTCGAGCGCGAAGATCGGCTCGCCGTGCGGCTTCTTCTTCGTTCCTGCAGTCGAGGGCTCGACAGCAGCCTTTTTGACGGTGCGCTTCGTCGTCTTCTTGTCGGCAGCTTTCGTGCCCTTGGCGCGCGTGCTCCTCGTCGCCGTCTTGGCAGCGGGCTTCCTGCCGCGCTTTTTGGCGGCGGGTTTTGCCGTATCGCTGGGGGCTTCATCTGCAGCGTCGTTCGCTTCGTCCTTTGCGGCGACCGCTGCCGTATCGTTTGCACTGGCAGCGGTCTCTTCGTGCGTCTTTGCCGCATCCGGCGCGGCGGGTGCAGCGGTCTGCATCCCCGCAGTTTCCGTTTCGCTTGGAGGGACGCTCTCGCCTGAGGCGGCTTCGGAAACAATGGCTTCCGTGGCAAGATTTTTCAGTTCTTTTGTTTTCGCCGAGGTCTTTCTTGTTCTAGGCATCGAATGACTCCTTTGCTCGTCTCGCTTCCGCACGGCGCAGGCATTTGCCGGTGCTTTTCCTGCGCCTTTCGCGCTAAATGGCATGCACAAACGTCCGCTTCGTGGACTTTCATGGTAAATTAATTGCGGAAATGGATTTATTGAAGTTTTATAGAAGGTTAATTCTCTTATTTCGCGAATACTATAAAGGAATCCTGTTTCTTGCAGGAAATTTTCTACAAATTATTTGAATGGAGAGAAGGGATCCTATGACGGGCAATCGAGAAGTCATTACGGGAAGCGATTTCAAACGCATGTTGAGCGGCGCTTACGGGGAGTTTCTTCTGGAATACGAGGGCATTGACGCGCTTTCAAGAAAGAGGCAGGGGGAGCGCTCGGCGCTTCCGGGCACGCATGTACTGCGCACGATGGGCGCGGCGGTCATGCCGCTCGTCGACGTGAAGGATGAGAGCATCGGCGGTCTTGCGAGGCGCGTGGCGAGCGCGGCGGTTCTCGGCGCGCGCGGCACTTCGGGCGTCGTGCTCGCACAGCTCCTGCGCGGCATCGCGAAGGGGCTGTCGGGAAAGAACGACGCGACTTCGTCGGAATTCGGCAAGGCGTTCCAGTACGGCATTCTCTACGCGCAGCGCGTGCTGCCTCCGACGGTGGAAACGGTGCTCGTCGCCGCTGCCAAGGCGGTGGCGAAGGGCGCGTACCACGCGGTGCGCGCGAATCTTCCGATATCGGAGATCTTGCAGGCGGCGATCGACGAGGGCAGGAAGGCTCTGGCGGAGGAAAAGCGCGAAGAGCCGGGAGCGCTCGTCATGCAGACGTTTTTGCAGGGCTGTATGAAGGGGCTCGACGGGCACTTCGTCTCGCCGGCTGTGAGCCTGTCTCTCGGCGTGGGCGAAGATCGGCTCTCGATTCCCGACCCGCGCCGCGACCTCGTGCGCCCGTACTGCGTGACGTTCCGCATCGTCGGAAGCAAGGCGCGTGCGCGTGACGTCGAGCATCGCCTGCAGGAGGAGTGCCGCTTCGTCGCCGTCGTGCACGATGAGCGTTCCCTGCTCGTCCATGTGCACACCGATCATCCGGGCGTCGTCGTCGAGCAGGCGATTGGCTGGGGCAAGCTGCGGTCGTTCCGCGTGACGGATATGGCGGAGGCGCATGCCCTGACGGCGGACTATGAGTCGCTGCTTCCCGTCGCGCTCCTCGCTGTCGCGTCGGATGCGGCACGCGGTCTGCGCCTGACGGAACTCGGCGCGAACGTCATCGTGCCGGGCAGGCGCGAGGAATGCCCGTCGGTAGCAGAACTTCTGCACGCGGCGCACAGCGACCTCGCGCGAACGTATGTGATCGTCTCAGGCGATTCCTCGATGGAGCTTGTGCTGCGCCAGGCGAAGCGCATCCTCGGCGAGCGCGTCGAGCTTGTGCTCGCAAAGGATGAGGCAGAGCAGGACAAGGCGGTCGCCCTCTACGACAAGAAGCGCACCGCCAAGGAGAATGCCAAGGCGATGCGCAAATTGCTGGAATGAAAGCCGTATGATTTAGGCAGTGAGAATGTGCCGGGATGCAGCTTGGCTGAGGTGAGCGAGCTATTTGATAGAGGCGAAGAGCTTCATCAGTGCGTAGGTCATGCCGCCCGCGATCAGAGGTCCGACGGCGACGCCCTTGAAGAAGCACACGCCGATGATCGTGCCGATGATGAGTGCGGCGACGATGTGCGGATCGTTCTTCAGCAGCTCGACGCCGCCGCCGCCCGCCATGGCGGCGAGAACGCCGCAGACGATGGCGGCGACGCCCAAGGGACTCTTGAAGGCGTCGATCATGTTGGCGATGGTCACGTCGCCCGTTGCAATCGGTACGAGGATGGCAGCCAAAAGAAGCACGATGCCCCAGTTCAGCCCATTGACGGAAAGGATGTCGAGCATTGCCGTCAGTCCGAGAAGCTTCAGAACGAGCACGATGATGACGGCATAGGCGACCGTCGTATTGTGACCGATGATGCCGAGGGCGAGGATCAGGAGCAGCATGAGGTATTCGGAATACATGAAGAGCACCTTCTTTGTGTTGATGGAGAGAACATTGCCGCTGAGCCGGCGGATTTTCTATCGTATATATAGTATAGCGGAAAAACGAAGATAAGGAAAGGTGATAAAGCGTGTCAACGACTTACAGCGTAGCGATTCAGTACAAGAAGGATCTCGGCTACATCGAATATGATGCGGAAAAGAAGGCGGCGACCGTCGTCTTGGATGATGAGGACGGCCGTTGCGCCGTGGAAAAATATCTGGCCGAGAAGCATGAGATCGGCGTGCCGCACGAGAATCTGCGCGACTTCAGCAAGGAAATGATCGACCCGACGGCCGATGTCGAGAGCTTCAAGACGGCTCTGACGCGTCTTTGGGAAGCGACGGACGTCCACGTCGATTGGAGCCGTCCCGTCGACTATGTGAAGGAACATCGCAAGTATTGAGGAATGAAGGGAAATTTTTCTTCAGGGGGGGCGCTGCTGCGTCCTCTTTTTATTGCCTGTGGACGGTTATTGTATTATAATCGTGTTATATGATCGGCAAGGCTTCTGAAATTCCATACGGAGGGAAGGATTTTGGTTTCCCCGATCAAGGCTGTTTGGGAAGGCGTCTTCTTGCACCGCTCCTGTGGAATTTTAGGAGGAATCTTTATGGAAATGGTTCTCGGTTTTCTCGTAATGCTCGGCTGTCTGCTCTTTGGCGTGCATCACGGCGGCATCGGGCTTGCCGTCATCAGCGGCATCGGGCTTGCCGTCTACACCTTCGTCTTCGGCTACCAGCCGGGCGTGCCGCCGATCTCCGTCATGCTGACGATTCTCGCGGTTGTCACATGCGCGGGCTTTTTGCAGACTTCGGGCGGCCTCACGGTCATGCTCAAGTACGCGGAGAGGCTTCTGCGCAACAACCCGAAGCAGGTCACGATCTTCGCACCCGTCACGACGTGGCTCCTGACGGTGCTCTGCGGCACGGGGCACGTCGTCTACACGATGTTTCCCATCATCTACGACGTGGCGATCAAGCAGGGCATCCGCCCCGAGCGCCCCATGGCGGTTTCTTCCGTCGCGGCGCAGATGGGAATATGCGGCTCGCCCGTGTCCGTTGCGGTCGTTTCCATCATCGCCTTTATGGCACAGGCGGGGCATCATGTTTCCGTGCTGCAGGTGCTCGGCGTGACGATTCCGGCGACTTTGACGGGCGTCGTCTGCGCGGCGCTCTGGAGCTACCGCCGCGGCAAGGATCTGGAAAAGGACGAGGCGTTCCAAGAGTTCATCAAGGATCCGAAGAACAAGGAGTATGTCTACGGCGACTCGGAGAGTCTGCAGGGGCAGGAATTGCCGCGCTCGTATTACCATGCGATGTTCATCTTCTTCTTCGGCATCCTCGTCATCGCGATCCTTGGCAACGATCCCGATCTTCTGCCGCACTTTCCCGATAAGCTCGGCGAGATGAAGGCGATCGACATGACCGAGGTCATCCAGATGATCATGCTCCTGATTGCTGCCGCCATCCTCCTTTTCTGCAAGGTGAAGGCGAAGGAGGTCGGCAACAGCCAGGTCTTTCGCTCGGGCATGGTCGCTCTGCTCTCCGTCTACGGCGTCGCCTGGATGGCGAACACATATTTCAGTGCACACATGGCGATTCTCAAGGACTTCCTCGGCACGACCGTGCAGGCTTATCCGTGGGCTTATGCCATCATCGCCTTTTTCACGTCGAAGCTCGTCAACTCGCAGGCGGCGGCCATCGCCATCGTCGTGCCGATGGCGCTCAACGTCGGCGTCGATCCCGTGCTCATCATGTCGTTCATCTCCGCGTGCTATGGCTACTTCTTCCTGCCCACGTATCCGTCGGATCTTGCGTGCATCGGCTTCGACCGCTCGGGTACGACGCGCATCGGCAAGTATCTGCTGAACCACAGCTTCATGATCCCCGGTCTCATCGGCGTCATCTCCGGCTGCTGTGTAGGCTACGTCGTTGCGCATCTGATCTTCTGATGCAGGGAGTGAAAGATGGGGGCTGTCGTACATGATGTATGTGCGGCAGCCCCTATTTATCACAACGGACGAGAAAAGCAACAAAAACATATCCGTGTGCAGAAAATGCTTGAAAAACCTTTAAAAACCTCTGCCAAATACACTATGGATAAGCGTTTGCTTCTGTGTTATAATGTTACACGATGCGAGAGGGCTCGGGTCATCCCGAGCTTCTTTATGTTGCTTTTATAGGGTGTTTGTTTCTAGGAGGGGGATTCTTTCATGAAGATGAAGAAAATGCTGCTCGGTGCTGTCGGACTTCTGGCGGCGGCTTCTTTCGCCGTTGCGGGCTGCGGCGGTTCGGGGGATTCGGGTTCGGCGTCGAAGACGCTGCGCGTTGGCACGAATGCGGACTTCGCGCCTTTCGAATTCCAAGGTGAGAACGGCAAGGAGTACGAGGGTTTCGACATGGATCTCGCGCGTGCCGTGGCAGAAGAGATGGGCATGACGGCGGACATCCAGAACATCAATTTCGACGGCTTGATTCCGGCACTCGTGTCGAAGAACATCGACATCGCGATTTCGGGCATGACGATCAACGACGAGCGCAAGAAGAACGTGCTCTTCTCGGAGCCTTATTATCAGTCTGGTCTGACGATCGTCGTCAAGAAGGACAACACGGACATTAACGGCTTCAAGGATCTCGCGGGCAAGACGGTCGCCGTGCAGATCGGCACGACGAGTGCGAAGGAAGTCAAGAAAAATCCGGACATCCAGGTCAAGGAGCTGAACAGTTCGGCAGACACCTTCCTTGAGCTGAAGGCGGGCGGCGTGCAGGCTGTCGTCAACGATCGCCCGGTCAACGACTATTACATCGCCAAGAGCGGCGAGAAGGACGTGCGCGTCGTCAACGAGCTTCTGACCTCCGAGGACTACGGCATCGCCATGGCGAAGGACAATCAGGAGCTGCAGAAGAAGGTCGACGAAGCCCTGAAGAAGCTCAAGGAAAATGGCAAGTACGACGAGATTTACAAGAAGTGGTTCGGGCAGAAGGCCGAGTGAGGACAATCGTGAGGTGCAGGCATGAAATTTGATTTCGATCTGGCGGTGAATTCCTTCCCCGTCCTGCTCGTCGGCGCGCTTGTGACCATCAAGATCACGGCGATTTCCGTGGCACTCGGCGTGGTCATCGGCCTCGTCGTCGGTGTGGCGCGCATCTCGCAGGTCAAGCCGCTGCGCCTTCTGGCGATGGCGTATATCGATTTTCTGCGCGGCACGCCGCTCTTGGTGCAGATCTTCTTGATCTACTTCGCGCTTCCCGTCATCTCGGGGCAGCGCGTCGACCCGTTCTTCGCGGCGATCACGGCGTGCAGCATCAACAGCGGCGCCTATGTCGCCGAGATCTTCCGCTCGGGCATCCAGTCGATTGACAAGGGGCAGATGGAAGCTGGGCGCTCCCTGGGTATGACGTGGCTGCAGACGATGTGGCACATTATTCTGCCGCAGGCAGTCAAGCGCGTCATACCGCAGATCGGCAACGAGTTCATCGCGCTTTTGAAGGATTCGTCGCTCGTCTCGGTCATCGGCTTTGAAGAATTGACGCGAAGCGGCCAGCTCATCATTGCCCGCACCTACGGCTCGCTGGAAATCTGGCCTTGCGTCGCCATCATCTATCTCGTGATGACGCTTTCCATTTCGCAGCTCGTCGCCTATCTCGAACGGAGGTTCAGAACCGATGATAAGCATTAAGGGGCTTTACAAGGCATTCGGCGATAACCTCGTCCTGAAAGGCATCGATCTCGAGGTCGCGGACAAGGAGGTCGTCGTCATCATAGGGCCGTCCGGCTCGGGCAAGTCGACGCTCCTGCGCTCGATCAACTACCTCGACGTGCCGTCCAAGGGAAAGATTTCCATCGACGGCAAGGAACTTTCCGCAGCCGACATCAACCGCGTGCGTGCCGAGGTCGGCATGGTGTTCCAGCGCTTCAATCTCTTCCCGCACATGACGGTTCTGGACAACATCACGCTTGCGCCGCGCAAGGTCAGAAAGACCGCACGCGAAGAGGCGGAAAAGGATGCGCGCATGCTCTTGAAGAAGGTCGGCCTGGCGGACAAGGCGGAGGCCTATCCCGAGCAGCTTTCGGGCGGTCAGCAGCAGCGCGTCGCCATCGCGCGTGCGCTCGCGATGAAGCCTCGCCTCATGCTCTTCGATGAGCCGACGAGCGCTCTCGATCCCGAGATGGTCAAGGAGGTCTTGGACGTCATGCGCTCCCTGGCCGCCGAAGGCATGACGATGGTCATCGTCACGCACGAGATGGGCTTTGCGCGTGAAGTCGGCGACCGCCTGCTCTTCGTTGACGACGGGCGGATCATCGAGCAGGGCGTACCAAAAGAAGTGTTCGAGCATCCGAAAGAAGAGCGGACGAAGAACTTCCTGTCGAAGGTGCTCTGAGGCGTCGTGCGTCGTGAGGAAGTGCGAGAAAGGCGATGCAGCGACAGTATCCTGCGAAAAAACTTCTTGCAGAAGTGGTTGAAATTGCCCGCTTTTTGTGATAAAATAGGCGAGCATACGGGCGGTCCTCTGGGGGAGAAAAGGCTCTCTTACGAACGTCTGAGATTAAGGAGGAAAACAAATGAACATCATTCAGGCTTTGGAGCAGGAACAGCTGCGCTCCGACATCCCCGAGTTCGCCCCCGGCGATACGGTGCGCGTGCACGTCAAGGTCGTCGAGGGAACGCGTGAGCGCATCCAGGCGTTCGAGGGCGTCGTCATCGCGCGCTCGGGTACGGGCGTTCGCGAGACGTTCACCGTGCGCCGCATTTCTTACGGCGTCGGCGTCGAGCGTACTTTCCCAGTGCATTCGCCGCGTCTTGACAAGATCCAGCTCATGCGCCGCGGTATCGTGCGTCGTGCGAAGCTCTATTACCTGCGCAACCTTAGGGGCAAGGCAGCTCGCATCCGCGAGAGGCGCTGAAGCACATCATGGGGATTGCCTTGGGGAATGCCGGCTGGGCATTTTCCCTCCGCAGTCCCTATTTCCTTTTCAGGAGGTATTTTATGAGTTCGTTGGGAGAAGAAG
>ERZ772955.2170-NODE-2170-length-10948-cov-5.193335_pt1 | contig 10948 bp, 8 predicted proteins | sample MGYA00511133_ERZ772955 | MGnify/ENA primary metagenome ERZ772955 (study PRJEB29015, sample SAMEA2737914) | human oral metagenome | biome: human oral; feature: human-associated habitat; material: dental | place: China | collected 2149 ... | reverse complement strand
GGGAGCTATATGCAAGTAGAGGGTTTGTCAAAATGCAAATTAATAAGTTGACAACTTTTAAACTATAAGTAGTTTTTTCCTAAAAGCAAAAAAAAGACCATTTCTTTACTCAAAATCGAGTACAGAAATGGTCATTTTTATTGAATTGTTTCAAACTTTAAGTTTATCAAAATGTTGGCGTATATGACAAAATGTTATTTGCATTTTGACACACCCTCTTTTTTATGCGAAATGTAATAAAATTTCCTTGTGTCATTTTTAAACAAGCATCTTTTGCATTTGAATTAACGCTCTCTTAGCTTGTAAAAGACGCTCTTTTGAAGTGTTACTAACGCCCTTTAAGAGTCCAACTAAGCACCTTTTCTTACACAACTTTATAATCAACTGATAATCTGTTGTTTACAAACTAAGGAATAAAAGCATTGATTTGTCTATTAAATATGATAACTAATCGACTTTATGTAAGCATTTTTCAAACTACTAAACAGTCATTATCGGTTTATGAAGAAACCATCTTTCTTTTTAAAAACAAAAACAGACTGCCTTGTCTTGAAGACAAAAGCAGTCTGTTGGGAAAGTATTTTAGAATTTGGAAAAAACTAAAGAGGATATTCATCAAAAGCATAAAGCACTGTTGAAAGATAACGCTCACCTGTATCTGGCAGCAAGGTTACGATGGTCTTACCAGCATTCTCTGGACGCTTAGCAATCTCAGTAGCTGCAAAGGCTGCTGCACCAGATGAGATACCAACCAACAAACCTTCTTGTTGTGCCAACTGACGACCAGCAAGGATAGCCTGATCATTCTCTACTTGGAAAATCTCATCAACATACTTATTATTATAAGTGTTTGGTACGAAGCCTGCACCAATACCCTGAATCTTATGTGGTCCACTCTCGCCACCACTCAATACAGGAGATGAAGTTGGCTCAACAGCAATAATCTTCACATCAGGATTCTGCTCCTTAAGGTAGCGACCAATACCGCTAACCGTACCGCCAGTACCCACACCAGACACAAAGATATCCACCTTACCATCTGTATCACGCCATATCTCTGGGCCAGTAGTAAGATAGTGGCGTTCTGGATTTGCCTGATTCTCGAACTGCTGAAGGATAACACTACCTGGAATAGAATCTCTCAACTCCTCTGCAGCCTTGATAGCACCCTTCATACCATCCTTTCCACTTGTCAACTTCACGGTAGCACCGTAAGCCTTTACAAGATTGCGACGCTCCACACTCATGGTCTCAGGCATAGTAAGAATAAGTTTATAACCCTTCACTGCTGACACTAAAGCCAAGCCAACGCCTGTATTTCCACTGGTTGGCTCAATGATTGTAGCCCCTGGCTTCAAGAGTCCCTTAGCCTCAGCATCCTCTATCATAGCCAATGCTATACGATCCTTCACACTACCACCAGGATTGAAAGACTCAACCTTTGCAAGAACAGGAGTCTTGAGTCCTCTTTCTGCAGAGAATTTATTAAGTGCTAACAGTGGTGTATTACCGATAAGTTCTGTGAGTTTGTTTACTACCTTTGCCATATTCTTTTGAGTTTTGATTTCTTACTAATTGTTTTCGGATGCAAAGGTACAGACATTTACCAATATATGAAATACACTCTTTATGTTATTTAGCATACCATAAACGTGGTATTTACATTAAAATAAGGCTTTCTTATTGCCATTCACACAAAAAACATTATATTTGCATTACTATTGTCATAAAATCTACGATTATGCAGAAATACGCAGATTACATAGAAGAGATTGAGATTGACTCGCTTTGGAGTGGAAAGAAACATATCCGATGGACATTAGACCGTCAGGTGAATATCCTGAGTGGTATTAATGGTGTCGGAAAGAGCACCATACTTAATAAGGTGATACGGAGTCTGTCGCAGGGAGGTGAGTTCCCCAGCCATTCATTAAAGGGTGTCCGTCTAAAGGTAAGTCCTAATGATGCACGATGGATACGTTATGACATCATCCGTTCGTTCGACCGTCCACTGATGAACTCGGATAGTATCAGCAAGATTAATGTCGATCTTGTTACAGAACTTGACTGGCAGCTCTTCCAGCTTCAGCGCAAATACCTTGATTATCAGGTAAACATCGGCAACCGTATTATCGAGACATTACAAAGTGGAGAACCCGATGCTGCAGAGAAAGCACAACAGATATCACAACCTAAGAAACGTTTTCAAGATATCTTAGACGACCTCTTTACCGAAACAGGTAAGAAGATTATCCGCTCTGAGAACGAGATAAAATTCTCTTCATTAGGTGAAGTCCTCGCTCCTTATCAGTTGTCAAGTGGTGAGAAGCAGATTTTGGTTATCCTGCTGACCGTATTGGTTGAGGACAATGAGCATTACGTTCTCTTTATGGATGAGCCAGAAGTGAGTCTGCATATTGAGTGGCAGAAACGACTGATTGACCTTATCTTAGAACTGAATCCGAATGTTCAGATTATCCTCACGACACATAGTCCGGCTGTCATCATGAACGGATGGATTGATCGTGTGACGGAAGTAACGGACATAACCGACAACTGATTGTCAAAAGGAGGGAGCGATGGGAAAAAGACTGAGCGATAACCTATCATCAGCATATATTGATGCTGCGAACCGACTGAACGGTAAAGGAGCGCGAAGAAAGATTATTGCATACGTGGAAGCGTATGATGATATCTTCTTTTGGCGCACTGTCTTAAGTGGTTTTGAGAATGAGGAACGCTATTTTGAAGTGATGTTACCTTCGCGATTGAACCTTAACAAGGGAAAGCGGTCAGTACTGATGAACCTCGTTTCGCAGAATATTGGCGAGAATATGATTGCTTGCGTTGATGCTGATTATGACTATCTATTGCAAGGGGTTACCCAACTTTCCGACGAGGTGAACAACAATCCATACGTTTTCCATACCTATGCTTACGCGATTGAAAATCTACAATGCTACGCACCGAGTCTGCATGATGTGACTGTAGCGGTAACGCTCAACGACCATACCATCTTTAACTTTGAAGAGTTCCTGAAACTTTACAGCGAAAGTATACACCCACTCTTCGTTTGGAATATTTGGCATTATCGCCAAGGCATCCACAAGAAGTTTACCATATCCGACTTTAATAGAGTTGTGGAGATTGGTAATTTCTCACTGAAAGGGGCTGCTGAAAGTCTTCAACGACTGCGCCATAAGGTGCAGATGCGTGTACGACAACTCCAAAAAGAGAATCCGAACGCAAAGGAAAGCTACTTGAAACTGAAAGAGGAATTGCGTACCTTAGGTGTTACACCTTCAACCACCTATCTTTATATTCAAGGGCATCATCTCTTTGATAACATCATCGTACCTATCTTGAAACGGATCTGTGATCGACTTGTTCGTGAACGTGAAGACGAGATAAACCGCAATGCTGTACACGACACGCAGCGACGCAACGAACTTTCGAGTTATGGACATAGTACGGAAGCTATCATCCCAATGCTCCGCCGTAACGTGGGCTATCTCAATGCAGAGCCTTTCCTAAGACTGAAAGAGGATATCAACGCATTCCTCAACCCTCCTACCCTATCTCCAGAGGACTAACCCACAACTGTTCTTATCGCACTACATAATATTAAAGAAGTAATAGGAACATTATCTGCTTAACTTTCATTATCTTTGCACTTAGAAATCTAAACAACAAAAATCATAAATGAAGAAGACTCTACTTTTGATCCTAACACTGCTGACAAGTTACGTCGGCATGGCACAAGAGACTTACCAGCCAACAGCAGAGAATCTCAAAGCGCGCGAACAGTTCCAAGACGATAAGTTCGGTATCTTCCTACATTGGGGACTCTACTCAATGATGGGTACTACCGAATGGATTATGACCAATAGGGATATCAACTACAAGGAATATCCTAAGTTGGCTAAAACCTTCTATCCTTCAGAATTTGATGCTGATGCTTGGATTAAGGCTATCAAAACTGCTGGCGCAAAGTATATCACCATTACAACACGCCACCATGACGGGTTCTCACTCTTTAAGACAGCTACCAGCACGTATAATTCCGTTGATGGTACTCCATTCAAACGTGACATCATTAAAGAAATAGCTGATGCTTGCCAACGTAATGGTATCAAGTTGCATCTTTACTATTCTCACCTTGACTGGGGACGCGAAGACTATCCAGTGGGAAGAACAGGAACTGGCACTGGTAGACCAAAAGAGAAGGCTGACTGGGCAAGCTACTATAAGTTTATGAACACGCAGTTGACGGAATTACTCACCAACTATGGAAAGGTGGGTGCAATCTGGTTTGATGGCTGGTGGGATCATGACAGCGATGCTAAACCTTTCGACTGGCAATTGGAAGAGCAGTATGCTTTGATTCATAAGCTACAGCCACAGTGCCTCGTCGCTAACAACCACCATCATACTCCTTTCCCTGGCGAGGATATCCAAATCTTCGAACGTGACTTACCGGGTGAGAACAAGGCTGGTCTCTCTGGACAAAGCATCGGTCGCCTACCCTTAGAATCATGCCAAACTATCAACGAGCATTGGGGTTATAACATCACTGACACCCTCTACAAGTCACCAAAAGAGCTGATTCAAATGCTTGTTCGTGCTGCAGGAAAGAATGCCAACCTCCTTCTCAACATCGGTCCAGAACCAGGTGGTGCCCTCCCTGCCCTTGCCCTCGACCGTCTTCAGTCTTTAGGTAAATGGTTGAACCAATATGGTGAAACCATCTATGGTACACGTGGCGGCATCGTTGGTCCACACGACTGGGGTGTAAGTACACAACGTGGTAACAAACTCTACATCCACATCCTAAACTGTATGGACTCCAGTCTCTTCATCCCTACTGGCAGCCACAAAATCAAGTCTGCCACTGTCTTTGGCACCAACAAGCGTGTCAACTTCACAAAGACTGGCAACGGCATCACCCTCAACCTCGACACCATCCCTACTGAGATTGACTATATCGTTGAGTTGACGTTGTGATATAGGCTTTCTCGCCTTATCATATTTCAAATAGAACCCGCAGCAACCATCCAGTTGCTGCGGGATTTGTTTATATGTATGAATAGCTTTTTTGCTCGAATATCTCCTACAGTGATTTATATTTGTATAGTACAAAAATGTTTCCTCAATTTGAGCAATATTGATTAGAAATTATCTTGGATGTTATCATCCCTTGCACATTAGTCTTGATACTGCTCGTTAAATAGTTTATGATAGGTTCTCGTTTGTTCTACACAATTACCAGCATTATTTAGCTCTCGATAAAAGTCTTCATTAGATATTTCTAATCGTATATACTTTATAACTTTTGCTTTAGTGCAAAGATATTCATAACAAGGACTAAAGGTATGCGTACCCGCTTTCCAATATTCATTTACGAATGGATCAATATTTTTTTTATAAAATCTTAATGCATCAAGTATATTATCAAGTTTATTCATATCGCCTCGGAAGAGTACATTATCAGGCTCTACTTCATAAATATAGCCTCCATACTTAGAAAAAAAAATCAAAGCGTGATACAATGAATTAAAAAGGAATAAGCAATCTTTACGAGTTCTTAGTAGACAGCTTTTCTCATCAAGTTTCCTTTCTAATATCTTTTTGTCCTCATTATTTAGTGCCTGGAGATAATTTGTGTCTGGTAGAATTTCATCCCCTACATTATAAAATCTTTTATCGACTCTATATAGTTTCATATTGGTTTTTTTTTGAGAAATCTATCTTATCAAAACTAACTCCTGTATGTTCCTCGAACATAGAAATAGCAAACGTGTCCATCATACCTGCTATGTAGTTTATTGAGTTTTCCTTTAGACTTGCCCCACACCTATAACTAGGAGGCAATAACATTGCATCTTTATTCATAGAATCACTATAAATTTCGTAAAGAGTCTTAATAATAAATTCTCCTTTTCTTTCATACTCCTGAATATCCGTATCCCTTGTAGAACACGTAAACACACTTTTTTTTAAAAGTTCTAACAGTTTTTTATAATCGTTTAAAGATAACTCCCAACATCCAACTTTTACTCCATGCTTCCTTGCTTTCTCTTTTGTTACTTTTTCTAGTCTTAAATCTCGGACAAATTTATCCGTAAGAAGAGATGTCAATTTTAACCTAAATATTTTAGAGTATTCTTGAATATTTGCGCCCTCAAACTTATCTGCATACTTTCTAGCCTCTTTCACAATTTTTTCACATTTCACAGAAGGTTTATTAACGTCCTCTATCTCTTGTTTCTTCTCTTCTAACTTCAGAGCAAACAAAATTTCATCTACATTAAACTTTCTCAAAGCTAATCCATCTTCCAAATCATGAACAGCATAAGCAATATCATCAGCAATCTCAATAATTTGAACATCTAAGGTTCTCTGCTCTAATAACCCATGTTGTTCTCTTATCTTATTAAGAAATACATAATCATCCTGATACATAAATTTACCTTCTCCTGTATATTCAGACACTATGTATTTATTGATTGCTAACAATGTTCGATATGTCAGATTTAAGCCTTGCCACTTGGGATCTTTTACCTCAAGTTTCCTTAGAACACGATAATTTTGAGCATTCCCTTCAAAACGCATCCCTGAGTTCTTTGCTATGTCATTCAAGACTCTCTCTCCTTTGTGTCCAAAAGCTGGATGTCCAATATCATGTGCAAGTGCAGCTGCTTCTAAAACATAAATATCATCTTTATACATTCCCTTACACTTATCTTCACATGCTTCAGATAATAGAGCAGCTATACTTCTTGCGATTTGAGCAACCTCTAAACTATGTGTTAATCTATTTCTGTAAAATGCATCTGATTTAATGCCCATTATTTGCATTTTACCTTGCAACCTCCTAAAAGATGGAGAGTACAATATTCTTGCATAATCCCTGTGATATTCATCTCTCTTAGAATATCCATTAGAGCCATGCTCTCTCTTTTTTAATCCGCCTTTATTTATTAATTTATACTGACGAATGATTTCTTTAATTTGCTCATCACTTAAATTAAGTTTCTTCATCTTATACATATATTAATTTACAATATTCAAAATACTTCATACAGAGATTGAAATATTCTTTTACTGATTATGTTGCTGATAATATTTTGAATAATCAACAACCATTAAAAAAAATCTAAGCTTGTTTTCTTCCTTGCACCCTTTCATAGATGAGTTTTTAGTTACACTTCCCCTGCAAGTTCAACATAGATAAGGGGAAACACCTTACAAATATAATATAAAATATTTATATAAAGAATAAATAGAAAAGGTTTTTACAAAAAACTTTTCATACTGAATATCAATAAAGCTAATATAGTTTTGTTTTTAGTTGCTGTCACTTTTAACACTTCACGCAACGAACAGATTATAAGGAACTTATAAAGCATCGAAGCGTGACAGCAGTGACAGCAACTTTGAAAGCTTATTCGGATAACAACTAACGATTTAAGATGGAAGAGGCAGACTGACCAAGACTACTACGTACCGCCACCAAATACTCTGTGCCTTGCGAAGAATGTTTACTGTGGAGGTTCGGGATATTGGCAAGGACACGACCGAAATGAGAGAGGCTCGTCAGGTGTAGTTGACTGCCGTATCGCTGACGAAGAAGACTGAAGATGGAGGCAGCTGTCATATAGGCACCCTTGGTCAAGTCCTTAGGAATGGAAAAGCACTCGAAGAAGAGAGCCTCGGCAGGGGTGCGCTGTTGATACTGCACGTTGTTTGCCATAATCTCTTGGGTATCAGCCCCATCAAACCAGTAACGTCTACCAGCCTCAAGTTCGGCAACCGCCTGTGCATAAAGCTGCTCATAGTCTATGCGGTCGGACAGACGGATTGGACCTGTCAGCGTAACCGCAATGAAACGACGGCAGCCACTGGGATCGCTAAAGATATCCGAGACATTTGCTGTCGCAATGAAAGAGGCTACACGTGGCAACGTAACTTGCTGTTGGCGGTAAGGCTGACGGAGTTTTACACTTGCAAGCTGCATAATATTCTTCAAAAATCCGTCCTGCGTCTTTGCCGACAGGGCATTGAACTCATCAATATTGATAAGCAGCGACTGTGTCATTGCCCGCAGCGTATTCTGTTTCTCACTGATGACAAGATTATCATTATAGCCCCACTGCAACACTTCGGGCAGCAAACGTTTACAGAAGGTAGACTTCCGATAGCCCTGTCGTGAGATGAGTAGCGGTGCCACACTATTGCCATGTGCTGTATCTAAGCCCATCCATTGTGCCACCATTGCAAGAAACCACGTGTGGAACCATTCTGCCCACCGTGCGTTATCATTAGGTACACAGTCAGCCAAAGCCTTAATATGGTCCTTTCCGTCCCATCTTCCTCTCAGGCTTTTGAGGAAATCGTCCACAGGATTAAAAACCTTGACAAAGCCCGACTCCGTATATCGTCGGATGTCTTTGTCCCACACATCAATACCATCAAGACGTGCCTTGATGGCGATAGTATTGCGCATACGTTCATCCGCTGGCACAAAAGGTTCGTTACTTCCTGCCTTTCGGATTTCCGTACAGCCCAAGGCGGTGTTATACCGCATTTCATACTTCCGTTCAAGATAGTCGAGCAGACGACGAGTAATATCATTTTTAAGTCTATCCGACTGTCGTTTTCGCTGATTTTCAGCTTTAATGTTCTTAAGATTCTTATACTTCATAGATAATGGTTTTAAAGTTGACGAGTTAACAAGTAAACAAGTTGCTTGTGAGAAATGAGAAAGAGTGAAAAGGTTAAGCCGTAGTTCTCACACAGAGAGCACTGAGGAACGGAGAACCCCATAGAGAAACCTAAAGGTTTTAAGGAGAGCACAGAGACACAAGACAAGGGAAAAGGCAGAACAATTAAACAGTTATTATGTCTTTCTATTATCCAGACTTTTGCTATTCAGTCTTCACATTAATTCTCTGTGGACTCCGTGCGCTCTGTGAGAGAGTGGACAAGTAGACGAGTAAACAAGTTACTTGTAAGAAAGGAGAAAGAGTGAAAAGGTTAGCCTTTTATTATGTCTTTCTAATATCTGACCTCATGTCATTCTGTCTAATAAGACATAGAAAAGTTAAACTGTTACTCTGTCTTTCTCATGTCTGTCCTTATGTCATTCTGGCTAAAAAGACATAGAAAAGTTAAACTGTTACTATGTCTTTCTCATGTCTAACCTTATGTCATTCTGGCTAATAAGCCATAGAAAAGTCAAACTGTTACTATGTCTTCTCTTATCTGACCTTATGTCATTCTGGCTAATAAGCCATAGAAAAGTCAAACCGTTACTATGTCTTCTCTTATCTGACCTTATGTCATTCTATCTGATAAGCCATAGAAAAGTCAAACTGTTACTATGTCTTCTCTTATCTGACCTTTTGTCATTCTGTCTGATGAGCCATAGAAGAGTTAAACTGTTACTATGTCTTTTCTTATTCTGTCCACCAGCACCACACGTGCGGAGCATCAACACATGATGTGCGGAGCGTTAGCACCACAGAAACAAGACCTTTATAACAGATTACTATATCAACTTCGTAACGCAAAGATTACCTTTTCTTTCTCTTACAAAACGTGCTAATGTCTTAACTCCTATTACTCCCTTTCACTCCTTATCTCCTTCCCGAAAGCACTACTATTTATTTCCAGCACGTCTGGTAGTTATCATAAACACGTGGGGCAGCATAGCCATAACGCTGGAAGAGTTCGTCAACCCATTTCTGTTCGCCCTCACTCAGTTTATTAATTCCTCGATGGTAACGATAATAAACAAAGCGACTTCCGAAATGACTCTCCATAGTACTACGCAGAGAGCGGTAGTCACTGTGCTTCACATCATCGAAAAGATGCGAGAATCCCCACGCTAATCGTTCTGCCTTCATTGTATGAAACGCCTTACAGCTATTGCCAGAACGAACAGAGGGAAGAACGGTCAATGCCGAATGTTGGCTAATAGAGAGTGTCTTAGCCGCATAATAACGTAGGCACTGCTCTTTGAGAATACAATCGTGCATAAAGCACACTGCCCAGTCTTTGGGCATGTTAGAAAAATCTGTACACATAAATAGAATGATTTAAGAATAAAACAAAAGGAAGATACTGTTAGTTTGTAGAATATCACGCCTTGCGTGCCGTAGCTCTTCCTAATATCTGCCTGCAAAGATACAACACTGAGATACCCCTTGTCAAATTTTTCACGAATTATTTTTATTTTGCTGTCACTCCTATCACCCACTTACGACTTATAACACTTTATAAATCAACAAAATACCGTAAATGTTAAAAATGACAGCAAACAGTTTTCAAACTTAGTGTAGTAAATAAGAGATTTACTGAAAAGAATAAATAAGCATTTTCACATACACATCAAGCATTATATTGGCTGTATAATACAAACACTGGCTGCCTCTCTATGAGTGCCAGCCAGTGTACAGTTAATACCTAAATAATTATATTCTTCTTGGAACTAAGATTTAAACGGTGAGTACCAACTACTCCAACGCTCGGTTAAAGAACAGTCGACGTTCTTTAACCACAATGATAACAGACACGATGAGCAATAATACCGTCTGTATACACTTGCTATCGGGGTGAGTTGCAAATATTTCATTGAAATAACCTGCTGTAATGTGAAAGATAATAGCTACGAGAATATTTCGGTTGGTTTTATAATAGAGCCAGTTCATCAAGATAACAAAAGGAAAGATACTAACGATGAAGTTCAGACTATAAAGCCAGCCCTCACTCACAACATTAGCGTGGTAATAACCCTTAATTCCCGCAAGGGGGAAATGCCAGACAGCCCAATAAGCAGCAAACAGCATAGATGTTTTGAAGAGACTCATTCGAGAACGGAGACAGTCTGTACCATAACCATGCCACGCAAGTTCCTCAAGTGTAGGTGCAAGAATAAGGAGAAACC
>ERZ772955.2168-NODE-2168-length-10951-cov-8.167401_pt1 | contig 10951 bp, 6 predicted proteins | sample MGYA00511133_ERZ772955 | MGnify/ENA primary metagenome ERZ772955 (study PRJEB29015, sample SAMEA2737914) | human oral metagenome | biome: human oral; feature: human-associated habitat; material: dental | place: China | collected 2149 ... | reverse complement strand
GCCCTACCGAAGCCATCAACGGCCGCCTCGAACACCTACGCGGATCCGCACTCGGGTTCCGAAACCTCACCAACTACATCACCCGAGCACTCCTCGAAACAGGAGGATTCAGACCCCAACTACACCCTCAATTATGAAGAGCCCCAGATGCTTGCAGGCACAGCTTGATAGGGGACCACACGGTGTTCCACGTGGTTCCTCACTGGCGAGCCAATCCTGCAATGGTGGCTCCCTCGAAGCGCAACTGTCGGATCACCCAGCGGATCGCCCGCACACCCAAACGCGCCCGGGGTGCGCACACCTTCTCGCTGCGCTCCAGGAACGTCACCGTCTGGCAGGTGCGTTCGCGGCATATCCAGCGCCGTATTGTGCCACCGGATCCGCACAGGGACCCCGGCCCAAGGCGCGTCGATCACCTCCACCACCACACGCCCGTGCCCTTGAGCAAGTCACCCCACAACCTGGGCAGCCAGCACAGCGATCACAGGACTCTCTGTCGAGCACCGGACCACACTCACGCCGAGCAACAGGTAGGTGAGCCATTGTAGAGGTCCTTGACGATAGCAGGGGTAGAAGACCGTTCGTCATCAAGGACCTCGACCTCTACGCGCAACCCCCGACCAACACCCGGTCACCCACACTCAACTCAGAAGAGCCCTATTTCCGGCCGATCCGTGACGAAGTCGCAGGGCATAAGGTCGCGAGCCCGGTGTCACCGGTTCTCATCACGAAAATCCTCATGGGAACGCTCGGCTGCGTGCCCGCGTATGACAGGTTCTTCGTCGACGGCATCAAGAAACACAAGGTGACGACGGGGGAATACAGTCCGGAGTCCGTCCTCAGGCTCGTGGACTTCTACGAGGCCCACAACGACCGCCTGGAGGAAGCGCGGCGCGGCTTCGAGGTTGATGGCCTGGTCTATCCCCAGATGAAGCTTCTTGATATGGGGTTTTGGCAGGCTGGATGGGATATGCAAAGCATGAGTCGTGCCTAGTGGCGTAGGGATTTCAATGTTTGGGTGTTGGGGACTTTGTGGGCCACCGCTCCATCGTGACACGCAGAACTCGTTGCAATGTCCCTATATTTCACTCATCTTCATCGATTAATGCCTCCTTGATCGGTTTATCCGAATCTGGTTTCTTGTACCGATCCGTGGGGAGGTATGAACACGTACCATGCGCGTAATCGATGACGAGTTCCAGCTTGTGGAACTGATTATGTAGCTCCGAGCAGAGTGATTTAGAGTCGATGTATGCAGGATATTCCTGCGGCTGTGTGCCGTACCTAAACTCTGTACCGGACTTGTCTGCATGATGAAGTAAAAGCACTACAGTTTCAATCTCTGTCGGAAACTTCTCCGGAAAGTTAAATGAGCTGAAGTCCTTTTTGAACGTCTTCACGAGTTTCTTTAGGTCGTGCCCAATGATTCGAAGGTATTCAGCTGGAGACTTGTTCCCATAAAGTTCCTCGGGGTTTGCTCTGAAATGCTCTATATGAAGTTCTTTCAGGGTGAAGATACCATCTTTTAATAGTAGTTCAAATGCCTGGCGGATCAAGAATAGATATGGAAGCAGAAAAATGTCTGAAAGTGCGCTCCCGTCGAATCTGCTTGCAATAGTCTGAGCACTCTCATAATAGGTGTGAGATAGCTCACGAAGTGAATACCTTTGACTGTGCATGACAAGTGTCGAAGGGTCGGTGCGTGAATGTCCTTTGAACAGGGCAATAGTGTTCTCATTTGATGGTGTCACGGTTGTGTTCCTTCGGGAATGTTGAGTGCCGGCAGCGTCGCCAGGAGCTCCTGGGTTCGCATCGAGACGGTGACCAGGCGCTTAATCAGGTCCGCGACCGCGTCGGGGCGGCCCTGCTCGCGCAGGAAATCGTTCGGGTCGTTGACGATGCCCGACGCCTTGTCCGTCTTCACGTGGTAGCGGTCGATGATCCACTCCAGCGGGCTGCGGCCCGAAATCGAATACCCCTGCGCCTCCGCAGGAATGCCCGTCAGCGTCACGTAGTCGTTGTACTCCAAGCGCGTGAAGTCCTTATCGCGGCGCCCCAGCTTCGGGAAACGCATCTTGCGCTCGCCGATCCGGTAGCGCTCCCACGGGTCCGCGGGCGCGTGCAGGCTCGCCTCCTCCTGCACCGACGGATACGGCTCCACCCGCTCGTAGTTCACGTGCAGGTCCGCCAGCTCGCGGCCCACGCTCGCATACGTGTGGAAACCGGCCGCGCGAGGAATGTGCGGCAGCATCTTCTTCAAATCATCCTCGTAGCGCTCCCGATACTCCGGGTGGTGCAGTAGTGCGTACACGTAGAAGAAAATGTCCTCCTTCGTGATCCCCGCATCCCCGTAATTCTCCCGGTACGAGGCCAGCGTCGCGTCCGTGACGTTATCGACGCGGCGGTACCCGTCCAGAATTATGGGGATCTGGTCGCCGATCGGCCGCGAGAAATCCAGGGACGAGGCCGTGGCCTCCCCATCCGAGGTGCTCTCCGCGGAGGTTGCCAGGTCCGCAAACAGGTCGTGTTCGCTCCCGGAGGTGGGGGAGAGGGGCAACCAGGTGTAGAGGGCGAACATTTGGTTTCCGCCGTTAGGGGTTACGGCAGGTATTAGCGTGTAAACAATTGGAGAAAACTGTGCTGCTGATGGTCCTGCAGGTAAAACAAGAGTAATGTTCTGGTGCGCTTCTGTTGGGAAAAAATGGGGAACCTGGTTCGTGTATTCAATTAGATCTGAAGACCAATACAGATATTGTCGGATGTATGGTCTATATGCGCATTGCCGTATAGATCCATTATCTTGTTTGAGTGGCTTATTCTGTTCGTAACGTCTTCTTAGGGAGCGTGTCCATGAGATCTTGGTGGCATCAAAGTCAGGTTCATTCTTTTTGATTCCTTCGTTGTAATTTGTAATTAACTTGCATATGTTGGTGATGATGCTGTCTGCGGAAAAACCGCAGCACCATGCATCTCGATTAGTTTGGAGCCCAGCAGAATACTGTCGGAATACGGCGGGTGTTGATTCTTTGCCTTTCAGCGTCTTGTTTCCAATCTCCTGGAAGGTCACGAAGCGCTCGTCGCGTGAGCTGATCCAGTCTCCGTGCTGGTTCGGCGTAATGGAACGGAACGCGTCGGCTCCGCTGATTCCCTCGATGGATCCGTAGGCGTTGATCTGGTTGAACTTCTCCTGGCGCGTCGCATAGTCCTCTGCCTCCGCGTAGAAGATGTCGGCGGTGCCAGAGTGTTCAGGATCCTTGACGAGGACGGTGATGGCGACGCCCGTCATGATTGGGAAGACGTTTCCTCCTTCGCGCTTTGCCGCATCCCCCATCTTGCCGCGAACTCCTCCACGAAGATTGAAGACGAAGATCTGAGAGAACTCTTCTTGTAGCGACAGTCGCACGCCGTCCGCGGAGTTGCCGTCCACGAAGGAGCTGTTGGAGATGAAGGCAATGACGCCTCGTTCCCCGATGCGGTCCGTGGCCCAGCGCAGGGCTCGGAAGTAGGAGTCGTAGAGGCTGTTCTTGTTTGCCCCTGACGACTGGGCCGCGTAGGTGGCAGCGATCCGCTCGTCCAGGCGCGGGTACGCCAGGTTCTGGTTGTTGTCGTTCGCACTGTTCTGACCCGCCGAGTACGGCGGGTTCATCACGATCACCGTGATCGCCGAGTCCTTCTCCGCCTTAGCGCGCTCGTTGTTGGCCGCCAGGCCCTCGAAGTCCTCGGTGATCGTGCCGTCGCCCTCGTGGAGCTGGAAGGTGTCCGTCAGGGTCATGCCGGGGAACTCGACGTAGTCCTCCTCCACGCCCTGCTCGGCGCGCACCTGGTGGTAGACCTGCTCGATGTTGATCGACGCGATGTAGTAGGAGAGCAGCACGAACTCGTTCGCGAAGATCTCGTTCTTGTACTTGTGTTCCAGGGCCTCGGGCGGGATGACCCCCAGCTGCAGCAAGCGCGCCACGAACGTGCCCGTGCCCGCGAAGGGCTCGATGATAGCCACGCCCGGATCCCCCAGGCTCTGGCCAAAAGCGGTGCGCATTGCATCATCCGCGCTGCGGATGATGAAGTCGACGACCTCGACGGGCGTGAAGACGATGCCCAGGCGCTCGCTCATGCGCGGGAAGGCCTGCGAGAAGAAGCGATCGTAGAGCGTGCGCATGATCTCCTGCTTGCCCGCCAGGGTGTGCACGGCCTCGATGCGCTCGACCATCGCCCGGTAGAAGGAATCCAGCTCGCGGCGCTCGTTCTCGAACATCGAGTGGGTCGCCAGCATCTCCACAATCGTGTTCATCGCACGGCTCACCGGATTCTGCTTCGAGAACGAATGATCCGGGAACATCGCGTCAAAGAGCGGCGCGGTGAGAATGTGCTGGGCCAGCATCTCCACCGCCGACTCGTTGTCGACGGCCGGGTTCAGCGTCGCGCGCAGCGCGTTCACGAACTCCTGGAACGCGTCCTGGCGCTCCGGATCCTCCAGCAGGCGATCGATGAGGTGAATGTAGCGGTCTGCGACCGTCGCGATGTCCTTGGACCAGTCCTCCCAGTACAGGGACGAGCCCACCTTCTTCACGATCCGGCCGAACACCGACTCCTTCCAATCCGAGGGCAGCAGCGTCAGCTGGCCCTGGATGCCCTGGGCCACGCCGTCCGCACCGGACCCCGAGGACCCGGCCCCGGCCTCGTCCCCATCGGGCGCAGCGCCGCCGAGCGGATCGTCCTGCTTCTTCGCCTTCTCGAGGGACACCTGCTCAACGATGATGTTCTCCGGCCCCTGGCCGTTGAGCTCCATGGAGTTGATCGCCGCGTCGAGGCGCTCGTCGTGGGCACGAAGGGCCTTGAGGACCTGCCACACGACCTGGAAGCGCTTGTTGTCGTCCAGCGCGCGCTCCGGCGCCATGCCCGCCGGCACGGCTACGGGCAGGATGATGTAGCCGAAATCCTTGCCCTCCGCGCGGCGCATCACGCGGCCCACCGCCTGAATGACGTCCACCTGCGACTTGCGCGGCGACAGGAAGAGCACCGCGTCCAGCGTGGGCACGTCCACGCCCTCGCTTAGGCAGCGCGCGTTCGTCAAGATGCGGCACACCGGGACCTCGTCCGTGCCCACGCCCTCCGTCAGCCAATCCATCTCGCGCGCACGCACCGCCGCGTTCATCGTGCCGTCCACGTGGCGGCACTCGACCTGCAGGTTATCCGACGCGTCGTCGTTGCTCAGGTCGCTCAGGCCAAAGGGGCCGTTGACTAGGTCCGGGAACTGCGTCGCGACCGCCTTCGAGGCCTTGATGTCCTTGCAGAAGGCCACGGCGCGGCGCATCGGCGCGCGATCCTCGCCGTAGTCCACGTCCGAGCCGCGGTTCTTTCGCTTGGCCAGCGCGTTCCAACAGCCCGTCAGCTTCGCGGCGGTGTCGAGGTTCAGCTCGCCGCCCATCTCGGCGATCGCCTGATAGTGCTGCGACACCTCCTCCTCGCTGACCGTCAGGATAATGACCTTGTAGTCCGTCAGCAGGTTCTCCTTCACCGCCTGGCCAAAGCCCAGGCGGAAGAACACCGGACCGTAGGTGTCCTGATCGTCCATCGAAGTCAGGATCGCGTCCTTCTCCGACGCCCTGTTCTTCGCGTTCTCCGCGAAAATACGCGGTGTCGCCGTCATGTACAGGGTCTTCGCGCGGCGGATGAACTCGTCGCTGTGGATCTTCGTGAAGGTGCTCTCGTCCTCGCCCGTCAGCGTCGCACCCGTCGTGCGGTGGGCCTCGTCGCAGATGATCAGGTCGAAATCGCGCCACTCATCGCCCGCGATCTCCTGCGCGCGGTGAATGACCTCGATCGACTGATACGTCGCGAAGACAACCTGCAGGCCCTCTGTCGCGTTATTCGCGTTCAGGGAGTCCGCGAGGCGCTGGCCGTCCGTCGTCGCCGGAATCGGCAGGTCAACCGCCGACTCCTCCGCCGTGTCGTTACGCGCCGACGAAGACACCTTCGTATCCGAACACACCGCCCACGCCGTGAACGCGCCGTCGGCCTCGGCCGCCCAATCGTCCAGCGTCTGCTTGAGAAGCGCGAGCGAGGGGACCGCAAACAGGATCCGGGCGGTGCCGCCCTCCTTCTCCACGAACTCGCGCGCAATCGTGAGGGCCGTGAAGGTCTTACCCGTGCCGCACGCCATGACCATCGTGCCGCGGTCGTGCTCGTCGAAGCCCGCCATCACCGCGCTGCGCGCGCGCACCTGGTGGTCGCGCGGAACCTTGCGCTCGCGGGTCTTCGGAGCCTGCGTCGACCCCAGCGAATACGTGCGCCAATCGATGTCCGAATCGCGCAGATCCGCCAGCGTGACGCGAGAAACCGGAATCTGCTGACCCTCGATCGCGTCCTGCGCGTTCTTACCCCACGGCGCGCCCGACGTATCCACGACGATACGACGACCGAAAGGCTCCTTGCCCGACGCCGACAGGAACGAGTCAATGTCCGCCTTCTGAATGCGGTGACCCAGCGCGTAGAACTTGCACTGAATTGCGACCGGGCCCGCGTTCGGGTCGACCGGGACCGCCACCAGGTCAATGCCGGTGTCGCCCGTGCGGCGCTCCGGCCACTCGCCCCACAGCTAGATTTCCTTGAACTGGTGCGCGAAACGCGCGTCATGGAGCAGGAACTGGCGCGTCAGCTCCTCAAAGAGCGTGCCCTTCTCGCGCTCGCTCTTCGCGCGCGCACGGTACTCATCCAGCAGAGCATCGAGAGCGGACTTCGAGGAGGCTTTTGGCGAGGTGTTTGCCGAGCCGGGGGTGGTGTCATCTGACAAACGTTCCCGGCCGTGGTGGGTGTCGTTGGAATCCGCTTCCATACTGGGCAGTGCCATGAAGTCGTCGTCGCGCGCAGCAGTCATGCGACCAAGAATAGCGGGTAATCTACGACACACGAGCATGTTTTGTGTCGTGGTGCGGCTACAAGGGGATTGCTGTATCGCGCGGCGTTTGCGCCTCTCCGGGATGTGGATGCTCGCGCCCATGACCTGCATATCTTCCCGCACCCGCGCTCATAATCGCACAAATGTGCAGTTATGATGCGCGTCACCGCACGAGTGTGCGCCGCTCCAACAGGCAATGAGCCGGTTCGTGCCACTCCGTATCGCACGGCATTTGTCTGGACTAACAACCTCGCCCATACGTCTGACAAATCAGCCTAAAACCGCCGCAACCACATCCCAAAAACTCGCCACGACCTCGTCCTAAACGGACCCGGAAAGTGAACGCCACCACCCGCGTGGCCTAGGATTGGGGGCACGCCGACGCGCCCCCAAGGACGGGAGCAGCCGGCACGCAGCAGCACCGCACACGCGGCACCGCAGGGTGGGTCCAGCAACGAAGACGGACACGCCAGGCACCACCGCACCCCCGCGGAGCCGCCGCACCACACAACCAACACCGACGTTGACCATACACGCAGGAGAGTCCAATGAAGCCCCGCCTCGCAACCACAGCCCTCGTCGCCGCCTCCGCATGCGCCCTCGCCCTCGGAGCCTGCACCCCCGGAGAAACCGCCCAATCCTCGGCCAACACCAACACGGGCAGCTCCACCGCGAGCCGCGACGACGGCAACTACACGATCGCCGTCGTCCCCAAGGACGCCACCAACCCCTGGTTCGTGCGCATGGAAACCGGCGTGCAAAAGTACGCGGCCGACACCGGCATGAACGTCTTCCAGAAGGGCCCGGCCGAAACCGACGCCACCTTGCAGGCCCAGGTCATCCAGGACCTCATCGCCCAGGGCGTCGATGCCATCTGCGTGGTCCCCGTCGACCCGGGTGCCATCGAACCCGTCCTCAAGCAGGCCATGGATGCCGGCATCGTCGTCGTCACCCACGAGGCCTCCTCCCAGGGAAACACGATGTACGACATCGAGGCCTTCAACAACAGCGAATACGGCGCGTTCATCATGGACAACCTCGCCGAGGCAATGGGTGAGGAAGGCGTCTACACCACCATGGTCGGCCACGTCACCAACGCCTCCCACAACGAGTGGGCCGACGGCGCAGTGGCCCACCAGAAAGAGAAGTACCCCAACATGACGCTGCTCGAGGCCGAGCCGCGCGTCGAAAGCCAAGACAACGGGGAAACCGCCTACCAGACCGCCAAGGAGGTCCTCAAGAAGTACCCCGAAGTCAAGGGCATCCTCGGCACCTCCTCCTTCGACGCCCCCGGCACCGCCCGAGCCATCGATGAACTCGGCCTCAAGGGATCCGTCTTCACGGCCGGCACCGGCATGCCCGCCGCCAACGCCCAGATCCTCAAGGACGGATCCGTCTCCGCCCTGACCCTGTGGGACCCCGCGGACGCCGGCTACGCCATGGCATCCCTGGCCACCAAGATCCTCAAGGGCGAAAAGATCGAAGACGGGGTCGACCTGGGCGTCGAAGGATACGAGAACATGCACTTCGCCCCCGGGTCCGACAAGGTCCTCGAAGGTAACGGATGGCTCAAGATCACCAAGGACAACGTCGACTCCCTCGGCTTCTAACCGAAACGCCGCACGCGACCGCCCGAGCGCCACGGCCTCGTAACCATTGACGAGGCCGTGGCCGGGCCCCCGCGCCTGCCCCACCACTCGCGCACAGATAAACCTCCGCGAGCGCTTCACAGGCGCGAGGGGCCGAGGGGCGCAGATGCGGATCGGAAAGGACACCACATGGACACCCCAGTGCTGGCAGTACGACACGTCAGTAAATCCTTCGCCGGCGTGCGCGCCCTGGTCGACATCGACCTGGAGATCGCGCCCGGAGAAATCCACTGCCTGGCCGGCGAAAACGGCTCGGGCAAATCCACCCTCATCAAGGTCGTCTCCGGCGTCCACACGCCGGAAGAAGGAAGCGTCACCATCGCGGGACGCGAGTACACGCACCTGACCCCCTCCGCCGCCATTGACGCGGGCGTGCGCGTCATCTACCAGGACTTCTCCGTCTTCCCCAACCTGTCCGTCATGGAGAACATCGCGCTCGGCAGCGAGGTCGCCGCCGGTCGTCGCCTGGTCAACCGCTCGCGCATGCGCAAGGTCGCCGCCGAAGCAATCGCGAAGATCGGCTTCACCGTCGACCTCGACGAGCTCGTCGGCAACCTCTCCGTCGCCGACAAACAGCTCGTCGCCATCAGCCGCGCGCTTATGGGCGACGCGAAGCTCATCATCATGGACGAGCCCACGACCGCCCTCACCAAGAAGGAAGTGCGCGCCCTCTTCGACATCGTCGCCGACCTGCAATCCCGCGGCATCGCGATCCTCTTCGTCTCCCACAAGCTCGAGGAAGTCTTCGAGATCGCCCAGCGCTTCACCGTCCTGAGAAGCGGACGCAAGGTCATCACCTGCCCCAAGGAGGACCTCGACCGCGCCAGCTTCGCCCGCCACATGACCGGACGCGACTTCGATGAGGCCCCCTACCGCACCGGCCTCATCGACGCCGACCCCGTCCTCGAGGTCCGCGAAGCCACAGTCGCCGGCGCCTTCGAGAATGCATCCCTGAGCGTGCGCCCCGGGGAGATCCTCGGTATCACGGGCCTGCTGGGTTCGGGGCGCACCGAGCTGGCCATGTCCCTCTTCGGTATGATTCCCCTCGATGCGGGGACCGTGACCGTATCGGGGCAACAGGTGAGCCTCAGGGGTGTGCGCGACGCCATCAAGGCTGGCATCGCCTACGTTCCCGAGGACCGCCTGACCGAGGGGCTCTTCCTGTCGCGCTCCATCGGCGACAACATCACGATCGCCGAGATGGACGCCTTCACGCACTACCTCGGCTTCATCGACAAGGAAGCCATCCGCGCCGAAGAGAAACGGTGGGTCGAGCGCCTCGGCGTTCTCACCCCCGACCCCGACAACGCCGTCAACACCCTGTCCGGCGGAAACCAGCAAAAGGTCGTCCTAGCCAAGTGGCTCGCCACCAACCCCTCCGTCCTCATCCTCAACGGGCCCACCGTCGGAGTCGACATCGGAAGTAAGTTCACGATCCACTCCATCCTGCGCGAACTCGCCGCGCAGGGAATGGCCATCATCATCATCTCCGACGACATCGCCGAAGTACTCACCAACTGCTCGACGATCGCCATCATGCGCGCCGGACACCTCAGCGAGCCCATCAGCCCCGACACCCTCACCGAGGCCGAGCTGACGCGCCTCCTGTCCGAAGAAGGTACCCCGGCCTCGTTAACCGAAGGGGGAGAGAAGTAATGCCCCGACTCACCACGAAAGTCCTGCGCGCCAACGAATTCTGGGTGTTCCTCGTCATCGTGGTGCTCACCCTCGTCATCCAGGTACGCTCCGGACAGTTCTACACGGCGAACAACCTCGTCGACCTGGCCGGCGCCATGGTCGTTCCCGGCCTCTTCGCCGTCGCCGCGCACCTCGTCCTCGTCTCGGGTGGCATCGACGTGTCATTCCCGGCGCTGGCCTCCCTCGCGGTCTACGTGACGACGAAGGTCCTCGTCGACAGCGGGTGGAACGGGTCCGTCATCGTGCCCTTCCTGATCGCGGCAGCCATCGGTGCGCTCCTCGGGGCCTTCAACGGCATCTTCACGTCGAGGCTGACCGTCCCCACGCTGATCATCACCCTGGGCACAGCCAACGTCTTCAACGGCGTCATGCAGGGAGCGCTCAAATCCGTGCAGATCAACATGATCCCCGAATCCATGCGCTCCTTCGGATCCACCTCCCTGTTCGTCGCCCGCAACGAAAGCTCCGGGCTGCAATCATCCATGCCGGTGTCCTTCCTCATCCTCGTCGCCGTCGTCGCAGTCGCCTTCTTCATCACCCGCTACACGATGTTCGGACGCTCCCTCTTCGCCATCGGCGGCGACGAGAGCGCGGCCGCCCGAGTCGGCTTCAAGGTACGCGCCACCAAGTTCTGGCTCTACGTCATCGTCGGCATCATCGCCGCCCTGGCCGGCATGGTCCGCACCTGCTCCATGGGACAGATGCACCC